>JADMIO010833440.1_pt1 | contig 77253 bp, 68 predicted proteins | sample 8958161 | NCBI WGS metagenome assembly JADMIO01 (sample SAMN16585339, study PRJNA669376) | soil metagenome | isolation source: Crop rotation soil | place: USA: Cullars Rotation, Alabama | collected 2011
CTTTCCCCGCGAACAACGCGAATGGGGCCGGAACGTTCCGGCCCCATTCGCGTTGTTCGCGTAATTCGCGGCTAGTCTACCTTTAGTTTCCGCACGATTATTCCGGCTTCATCGAACAATTTGAACGAAACGTCATTGAGCGGGTACTCCGCGTTGAAGATCACTTCGCGGATGCCGGAGTTGATGATCATTTTTGCGCACATGAGGCATGGCGCAAACGTGGTGTAGATGATGGCGTCCTTGAGCGACACGCCGTGGTAGGAAGCCTGGACGATCGCGTTTTCCTCGCCGTGCGAGCACAAGCATTCATCGAGTCTCGTACCGGGCGCTGCGCCGCTGTTGCAGCGCGGGCAACCGCCTTCGTTGCAGTTTCGGGTGCCTCGCGGCGTCCCGTTGTAGCCTGTCGAGATCACGCGTTTGTCGCGAACAATGATTGCGGCAACCTTGCGCTTGATGCAATTCGAACGCGACGCGACAACCTTCGCGATGTCCATGAAGTACTGGTCCCAGCCGGGACGTAGATTTTGGCTCATAAGTTCGCCATAAGTTGGTCAACTCGTTTTCTCAGCTCTTCGAGGCTGCCGTCGTTTACCAGCGAGGTGTCCGCCATTTTCTCAACCTGGATCAGGTTTTGTGATGTCGCGCTGCCGGCTTCTTCGCGTTTCTCGACGGCCATGAAGGCATCGAGTGTTGTCGGGTCGCTCTCGCGATTGCGCGAAACGGTTCGCTGGAACCGGACTTCGACCGGCGCTTCGACGCGAATCAGTTTGAATGAAAACTTTGCCGCGCGCAGCGTATCGACTTCCGAAGGATTTCGGATCGAATCGATGATGTAGTTCTTCCCGCTCTCAATCTTGGCGAGGATGCGTTCCGCCAGGACCTGTGGCCCGAACGTCTCACGAAGTTGATTACCCACCTGGATCAGGACTTCCCGCGTCGGCTGCTGGCCGCGCGAACGGATCTCGTCGCGGATAACGTCGGAGAGGGAATGGTAGTGGAATCCTTTCGTCTTCAGGTATTCGGCAACCTCACCTTTGCCGGACGCGTTCCTGCCAGTAAGTCCTATTAACATTCGGAGCGTTAAGATACTATTTTCCCTTTTGACTGGAAAGGGAACTCCATGTTTGAGAACAAAAAGGTCGCCGTCCTCGGGGCTGGAAAACTGGGTGAAGCACTCATCACCGGCATGCTGGACGCGGGCATTGTCTCGAAAAAACAGTTCATCGCCACTGCTGCGCATGCCGAACGGCTCGACGTCCTGAAGCAGAAGCTGGGAATCGAGACCACGTTGAACAACGGAGAAGCGGTCCGCAAAGCCCAGCTCGTGCTGGTTTGCCTGAAGCCGCAGGCGGTCGAGGAAGTGATGCGGCAGGTCGCGGACGACCTGACGCCGAATCATCTGGTGGTGTCGGTTGCAGCGAGCGTCACATCGAAACTCATTGAGAGCGTTCTCATCAAGCCCGTGCCGGTCATCCGGACCATGCCGAATACGCCTTCATTGATCAAGAAGGGTATGACGGCGCTTGCTCCCGGCAAGTACGCCACGGAAGAACACATGTCACATGCGCGGAAGATCTTCGATGCGATCGGCCGTACGATTGTTCTCGACGAGAAACACATGGATGCGGTCACGGCATTGAGCGCAAGCGGACCGGCATTCGTTTACATCATCATCGAGTCATTCGCCGAAGCCGGAGTCAAAGTCGGACTGCCGCGCGAGGCCGCGACGATTCTCGCATCGCAGATGGTGCTTGGCGCCTCCAGCATGGTGCTCGAAACCGGTGAGCATCCCGCGAAACTCAAGGACCTCGTCACAACGCCCGCAGGTTGCACGATCGATGGAATCCTCGAACTTGAAGACGGCGGTCTGCGCACGACGCTGATCAAGGCCGTCGTCCGCGCCACGCAACGCGCAAAGGAACTGGTCAACGGCTGAGGAAGGACGGCTTGCGGTATGAAGCAAAGTAGTCCCCTCCTCATAGAGGAGGGGTGGCTGCGCGAAGCGCAGACGGGGTGGTCAGAAATGCTATCCCGTTCTGACCACCCCGTCCGCGCCTATATTTTGATGCCTCCGGCGCCTTTTCTTGACGGCGCGTCCACCCCTCCTCTATGAGGAGGGGACTACCTCTTAAAGTTCTCATGGTTGCGGCTGAAGCTGTGCCGTTTGCCAAGGCCGGAGGCCTCGGTGATGTCATGGGTGCGCTACCCCGTGCGCTCGAGTCGCTGGACGTCCAGACCACGATCGTGCTTCCGCGGCATCGGGTTATTGACCTCGACAAGTACGGCTTCGAGCCGGTGTCCGGTCTCGATGGGCACCGCAGCGTCCTGCCGGACTCCTCCGTTGAAGTCTTCCTGATCGGCAATGATTACTACTTCAATCGGCCGGGCCTCTATTTCGACATCGACACCGGCAAGGACTACTGGGACCAGGCCGATCGTTGGATTTACTTCCAGCGGACGGTCATGGATTTCTTCGCCACCCGCCCGGCGCCCGACATCATTCATTGCCACGATCACCAGACGGCTCTGATACCCGCCTACCTGAATCGTTTCTATCGCGGATCTTTTCCAAACACCCGCAGCGTTTTCACGATTCACAACATGGGTTACCAGGGACTGTTTCCCAGAGAAGTCATGACCCGCGCCGGCTTCGATGATGCCGAGTTCTATCCGATGAGCTCGTTCGAGTTCTACGGCATGTTCAATTTCATGAAAGTCGGGATCACGTATGCGGATGTCATCACGACGGTAAGTGAAACGTATGCGCGAGAGATCCAATCGACCGCCGAATATGGATACGGTCTTCAGGACGTCCTCAAACAACGATCGAGTAATCTCGTCGGCATTCTTAACGGCATCGACGACGAGTCGTGGGATCCATCCCGTGACGAATTGATTCCGGGACGCTACACGACAAAGAGTTTCGCCGGAAAGATGAAGGACAAGAAAGCCCTCTTCGAGAAGTTTGAACTCGATGGACTGCATCCCGAGTGGCCGGTTCTCGCGATGATCTCCCGGATCGATGCCCAGAAGGGATTCGATCTCGTCGTCAGTGTGCTCGATTACCTTCTATCGAAGGACCTCTATTTCGTCCTTCTCGGCAGCGGCAACAAGGAAACGGAAGCCTACCTTCGAACCATCATCGAGCGTCACCGCGGCAAGGCGGGCATTCGTTTTGAGTTCGACAACGGCAGCGCTCACCTGGTCGAGGCCGGCGCCGATATTTTCCTCATGCCTTCGAAGTATGAGCCTTGCGGCCTGAACCAGATGTACAGTCTCCGCTACGGCACGGTTCCCATCGTTCGCTCCACCGGTGGGCTGGCCGACACGGTTCAGGAATACAATCCAAAAACAGGGAAGGGCACCGGATTCTGCTTCGAGGAATACGATGCGGACGAGTTCCGTGCAGCGATCGACCGCGCCTTAGGAGTCTGGCCGAACCAAAAAGCATGGAGTCGTCTCATGCGTAACGGCATGAAGCAGGACTTCAGCTGGACCGAATCCGCAAAAAGATACGTGGAACTGTACGATCGACTCCTGAATTCTGAATTTTCAACCGCGCGCTGATCCCAACCTATTGAGTTTGCATCTGCCTGATCTGGCGATGCGATTGCATTGACAGAACACAATTCCGGGATCGCTGTCGTTAATGTCTCGTTCTCACAGGGGGTGAGGGGAGAGAAAGATAGTCAAAATCCCGGAAATACGAGCCGCGAATTACGGCATGGCATCAGCGTAGTTCGCGGCTTCTTTTTTGCCTCAGTTTGCGAGTACAATTTCGCAAACTTATGACATCTCGCGGAATCAAACTCCTGCTCCTTCTTTTCATTACGCTGCTTCCGACAACACGCGCTGTCGTGACGCCGGCGGCCGAAACCGCAGAAGACCGCGGCGCTTCCGGCCTGGCCCAGGCGCTCAAGCGGATGGACGTGGTGGCGAGCGTTCTCCACACGGGCGCGCATCCGGATGACGAAAACAGCGCGCTGCTGGCGTGGCTTTCGAGGGGACAGGGCGCGCGGACGGCATATATGTCGCTGACGCGGGGCGAAGGCGGAGTGAACCTCGTCGGCAACGAGTTGTTCGAAGCGCTCGGCGTCGTCCGCACCGAAGAGCTTCTCGCGGCGCGGCGCCTGGATGGCGCACAGCAGTTTTTCTCGCCCAGCTATGAGTTCGGATTCTCCAAGAGCGCGGAAGATGGATTCGGCAAGTGGGGACACGACCAGGTTCTCGGTGATGTCGTGCGGGTGATCCGCCAGTTTCGTCCGGAGATCATCATCTCGCGATTCACGGGCACGCCACGCGACGGTCACGGCCATCACCAGATCGCGGGAATTGTGACACAGGAAGCATTCAAGGCTGCAGCCGATCCCAAAATGTTTCCCGAGTTCGGCAAGCCCTGGCAGGCGAAGAAACTCTACCTCAATGCGCAGCCGCAGCAGAACGAGCCGCCAATGGGCCTTGAGATCAATGTGGGCGAGTACGACCCCGCGCTGGGAAGGTCATACAACGAAATCGCAGCCGAAGGCCGCAGCATGCACCGCTCCCAGGCGCAGGGCGCCGCGCAGGAGCGGGGGCCGCGCGCCACGCGCGTGCAACTGGTCCAGAAGACCGTCGACGTCTTTGAAAATGCGCCGTTGTTTGCAGGCGTGATCTACAAGCTGCGTGATCTGGGACAACTCGATGATTCGATCGCGTCCGATGCCGCCGACCTTCAACAAAAGGTCGAGGCGATCCGGCAGAAGGTGAACCTGGTCCGGCCGAGCGACATCGCCCCGGATCTTGCCGCCGCGTTGAAACAACTTCAGCGCATCCAGGCACGATCGAAGAACGAACAGGTTCAATTCCTTCTTGAGAAGAAGACTGCGGATTTCCAGGAAGCACTACGCCTGGCGGCAGGATTGGTTGTCGATGTCATTGCCTCAGACGACACCGTCGTTCCGGGCCAGGAATTCGACCTCACGGTCAGCATGGTCAATGGAGGCCCCTTCAACTTCCCCGGCGTTCGAGTCCAGAGTGAGTTGCCGGCCGGTTGGGATGTCACTCCTAACGGATCGACGGGCAGCCTTCAGTCCGGCCAGCGTCTGGATCAGAAATACAAAGTGAAGGTCGGTGCGAACACCGATTTCACACAGCCGTACTGGTTGCGCACGCCGCGCCGCGGCGATCGCTTCGTGTGGCCGGCAACAGCCGACGGAAAACTGCCCGAGGATCAGGCGCTCCTGCCGACGCGAGTCGAGGTCGACTACGAGGGTGTGGTGCTGGCGACGCAGAAGTCTGCGCAGTACCGCCGCATCGACCGCATGCTCGGCGAACAACGGACTGCGTTGAAGGCTGTGCCTGCGCTGTCGGTAAGCGTCAGCCCGAATATCGCGATCGTGAAGTTGAAGGGCACGCGCCAGAAGGAATTCACCGTCACGCTCGAAAACCAGAATCCGGCTCCACTCAGCGGTGACGTGGTTCTTGAGCTCCCCGCCGGCTGGACCTCGGATCCGGCGGCACGTCCGTTCAGTCTCGCGCAGCAAGGCGAGAAGGAAACCTTGATCTTCAACGTTACCGTGCCCGCCGTGGCGGGCGACTTTACGGTCGGCGCAATCGCGCGAACAGGGAACCAGCAGATCAAGAGTGGGTATACGCTCATCGCCTACCCGCATATCGAGAGCCGGTACGTTTATTCGCCTGCCGAGTCCAAGGTTCAGGTGATGGACCTGGTGACGTCGATAACATCTGTCGGCTACGTCGAAGGAACGGGCGACGCGATCCCCGCCGCGTTGAAACAACTCGGCATCGATGTGACCGTCCTGGCGCCTAAAGACATCGCGAGCTCCGACCTTTCCCGATTCCGCGCAATTATCCTTGGCGTCCGTGCGTACGCGGTTCGAGATGACCTGCGCGCATATAACAAGCGATTGCTCGAGTACGTGTCGAATGGCGGGAATCTTGTTGTTCAGTACAACCGCGGAAACGAGCTCGGCAATCTTCAGATCGGTCCGTACCCGTTTACGGCGCCCAACGTCAACGACAACAACAGGGATCGCGTCACCCGGGAAGATGCGCCGGTGAAGTTGCTCAACCCCGATCATCCGCTGCTCTCTATCCCGAACAAGATCACAGAAGCCGACTTCGACGGCTGGGTCGACGAACGCGGCACGTTCTTTTTGTCCAAGTGGGATCCGAAGTACACCGCGCTGCTGGAGAGCCATGATCCCGGCGAAGATGCAAGGCAGGGCGGCCTGATCTATGCCAAATATGGGAAAGGGTCCTACATTTACGCGGGCCTGTCCTTTTTCAGGCAGTTGCCGGCGGGCGTGAAAGGCGCCTACCGGTTGTTTGCAAACGTCGTCAGCGCTGAGAACTAGAAACGCGGCGCTCCGATGCTAAACTTTTGTTCATGATCTACCGAGGTTTTTCAATAGGGCTGTTGAGCGTTCTCTTCGCTCTACCACTCCCGGCGCAGATCTCCCGCGACGCGAAGTTTGAGATTCTGCGAACGGTCATGGCGGACCAGGCGTCCGCGCGTGTCCAGATGCCTTTCGGATCGGCCGGAGTCGAGGTGACGGATGCCGGCCAACTCAACCAGCAGAAGCTCGATTCGGAGCTCAAAAAGAACGGTCAGTCCATCGATGTCGGCAAGGTCGTGACCATCACCGAGCTTTCCTTCGGGGACAAGGAAATCGAAATCGAACTGGACGGCGGTGGACGGAACAAGAAAGGTTTCTTTGACCGTCTCGAGGGTGGAATCGGTAGCCAGACCGTCCCCGTTAGCGGCAGAGACGTAAAGAAGGCGAAGGGTTCGAAAATCGTTCTTAAATTCGCCAACAAGGTTCCCGCCGACCTGACGCCCGATCAATTAAAGAAGTTCCTGGCGCCGGTGCTTGATTTCGAGAAGCACAACTTCCTGAAGACCGGACTGGAAGCCCTTCCGCCGGAGTTCCAGGAAGCCGTGAAAGTGAAGGAAGCTCGCATCGGAATGGATCGCGATACCGTCATCATGGCGCTCGGCCGCCCCGATCGAAAGATTCGCGAGAAGCAGGATGGGTTCGACACCGAAGACTGGATTTACTTCCAGCGAGGTCTGCGCGCGCAGTTTGTCACGTTCGAGAATGACGTCGTCGTCAGGATCCGCCAATACTAACGCAAGCCAACCCGTGAAAAAACTGATCGTTGAATACTGGACGCCGATCATCCTGTGGCTGCTCGCGATGTACATGTTTTCCACAGACGCGATGTCGGCGAACCACACGTCGGCGTTCATCGTGCCGTTCCTGAAGTTCCTTGCGCCCGGCATTTCAGAATCGGGCATCGAGTTCTGGCATATGGTCATCCGCAAGATGGGGCACATCACGGAGTACTTCATCCTGGCCTGCCTCGTCTATCGAGCCCTCAAGTTCGAACATCCCCGCCTGATCGACGCGAAGGTTCGCGCCATCGTTTTCATCGCGCTGGCCGCGCTCTTCGATGAATTCCACCAGTCGTTCATTCCATCAAGAACGGCAACGATTGTTGATGTAGGCTACGATTGCCTGGGAGGTGTCTGGGCTCTGTGGCTCATTACAGCGTATGAATTCCGGCGTCTACGTTCATATTCCGTTCTGTGAGCAGCGCTGCTACTACTGCGCGTTTACCGTAGCCGTCTCTCCGCAGGAAACCTACGAACCATACGTCCGCCGCGTCATTCGTGAGATCGAGTTGTCGGGAGTCCAGGACGCTCCGGAGACGATCTTCTTCGGCGGGGGAACGCCGTCAATCGTCGATGCCAGTCTGCTGGAACGTATTCTTCAGGCACTGCCTCCCGGCGCACGCGAAATCACGGTCGAGACCAACCCCGGCACGCTGAGCGCGCAAAAGATCGAACGCTACCTCGAAATAGGCGTGAACCGGCTGAGCCTCGGTGTGCAGTCGTTCTGCGATGAGGATCTGCATAACGCAGGCCGTCTTCACAGCGCGGCGGATGTCCTGAAAGACTTCGAATCGCTTCGCACCGGCGGACTCAAAAACATCGGTGTGGATCTCATCGCGGGCCTTCCGAATCAGCGTCAGGACGTGTGGACGAGAAACCTCGAGACCCTCGAGCAGCTGCACCCCGAGCATGTTTCGATCTACATGCTCGACAGGGAAGAGCGCAGCGCGTGGGGCCGGTACGACTCTGAGTTTCAGGAAGACGACGTTTATGTCGACTTCTACAACGAGGCGGTCGAGCGCCTGGCGGCGTGCGGCTACGTTCACTATGAGATTTCCAACTGGGCGCAGCCGGGCTTCCAGTGTGCACATAATCTGAAATACTGGACAGGTGCTCCCTATCGCGGATTCGGTGTCAGCGCGCATTCGTATGCACGGAATCGCCGGTTCTGGAACACGTCATCGCTGAAGGAATATGCAGAGCGGCTTGACTCCGGAAATATTCCGATCTCGGGTGAAGAAGAACTCACCACGGAAATGCGTCTCGAAGAAGCATTCATGCTGGGCTTGCGCCAGATTGCAGGCTTTGACATATGGTGCATCGCGGGCGAGCTTGGATTCCAATATCCGGATAAATGGTTTGACCATCTCGGCGATCTTGAAGATGCCGGGCTCGTCCAATTCGACGGCAGGCGCCTTCGCCTGACGCCGGCAGGTTGGATGGTTGCCACAAGCGTAACCGCCGAACTGATTCCACTCGAGACTTAGCCGCGGATTGCGCAGATTACGCTGATAAATCTGTGTAATCTGCGTAATCCGCGGCTGGTTTCATTCTCCAAGGAGGCACAATGTCCATTCGACACATCAATCCCGGTTCGCTGTCCGTCCCGCCAGGCTATACCCACGTTGTTGAAGTGCGGGGAGGAAGAACAATCTATATCTCCGGCCAGGTGCCGCTCGATAAGGCAGGGAATCTTGTTGGGAGAGGAGACTTCGCGGCGCAGGCGACGCAGGTGTTTGAAAACCTAAACCTGGCGTTGGCCTCTGTTGGCGCGACCTTTGAGAACGTCGTTAAGATCACGACGTACATCACCGACATGATCAAAATCCAAACCCTGCGCGAAATTCGTTCTAAGTTTTATGCAGAGAATCCGCCGGCCAGCACCCTGGTGCAGATCGGCAAACTCGCGCAGCCGGACTTCATGATCGAAATCGAAGCGATCGCCGTTCTGCCGGATTAATTCCCGAAGGCGAGCAGGACGTTTCCGGGCATGCCACCAAAACGCGGATAACCGGAATTCACGAATACCATTCCGCCCGAAATCACTGCGCCGGCGCCGTCGAGAGACCCGCCGGCCGCGCGGACTCCATTGACGGTAGTGAAAGGCTTCGCCGTGTCGAAGTCCCAGAGCAGCTTTCCGTCGGTTGCCGAAAACGCGCGAAGGTGTCCGTCCATTGCGCCTGAAAACACCGCGCCGGGTATCGCGGCAACGGCTGCGGGCTGTGCGGGACTGCACCCCGATCGTTGTGGAGCGCATGGTGTGCCGGGTACCGACCATATCTTCGTTCCGTCATCGAGCCGCAGCGCGGCCAGTCCACCGCCTTTTACCGGATCCAGGTTTGCGTTGCCGATCGCTCCTGCGCCCCCGATACCTCCAGGCGGCCGTACAACATCTGAGACAGCGGCGTAAAGCTGCTGTCCATCACTCGCCATGCCCCACTGCACGCCGCCGTTGGTTCCACCGGTGCCGACTCGTGTTTGCCAGACGATCTGGCCTTCTCGTTCGGGATCGAGCGCGAACACCATACCCGACTTCTGTCCGGCGAACAGGAGCTCACGTCCAGCCGGCGTCTTCAGCATCAACGCAGAAGAGCCGAAGTCGAAATCCGGCCCGTTGCCGGGCGGACAGTTGATCCCACCGCCGCCGCATGCGGAATTGTAGACATCGTTTGGCGTCGTCTGCCGTGACCATACGATGCGGCCGGTCTTCAGTTCCAACGCCATCACGGAGTCACTGGTCCTGGTTGCAGGGAACGAATAGTTATCGCCGGTCGTAACGTAGAGCAACCCTCGTCTTGCATCGACAGTCGGAGTGGACCAGACGCCGGCGCCCGACGGACCCAGTTGATCGACGCCGGATTTGTTGACGCCGGTTTTCGCAGGAGGATCGACCATGTATGTCTTCCACAACATCGAGCCATCACGCGCACGAAGAGCGGTAACGCTGCCCCTGAACGTACAGCATCGGTAATTGGGATCAATGGCACGTGTCTCTTCCCATGAAGCGGCGGGAATGAAAACAACGCCGTCATGTACCGCAGGCGCACCGGTGAGGCGCGTCGCCTCGTGGTCCTCGACCCGCTTTTTCCAATTCAGTTTTCCGGTCTTCGCATCGAGTGAATAAACCCATCCGATCTGATCTCCAAAGACGAGCGACCAGTTGTTGCCTTGCTGTACAGCAACCGTCGTTGATCGAACGGGTCCGTTCGCCTGGAAAAGCCATTCGATACATCCCGACTTCGTATCCAGCGCCTGGACGGCGCCCGATGCGCTTCCCAGGAATAGTGTTCCATTGACGACTGAAGGCGAGCCGAAAGCTGTCACGTCGTCGGCAAAGCCGAATGCCCATTTCAGTTTGAGATTGGGAACCTGTGCGCTCGTGAGGCCGGCGCGCGCAGCGGGTTGATATCGAGTGTTGTCTGGTGCCGGACTCCAGCCAGTCCAGTTTCCGGCGGGAGAGCCCGACATGGCCGTTACTCCAGGCGCGCAAAAGGCGGAACGGGGCGGCGGCGCGTCGGCCGCCGACGTGCCCAGGAATTTCGCCACGGCTTCACGTTCATCGCGCTTGAGCGGGTACGCGATGCTCATCATCAATCCAAAATCCATGGTCCGCAGGATCCGAGCCGCGGACATTTTCTGGAGCGCGTCGTGTGTCGGAATGCGGGCGCTTACCTGGTCGTGACACGACGCGCAATTTTTGCGGTATACATCCTCGCCCGATATGGCTTGCCGCGCAAAAAGCGTGGGGCCGCCGAGCAACGATACGAATAGAAGGGCACTCAAGGATCGTTTCATGACACGCAGTGTAGAATGTTCGTGCTATGACTCAAAGCGTTGTTGATTTACGGAGCGATACCGTTACGAAACCCTCACCCGAGATGCGCCGTGCGATGGCGGAGGCGGAGGTTGGTGACGATGTGTTTATCGAGGATCCAACCGTCAATAAACTCCAGGAGCGCGCCGCGCAGATTTTCGGCCGCGAGGCCGCGTTGTATGTGCCTTCGGGGAGCATGGGAAATCTGACGTGCATCCTCGCGCAGACGCACCCGGGTCAGGAAGTGATCTGCGAAGAGTCGGGCCACGTCTATAACTACGAGATGGCTTCAATGTCGAGCATCGGTGGCGTGCTGCCCCGGGTCGTGCGAGGTGAAGACGGGATTCTCGACTGGGACAGCGTTGCCAAAGCCATTCGTCCGAAGGTCTATTTCAGGCCCCAAACCGCACTGATCTCGCTCGAAAATACACACAACATGGCCGGCGGTACCGTCTACGCAACGAAGGTCGCGCATGAGATCTGCGATAAAGCACACGAGGCCGGCATTCCAGTCCATCTCGACGGCGCACGGGTCTTCAACGCCGCAACATATCTCGGTGAGAACGTCGCCGAGATGACGAAGAAGTTCGATTCGATCCAGTTCTGCCTCAGCAAAGGACTCGGCGCGCCCGTCGGTTCAATGGTCGTGGGAACGAAACCCTTCATTGAACGATGTCGCAGCATCCGAAAGATGCTGGGTGGCGGCATGCGCCAGGTTGGTGTGCTGGCGGCGGCGGGCCTGATTGCCCTCGAGAATGGACCAAAGCGCCTGCAGATCGATCATGACAATGCGAAGTTCCTCGCGAATGAACTGGCGAAGATTCCCGGCATCACGCTTGATCCATCGAAGGTGAAGACCAACATCGTGATCTATGGCGTCAAAGAAGCCGGCTGGACTTCAGCCGACTACCTTGCGGCAATTTCGAAGCGCGGCGTTCTGGGCGTGCCAGTCGATGCCGAAAGGGTACGCATGGTGACCCACCTTGACGTGAGCCGTACGGATATCGAGAAAGCGATTGGCGTAATCAGGGAAGTGATCAAACGATGAAGAAGATTCGCGTCGGCGTCATTTTTGGTGGGCGGTCTGGCGAGCATGAGGTATCGCTGCGTTCGGCGGAGTCGATCATCAAGTCGATCGATCCTTCGAAGTATGACGTTGTGCCGATTGGCATCACGCACGAAGGCCGGTGGCTGACGTCAAAGAATGCATTGAACCTTCTGCCGGCGAAGGACGCCATCACGAAGACCCTGACGTCCGGTGAATCGATCATGTTGCCGGCCGAGCCGTCGGCGTCCGAGGTTGTCGATGTGATTTTTCCGGTGCTTCACGGAACGTACGGCGAAGACGGAACCATCCAAGGGTTGCTCGAACTCGCTAACGTTCCGTACGTCGGTGCGGGCGTGCTCGGTTCCGCCGTCGGCATGGATAAGGACGTCATGAAGCGCCTGCTTCGGGAAGCGGGATTGCCGATTGTCGATTACTGGACGCTGCGGAAATCGGAAATCGAATCATTCGTTGAAAAGAGATTCGAGAACCTGCCATACCCACTGTTTGTGAAGCCCGCGAACCTCGGGTCCTCGGTCGGCATCACAAAGGTCAGCGGGCCTGAGGAACTGCGTAAAGGTCTTGATGTCGCTGCGGAGTACGATCGGAAGATCGTCGTCGAGAAGGGGATTGAAGCGCGCGAGATCGAATTGAGCGTCCTCGGTAATGACGATCCGATCGCGTCGGTACCCGGCGAGATCATCCCGAAACGCGAGTTCTACGATTACCAGGCGAAGTACGTCACCGATGATTCGCGGCTGTTGATCCCCGCTCCGCTCGATGCGGCGCAGGTAAAGGTTGCGCAGGAAATGGCCATCGCCTCGTTCAAGGTGCTGGAGTGCACCGGCCTTGCGCGCGTGGATTTATTCCTCGAGAAGAAAACCGGCAAGTTCTACGTAAACGAGATCAACACGCTGCCGGGTTTTACGACGATCAGCATGTATCCCAAATTATGGGAAGCCTCGGGTATTCCGTACCCGGAATTGATCGACCGCCTCATCGCGCTCGCCATCGAGCGCCACGCCGAAAAGAACAAACTCCGAACGAAATTCTAGCCGCGGATTACGCAGATTACGCGGATTTACTGTAGCGGCTTCAGCCCGCGTTCCGCGTAATCCGCGACATCTGCGGCTTCTTACCTTCTTCGAACATGAGCAGGCAACTTGCGGTGTTCTGGGCAAAGGTTTCGTGGTGGGTGACGACAATCTGCGTCATGCCCTCGTTGTCGAGTTCGCGCATGACACTAAAGACCTCGTCAACCAGGCGCGGATCGAGTGCCGACGTCGGTTCGTCGTAGAGCATGACCTGCGGTTGCATTGCGAGGCTCCGGGCAATCGCCACGCGTTGCTGCTGGCCGCCCGACAGCTTGGCGGGATAGGCATCTACCTTCGCAGCCAACCCAACCCGCTCAAGGATTCGCTTTCCCATCGATACAGCCTCCGTCTGCGAAACCTTCTTCACCTGCATTGGCGCGAGCGTGACATTCTCCAGCACCGTCAGGTGAGGGAAGAGATTGAAGCTCTGAAAGACCATCCCCGTCTTCAGCCGCATCTGGTTCAACGCGCGTTTCTTTTCCTCAGGCAGGGCCGCGGACTCGCCGGCGTTCCACGCGACGCTCAGATCGCCGATGGAGATCCGCCCGCTGTCGAACATCTCGAGGAAATTGATACAGCGCAGAAGCGTGGATTTTCCGCAGCCGGAAGCGCCCATCACGGCTGTGAGTTCACCTTCGGGAAATTCAAGAGTGAGATCTTTGAAGAGAGTGTGCTGGCCGAACGATTTCGTCAGCGCTTCGACTTTGACCACCGCTGATGCGTGCTCGCGCTCCTCAGTAGAACTTTCTGCTGGCTTTCTTTTGCGTTGAAGCCGATGGCGTACGGGCAAAAAATATTGGCGCGCTTCACGCGTGAAAATTCGTCCAGGTAATAACCGCCGAGACGGAAGTGATAATCATCGACCGTGCCCGAGAGGAAACCGTCGCCATTGTATTGCCACGGGCTCGTGCGCCGTTTGTCGTTCACGACCATGATGACGTAAAGATTGTCGGGGACCATGTCGACGATATCCTGCGTGCTGGGAATCCCCACGCCCTTGAGTTCGCCCCATCCCGTGTGCGAATGAAAATCACCGATGAGCGAAAGCTGGGGAAGGTTCCCCAGGAACTTCGTCATGCGCTTCGATGCGCGGCGATTCTTCTCAACGCTGGTGTGCCGCCGCTGCGCGGTCTGGTAGGAGATCGCATGCTCGACGATGTAGATGTTGTTGCTGTCGCGGTATCCAAGCAGCAGCCCGAAACATTCCTTCTTGTAGACTTCGATTGCGGAAATCAGGAGCGCCCAGAACGCATTCGCCGAAATGTAAACTTCCATGAAACCCTCGACTGGTGGGGATTCTAGCACACAAAAAATCAGGGCCGCATTGCTGCGGCCCTGGTTTAAATCTCGGTCTTCGCGCCTAATTTTTTATGTACTTACTTCTTCTTTGTTGCTTTTTTCTTCTTTGCTGGAGCTTTCTTCATCTTTTTTCCCTCCTAAGGGTTTTTGTTTCGGTTGCCTCACTACATATAGAGGCAATCCACTTTCATTGCCGCTAGTATTGTGGCGAAACTTTTCCCTGTCAAGAGTAATTTCATATTTTTCTTCACTTTAGTCTCAAGGGTACTGGTAGTACCCGGAGCGATGAATTGTCGCAAAATCCGCCTTTGCCAGTTTCACCTCGATATTCCGGAATACCGGCGCAGATCCTGAACCGCGATTGTCGGAGATGTAGCCCAGCACATATTGATTTCGCGCTTGTTCTGTCGCGCGTGAATAGCCCTGTTCGATGCTTTGCACCGATGATCCAACGTAGAACGAATCGCCGCCTGTGCTTTTTGCAAAATCGTTCAACGTTGTGAACTTTCTTGTAAGAACAGTCTGATCCACGGTAACGGCGTACACTTCAACACCCGAGTCGAGAAGACTGTTCACGGTTTCCTGGTACGCGTGCGTGTTGCCGCTCGACATGCCGTCTGAAACGACAAGCACGATTTTTCTGCGGTCGCGTTCACGTTGTTCGAGATCGGCCGCAGCCTGGTACAACGCATCGATGAGCACTTTGATCTTCGGTTCCTCCTGCGTCACGAGCACGCCCACCTGGCCTGCCGGGATGACCGGCGCGCCGTTGATCACGGGCCCGATTGTCGAGAACGGTCCGCCGCGAAGCATCGTCTGCGGTGTATCGGGTTTGATGTCGCGCATCGGCTTCAGCGCCATTTCCACTTTTTCGTGATCCTTCGTGAAGTCGATCAGTTTTACGACGTCCTTATCGAAACGATATGCAGCGACTTCATCGAATTCGCTGAACGCGCCGGCAAGCGCCGGAAATGTTTCCTGGACTTTTGCAAGCGAGCCGGCGGAAAGGCCGGTGTCGATGAGTACTGCGGCGGACAACGGAACGGGATCGGTTGTGAAGTTGGTTATGTGTTGCTGGTGTCCGTCTTCGAGAACAATGAAGTCTTCCTTCTGGAGGCCGTTGATCAACTTGTCGCCGGATGCTTTGACGGTGACCGGCACAACGACAAGGTCAACCCTGGTGCGGATCTGAAAGTCCTGCGCGCTTGCAGTCAGGACCATGACGAGCAGACTAATGATCGCGATCCTTAGGCGCATAATAACCCTTCCTCGCTCGGACTAAATAATTGGAGTCTCGTGGAACAATCTTGATCGTGCGGAACTTTCCATCCCTGTTCGGATTCGTGGACCGGTATCCGATGCTGTACTGGCTCCGCAATTCCTGGGCGATTTCATCGAAGATCTTTTTGAAGCTGTTCGCGCGGTCCACAAAGAATGTGGCCCCACCTGTCTCTTCGGAGAATTTTCGCAATGTTCCCGGGTCGCCGCCGCCGAACGATCCGCGTCCACCCTGGAAGAAGGCGCCGCGTCCGCTGTTCGATATCGAATAGATGACGGTGTCGCTTTGATGTGCCGCGACGAGCGCCTCGAAGAATTTCGTCTTGCTGGTGGTGTCTTCGCCGTCGCTGATGAGGATGATCGTTTTCCTGCCGGCTTCGTAGGAGAGCTTTTCCTTGCACGCCAGGTAAACGGCATCGTAGACGGATGTGCCCCCGCCGATCTGGAGGTCGTCGATTGCAGTCTTCAACAGTCGTGGACGATCGGTGAAGTCCTGGACCAGTGTGACCGACCGGTCGAAGCCCATCACGAGCGCAAGGTCATTCGGCTTCAGGATGGATTCGAGAAAGGCCACGGCCGTGTCTTTCTCTTCTTCGAAAACAGGGCGGACGCTGGGGCTGGTGTCGATCAGCATGCCGATCGTGAGGGGTAACTCGTTCTCGCGGCCGAAATGTAAAATTTCCTGCCGCTTGCCATCTTCCTCGAGAACGAAGTCTTCCTGCTTGAGACCAGGAATTAATCTTCCTCTGCGGTCCGTGACAGAGAACTGGACGTTAACCAGGTCGACACTGACCTTCAGGGTGTCCTGCGCAAAGGCGGAAAGCGCGGATAACACCATGCCGGCCAGTAGTGTCAGGACCCAGGCCTTCATTAAGCGCATGTTATCATGCAGTTTGAGTGACATCTAATTAGACGATTCAAATGCTGAAACTCACAAATACGCTGACCGGACGACTCGAAGACTTCACGCCGATGGATGGGACCACTGTTCGAATGTACGCGTGCGGACCCACCGTGTACAACTATGTACATATCGGCAATTTGAGAACCTATGTCTTCGAGGACGTCCTTCGGCGCCATCTCCGGAGCAAGGGCTGGGGCCTCACCCACGTGATGAACATCACGGACATCGACGACAAGATCATCAAGCGCACGATGGAGACCGGCGAGGACCTCAAGACCTATACCGATCCATTCACGCGGGCCTTCTTCGAAGACGCCGCAAAGCTGCGCATCGAGCGGCCCGACATCGTTACTCCGGCCACCGAGTACATTCCGGAAATGATCGAGATCGTGAAGCGCCTTCTCGACACCGGCTACGCGTATCGCGAAGGCGACTCGATCTACTACCGCATTTCAAAATTCCCGACATACGGCCGGCTGTCCCGCTTAGACAAGCGTGAGTTGAAAGCGGGAGCACGCATCGACGTGGACGAGTACGAGAAAGAAGAGCCGAGCGATTTCGTGTTGTGGAAGGCTCCGAAAGACGACAGGGAACCGCGATGGGATGCGCCATTCGGCACGGGCCGCCCGGGGTGGCATCTCGAATGTTCCGCCATGGCGATGAAGAAACTCGGCGAGACGCTCGACATCCACTGCGGCGCCGTGGACAACATCTTTCCGCATCACGATAACGAGATCGCGCAGAGCGAGGCGGTCAGCGGAAAGCCGTTCGTGCGCTTCTGGATTCACGGTGAACATCTGCTCGTCGACGGCGAGAAGATGGCGAAGTCAAAAGGGAACTTCTATACCCTCCGCGACCTGATCGAGAAGGGGTACGATCCGCTGGCCATCCGGTACCTGCTGGTCTCCGTGCCGTACCGGAAACAGATGAATTTTACATTTGATGGCCTGCTTCAGGCCCAGCGCAGCCTCGAGCGCATCAAGGAATTCGTGTTCCGCTTGAAGTCCGCAAAGCTGGCCGCGGGCAACAATCCCGAGCTGATGGCGGCGAAAGGTGAGGCCGTGGCGGCTTTTGAGGCCGGCCTCGACGATGACCTGAATACCGCCCAGGCATTGGCAGCTGTGTTCGATTTTGTACGCAAATGCAATATTGCTCTCACTGAAGGAGTGGTACGCGAAGACGACCGGAAGCAAATTCTCCAGTTCTTTGAGTCAGTTGATCAAAGACTGGCGATTATGCCCCCAATGGAAGAGGTCGTGCAGGGTGATGCAGAGATCGAGTCTCTGATCGCCCAACGCAATGAAGCCCGAAAGAATCGGGATTTTGCGATGTCGGATCGCATTCGTGACCAGTTGCTCGATCGCGGGGTCTTGATCGAAGACACCCGGGAGGGCACACGATGGCGACGGAAGTGATGAGTGAAAAGCACCCGAGAATCCTTACAAGCTTGCCCGGTCCCCGGGCGAAGGCGGTAATCGAGGCAGATAGCCGTTACATCTCTCCGTCTTACACACGCTCTTACCCCCTGGTCGCAAAGTCTGCGAGCGGCGCTGTCGTCGAGGACGTCGATGGAAACCGCTTCCTCGATTTCTGCGCAGGCATCGCGGTCTGCTCGACCGGCCATTGCCATCCCGATGTGGTTCGCGCCATTCAAAAGCAGGCCGAATCTCTGATCCACATGTCCGGCACGGATTTTTACTACGAGCAGATGCCCGATCTCGCGAAGAAGATCGAGGCGATCATGCCCGGCGGCGGATCGTGGCGCTGCTTCTTTGGAAACTCGGGAACCGAGGCCGTCGAAGCCGCGATGAAGCTCGCGCGCTACAAGACAGGGCGGTGGCAGTACATCGCGTTCCAGCGCTCGTTCCACGGCCGCACAATGGGATCGCTGTCGTTGACGGCATCGAAGCCGGTTCAGCGAAAAGGGTTCGGCCCGCTGATTCCCGGCGTCACGCACATTCCTTACGGCAATGCGCAGTACCTCGAAGATGTTGTCTTCAAGACGACCGTCAATCCGGAAGAAGTTGCGGCGATCATCGTTGAAGCGATCCAGGGCGAAGGTGGATACGTTGTGCCACCTCCGGACTTCCTTCCGACGCTGGAAAAAATTGCGCGGAAGTACGGCATACTTTTGATCTCCGACGAAGTCCAATCAGGCATGGGCCGCACGGGCAAGATGTTCGCGTTCGAGCATTTCGATTTTCATCCCGACATTGTCACGATCGCGAAGGGAATTGCTTCCGGAATGCCGCTTGGCGTTATGGTCGCAAAAGCGGACATCATGACCTGGCCGCCGGGCGCGCATGCATCGACGTTCGGCGGAAATCCCGTGTGCCTCGCCTCCGCGCTCGAAACGGTACGGCTGATCCAGGAAAAATACATGGCGAACGCGGCAAAGGTCGGCCAGTTCATGATGGCGAGGTTGAAGAGCGCCGTTGGAAGTCATCCAAACGTTGTTGAAGTTCGCGGCCGTGGCCTGATGATCGGCGTCGAAGTGAAAAAGAACCGCGACGCTGTGATCGAGGAATGCTTCAAGCGTGGTCTGCTCGTCCTTGGCGCCGGCCCGAGCACGATTCGTATTTCACCGCCGCTCATGATCGACGAGGAGCAGGCCGAAATCGCAGTCAGCATAATTACGGAGTCAATTTCAGCAGCCTAATGCCTTTTCCTGAGTTTCTTTATCGCATGCTTCCGTTCGGCCGGGAATCCGAGATTCTCGGCATTGATTACCTGCGCTCGCTCGGTTTCAACGTCGTCGCGACGTCCTACCGGACACAGGATGGTGAAATCGACATCATTGCCTGGGACGGCGACGTCCTAACCTTTATAGAAGTGAAATCCCTCAGCGGCTCCGGCTCTCCGGAAGACGCCGTCAGCTCGAAGAAACAACAGCGAATCATTCGCGCGGCGAAGACCTACATCATGAAGCGCCGTCTGCACGAGAAACCCTGCCGTTTCGATATCCTCGCCGTAACCCGTTCCCGGGGCAACGAACCCGACTACCGGCTCCTCCGCGACGCTTTCTCGATCAACAACTAAACAAAAAGCGGGCGCCATCGCACTGCGCCCGCCCATAGGAAGAAACATTAACGTCGGCCAAAGATATCGAATTCGCTGGGCCAAAAGCCATACAGTAAAGACACTACGTCCAAATACAGCAAGGACTGTATTCCCCGTAACGCCGGGGTGGCAGACAATTGCCGCGGGAGCTCATTCCAATGAATTCGCGTTCGTCACTGTTCGTCCTCGCAATCGGTTTCGGCATCCTCATCATCCTGATCGCCGCCCTTGGGTTTGGCGCGATCCGCCGTGCCGACGCGATCTATCGGGATATGCAGTCTGCGCAGGACTCGTACTCACAAACCGAGTCATTCCGGCGGGACATCTCGCGTGATCTTTATCTCGCTGACATTCTGCTGCGCGATTACCTGTTGGATCCATCCCCCGAGAGTGCGCTGGACCACCGCCAGGAACTCCTGACGATTCGTAAATCTCTCGAAACGCGTCTGGCTCAACTGTCCGGACAGTTGCCGGACACGGTCGAGGCTTACTGGGATTCGATTGATCCCATCTTTGAATGGACCCCCGAAGAAAAGAAGGCAAGAAGCTGGGCCTTCCTGGCTCGGAAGGTATTGCCGCGGCGTGAAGCAGCGGTGAATCTGGCCAGGGAAGTGGCGAAGATGAACTCGGAGAACCTGGAAAAGGAACGGCAGAGGCTACAGAACAGCCAGCAGATGCTCCACAAGTTTCTTCTTCAGATGATGGCGATCGTCCTGATCCTCGGAAGCTTCGTTGCATTCCTCACGACGTATCGTGTCTGGCGGCTGGAGAAAGGTCATGACGAGCAGCGAAAAGAGATCCAGGACACCCAGGATAATCTTCGACGCCTTTCGCAGAGCCTGGTGCAGGCGCAGGAAATCGAGCGCGGCCGCCTGTCGCGCGAACTGCATGACGAAGTGGGGCAGATGATGACGGCGCTTGGTATCGAGCTTGGAAATCTGCAGAGCCTTCATCGCTGTCCGGACAAGCTGTTCAACCAGCACATGGAAGATGTGAAGTCGCTGAATGCTTCGGCAATGCGCGCCATCCGCGATCTGGCGATGGGGTTGCGGCCGTCCATGTTGGATGACCTCGGTCTTGAAGCGGCTCTTCAATGGCAGGGAAGAGAGTTCTCGCGGCACACCGGAGTGCCGGCAACGGTTCAGGTCGACGGCACCTGTGACCAATTGACCGATGCTCAACAGACCTGCATCTACCGGGTAGTCCAGGAAGCCCTCACCAATTGCGCCCGGCATGCGAAGGCGAAGAGCGTCCTGGTGTCATTGCATACAGAGCCGCATGATGTCGTCGTATTGGTCCAGGACGACGGAATTGGTTTCAAACAGAATGCCCCGATGCGCGGCGGCCTTGGACTGCTCGGAATTCGGGAACGCGTCGAGGCGCTCCAGGGCAATTTCTTCATTGCGTCGCGCGTGAATGGTGGAACCACGATCCAGGTTGAACTTCCGATTGCGGTGCCCGCGTGAAACGCATCCGTATCCTGATTGCCGATGACCATGGGATTGTTCGCAAAGGACTGCGGCTTCAGCTCGAACAGAACCCATCGTTCGAAGTCGTAGGCGAGGCGACCGAAGGCCGCGAGGCCGTCCGCATGGCTGAAGAACTGACGCCGGACGTCGTGATCATGGATATCGCGATGCCGAACCTGAATGGAATCCAGGCGACCGCCCAGCTTGTTAAGAAGAACCCGGCCATCGGCGTCATCATCCTGAGCATGTACTCCGACGAAACCTACCTCACGCGCACGCTCGCTGTCGGGGCTCGGGGATACCTGCTGAAGGAAAGCGCGGACATGGATCTGGAAAACGCGGTTCGATCCGTCGCGCAGGGCAAACCCTACTTCAGCCCCGCAATCGCGAAGACGCTCCTCGAAGATTACATGCGGCAGCTTCAGCAGCGCGGCCTGCAGGATTCCTATGACCTGCTGACGGATCGCGAGAAGGAAATTCTCCAGCTTCTCGCCGAAGGCAATTCGAACAAGCAGATCGCCAGCATGCTGAATCTGAGCACAAATACTGTTGAAACGCATCGCACTCGCCTGATGCAGAAGCTCAATCTCCACAGCTCCGCAGAAATCGTGCTGTACGCGGTCCGAAAGCACATCATCTCCTGACCCGCCTCACCTGATTAAAGGCGGAAAATACCCTCCTCGCTGTATTTCACATTCTTCCGCCGCGAAACATACTCATTGCGGTAGTTAGAAGGAGGCATTCATGAGCACGCTCGCCGTCGAGACCAATGACCAGGGCGCATTTTTCAGAACACTGGCCCACGCAAAGCATCGAATCCTGATCGTGGATTACGACGGGACGCTCGCACCGTTCAACGCGGATCGTCACCGGGCCGTGCCGTATGAAAACACACCGGAATACCTGCGCTGCATCATGTCGTCCTGCGCGACGCGTGTGATCGTCGTTAGCGGGCGCCCGGCGCGCGAGGTCCCCCCGCTCCTCGGGTTGAACCCCGCGCCGGAAATCTGGGGCACCAACGGCATTGAACGAATTGACGCCGGCGGCATCTATGAAGAGGTGCACGTCAACGAACCGGCGCTCGAGGCGCTGGCGATTGCAGAGGCCAGGCTGGAAAGAGAAGGATTTCGCGATCATCTCGAGATCAAACTCGCCGGCGTGGCGCTCCACTGGCGCGGCCTTGGTCCCGCCGAAGGTTTGAAAATGAAAGCCGCGGCATTCCGGATACTCGCGCCGCTTGCGCTTGGGCCCGATCTCGTTTTGACCGAATTTGAAGAGGGCGTCGAAATCCGTCTCGCCTCTGCCAACAAGGGCGAAGCCCTGCGCAAGTTTCTCGACAAACTCGACGACGAAATTCCCATCGCATATCTGGGTGACGATGCAACGGACGAAGATGCGTTCCGTGTCTTGAACGGCCGCGGCCTGTCCGTGCTGGTCCGGCCGGCTTACCGTTTCACTGCGGCACAGTTGTGGCTCAAGCCACCGGATCAGTTGATCGAGTTCCTCACGCGCTGGATCCATACGTGCGGAGGTGTCGAATGAAGACGTCCGGCCGCGTGGTGGTCGTTTCGAACCGGCTGCCGATTCAGATCGAGTCAACGGAAAGAGGGCCGCAACTGCGTGCCAGTTCCGGCGGCCTCGTCACAGCACTCATGCCCGTGCTGAAGGAGAACGGCGGATGGTGGGTCGGGTGGACAGGGACCAGCTACGACGAAACCGTGCCGGAACTCGTCCAGCAGTGGGGTGTGCGGCACGGCGTGTCGTTGATGCCGGTATTCCTGACGGCGCCGGAACGCGATTGCTATTACCGCACGCTTTCAAATGAAACGATCTGGCCGCTGTTCCACGGTGTGCCGTCGCGTTGCCGGTTTGACTCGGCTGCATGGGACGGTTACCAGGCGGTGAATGACAGGTTCGCCGAAGCGGTCGAGCGTGTCGTGGAACCGGACGATTTCATCTGGGTTCACGATTATCACCTGATGCTGTGCGGTGGCGCTCTGCGCGCGCTCGGGATGCGACACCGCGTGGCATATTTTCACCACATCCCTTTTCCTGCTCCCGACGTTTTCGAAATCCTGCCGTGGCGATCCGACGTGCTTCGCGCACTGACGGAATTCGATGCCGTCGGATTTCAGACCCACCGCGATCGCCGGAACTTCATAGCGGCTCTTCACCGCTTCCTTCCGAACGTCCGACTTCACCACAGCGGCCACACGTCGGTGGTTCGGACCGGCGATCGCTCCACAACAGTCGGCACATATCCGATCAGCATCGATTACAAATCGTTCACGTCCGCCGGCCGTCCGCACATTGCGAGGGAGGCTGCGGCGATTCGAGGCAGGCTCGGACACACGCAGGTGATGTTGGGAGTGGATCGGCTCGACTATTCAAAAGGTATCCCGGAGCGCCTTGCCGCTTTCGAGTTGTTGCTGGAGCAGACACCCGAACTTCATGGACGCGTCACTTTGCTGCAGATCGTCGTTCCCAGCAGGGAAGAGATTCCTGAATATCAGCAGCTCCGGCATCGTATCGAGTTGCTCGTCAGCCGCATCAACGGGGCCTACGCGAGGCCGGGCTGGACGCCTATCAATTACTTTTATCGGGCTGTTTCAAATGATGACCTGATGGCCTTCTATGGCGCCGCGAACGTGGCAGTCGTTACACCCCTCAAGGACGGCATGAACCTCGTCGCGAAGGAATTTTGCGCTGCCCGGTCCGGCGAAGGCGGCGTCCTGGTGTTGAGCGAATTTGCCGGCGCCGCCGAAGAATTGAGGTGCGGCGCGCTCCTGGTCAATCCCCACGATACGAAGGGCTTTGCCGCTGTGTTGCGCAGAGCGCTCGAGATGGACCAACCCGAGCAGAAGGCCCGCATGCGCGTGATGCAAACCCAAATCCGGACGCATGACGTGTTCAACTGGTGGCAGTCCGTTCTGTCCGGAGTCCCGTATCCGAATTCCGACTTCTCCGAGGTAGGTTCGCTATGTATAATTGAAGCCTCTACGCGGGACTAACTCAGTGGTAGAGTGCGACCTTGCCAAGGTCGAAGTCGCGGGTTCGAATCCCGTGTCCCGCTCTTAGATCTCAACAAGTTGAATTCTCCTGTTTCACGGCCTTACCCCAAAATACCCCGTTAAGCTAATTCACGAACGCCGAGGTCAGCGTTTCCACAGCCTCCAGACGACGCTCAATCGATGTTTGCGTGTAAACATTGAGATTCACGTCGACGGTATGGCCCTGCTGGTCGGCGATGATTTTCGGATCGATTCCCTGAGCATTCATTAATGACGAATGGGTTCTTCTCATGACGCGGTAGTCCACCCAGCCCAGGCTGACGCTTTCCGCCTTCAGCTTTGGCCGAATGTACCTCGCCATCATGTTGTCTGCGCCCATCGGCATTTTAGGATTCTCGGAAGGGAACAACCAGTCATCAGCCTTACCCGGGACTGTATCGAGCCAGAGCTTCAGATCCTTTTGAACCGAAGTTGAGAGTGCAACGTTCCGCACCGATTTCGCCGTCTTCGGCGTATCGATATCCCGGCGAGATACTCGTTCGACGACTTCGACGTGATCTTCCTTAACCCGACAACGCCGCAGCCCGAAAATTTCACTACAACGCATTCCGGCGAGTACCCCCAGCTTGAACACCAGCCGTTCTCGCAGGTCGAGAACCTCCAGCGCTCTTTTAACCTGCTCGACCGTCATAACAAGCCGGGTAGGTTTCAAGCACTCCCTCGGTACGAACAACAACATCGTCCCCGGGTGGACATAAACAGGGTTGCTCCGAAGAACGCCCTTCGCAACCGCAAGGTCCAGGATCTGCTTCAGGTCCCACCTTAGATGGTCGACCATAGAGGCCGCCATGTAATTCCGGTCATCAAGGAACTGCTGCATTTCTGAAAGGGTTAACGTCGAGAGCCGACGTACACCGAAAGCGCCGATGATGTGCCGGGTGATGCTGTCCGTTCGAGACTCATCGGTAACCCGTTTCCATTTCCTGCGATAGAACGGCAGGAAAACTGTTTCGATGAACTCCTTGACCGTGATGTCCTGTTCAATCGTTTCTCTTGCTCGCTCATTAATTGGCTTCACAATTTCAGCCAGGACTGAACGTGCTTCTGATTTCGTTATCTTGGAAGTCTTGCCCAGAACCTTGCTTCGATCGTGGCCATCTTCACGCCACTTACCTATCCACGACCGGCCATCCGTTGACTTCGTTAGCCGGCCGTTCTGAAACCGTTTCCGCATTGGGTTACTCCTTTTCAATGCGTCTACGGCGTCCGTTCTGATTCGCCGCTCACGATAGCATGTTCATCTTCGGTTGCTTCGATGAAATGCGACTCAACAAGCTGCTGCCACTTTCGGAACGCGCTTTTCCTGACGAGCTTTCTACGGCCCACTTTGATGTGGGGCAGCGTTGGAGTTCCTCGAACGGTTCCGTTGAGCAGGTTGTAGGCGTGGGGACGGGAACAACGCAGCTGTACTGCGACTTCCCGTACAGTGAGGAGTTCGTCGTCGCCCGGCGCCTCAGTCGTGGTCGTAGGAAATACGTGTGTGTTCATGGTCGTAATCTCCAGAAACAAAATCTCTTTGCGCCGCAGGGGTGTCTTTACGGTAGCGAAGGGTTTCGAGTGCCCGTAAGGAATAGCTGTCGGGGTTCCCAGTCAACGTCCATACTTCGTGTGACAACCCGGTCAAGAGCTTTTCAACGGTTGTAAAAGCGAGAATCCGGTTCGAAGAAAGCTGTCCGGCGATTCCACGATAACGGTCCGCCCAGTGCTCATGTCGGGCAACGACCAAGGTGACTTCTTTCGCGTGTTTCCGCGAAAGCCCGGAATAGTCGGCGCGCGCGTACCTCAGGATCTTCTGCAGGAATGCTTGCGGCGATCGAGTTTCGTTATCGACTTCAAGCGTGTATTCGACTGCAGGCGCTTCGTCCCACCTGATGCTGAAAACCGCGTCGGGCACGAGCGAACGACCGAAATTTCGCAGTTCCCAATCGGATTGCCAGCCGGCCAGCTCGCCGCCGATATCTTCCAGACCTGTCGCAAGTGTGACGCGGACGGTGTTTATGAGCAGTACATGCTCGAGTTGTGTCGGGCGTCGGATCCGTCGAGGCGATTCCTGACCATCATTGGACAGTTCGCGCCGGCCCTTCGGACTTACAGCGTACACGTTCTCCGCGTCGAGTCTTCTTATGGTGACGTGAACGAGGTCCAAATCCAGGAGCTTGCGCAGCCGTTTATTGGCAGCGGATCGGGATCCTTTGAAATACAGCTCCGCCAGGTGAGAAGTGGTTGCAGACCGCAGTTTGTCCAGCCCCTGCAAAATCCATTGGTCCCGTTCCTGAAGGCGCCACGGTCGGAAGTTGCCCCGCGGTTTGGATCGAGACTGTCGTTTTTCACTCATAAACTCTTACAACAACGGATTTCCGTTCGAGGCCGCACAAATCGGACAATCAACATACTGCGGCTCGGCGGAACAGTTGGGACAAGCGCTGAAGTACCACCCGTAAAACGAAAATCCACACCGGCTACACTGCCAAAGATGGAGTAGCTGAATGTCATTTCCACACGTACTGCAAATCAAGGTGTCGAGCAGCCACAGTTTCAACCCGATCGCCCGCCCCGCCGCAGCGCCGGCCTGAATCGGCGTCTTTATAAGCCACCAAGTTGCTTTCGCTGCTATGCGGGCGACCCTGTTCTCCTCGCTCATCCTTCACCCCAGTTTTGGTGGCCGAGTTTGCTTTTTGGGTTCGGCCTGCGTCGGCGGTCGGTCCGCGACCACGATCGTTGGCCGTAGCATCTCCACCAGCCGGTTTCTTCGATTACGTAACTGTCTTTGCAGTTGAGAGATCGGGATTGCATACGCGCCGGTGTCCCACCCCCGCTCGAGACGAAGTTCTTCGAGTCGCTTCAGACTGATGCCCACCATTTTGTGCGCATCGGGAACGTCAGGTGCGCGAAGGCGAAGCGCGCGGTATGGCTGGCGTCGGTCGTACCAGAGGAAATGCCGATCCGGTAAGGACTGCAACATTTCGCGCTGATATGCTCGTCGATTTCCAAGACCCGGCGCTATGTTGTCCGATATCTCGTTCGGCAGCATCTCTACAAAATCACCGAACCAGTCTGCGTTTTCACCGGCTGACCGGAACAGGGCTATACGATCAATATTGGTCAGCAACGCACCACGTAATTCAGAAGGGATCTGACTGAAATCGTGGTGAGCAAGTAACATCTGGATGCCGAAACTGCGGACGGTGCTCAGCGCGGTCGCTAGGCGGCTCGTCATATTAGGTGCGGCAACGAGGTGGAAGAATTCGTCGATTTCCAACACATGTTGTAAATGCTGGCGGGTACCTAACGAATATGCCGCCTGAAAAAACAACTGAAGGAACAGACTTCCGAATGCCACCGTGAGTTCGTGAGGCGCGCTGGCGTGCTTACCCACGAATACAAGCATTGGCTGTTTCCAGCGAATGACCGCCTTGAGGTCGAGGCAATCATCTGCGCCCAACATCGCACCAAAACTCCGACCCATGAGAAGCCATTCGAGCCGGGTCAATACTGCCTGCTTCGTGACTTCGGGGATGTCGTTGAAGCCCGCGAAAAAGAATTCCCTGGTCTTTTCGTTATTACTTCGGTGGGTGAGCATCAGTCTCAGCGTCTCGTCGCGAATGATCAAGGGGGCCTCTGCCAGACTGAGCTGCAATGGTTGATGTTCAATCAGCAGAACAATGAGCTGGGTGAGCAGGTACTGCATATGGAAGGACATGTTGTCGAACAGCTGACTCAGCGCACACGTGACTTCGAAGGCCTGCGTTTCTGCTGCAACTCCTTCGATCGGTCGACAGATATTTAAAGGCACAAGGGCAGTTGTCGAGAACGGATCAACAACAACCGTCTTGCGAAAGAGCGCTACGCGTTCAGTGGCAGGCAGTGACTCGCCATACGCGATCAGCCAGGCGAGATTCTCTTCATACATGTCTCGCTTTGCGTCTATTGCCGTAATTCCTCGGTGCGCCTTTACGTGTTCCCGATAGATGTGATTCTGTTCCCTGGTTTTTCCAGTTCCGGTCGAACCCTGAACAAGAGTGTGGGCCGGTGCATCCCAGGGTACGCGGACTGGTAAGAATTCACCCACAGCGTCGGCGACATCGCCAACGAGCCAGCCATTGGTTCCGGTCGCCCGGATGCGTCTCACGATTTCGTCATACCGCAACGTCGCTTTGTGTGAATCCTGGCTGGCGTGGGTGCGAACGTACTGGAGAGACCTGAAGCGATCATCGCTTGCATCACGAAGTCGAAACCATCTGTCAAACGTCATGATTTCGCTCCTTACTCGGCGCTCGCTTCACTTTGAAGTTACGAAGCGATTCCGTCCCTGGCGGAATCGCGGGCCGGCGCCGGGAGCGTCCAGCGAGTTGGCCGGTTGTGACGATGAGCGAAAAGAGAAGGGATACGATGAAGGCCCCGGCCAGGTAGGGAAGCAAATGCTGTAAGGCATACGCTGCGCTATGCAGTGCGACAACGATCGTGATTTCGAAAAGAACTATGCCAATTGCCAATCTAAGGAAGTAGTCCATAACATTACTTCGCCTCGTGAAGGGCAACCAGATCACGGGTTGCGGAGTAGCTCCTGAGAACGCCGCCGGAACGTTTAAAGAATTCCATCCAGAAGCTCTTCAACTTGAACCAGTATTCGAGGGATTTGCCGTGTCCGTCGACTCCGATAGCGTGGATGTCGACGCCATGCAGATCGGGAAGCCCATGTTTCTTCTGAATGTTGTCGAGAACGGTTGTTGGAATATCGTTCACGGACTCAACATTCAGGTCGGGCGTCGCTTGACGCAGATCGCTGAACATATAGATGGACTTTCGCCCCATGCTGGAAGAACGCAGGTACTGCCCCGCGATTTCGAGGGCGCCGATAATGTCTGTCTGGTTCGCGTCAGGGCGGATGTTTGTGACCGCCTGCTTGAATTCCCGACCGATCTGTTGACGGGCGATGATAGTGCGGTCGATAAGCGCTAGGTCACCAGCGCCGGCGGGAATGATGCGATCGACGAGTATTTTAGGATCGGCGAAGCTGCGATCCGTAATTGCGATCACGATAAAGCGTGAATCTGCCGGCAGTGTTGTAATGAGCTGCTCGATCGCCGCGACATTACTCTGAAAGTTTGTATTACCTTCGGTATTTACTGAAACCGAGCGGGTGCAATCGAGCAATGCCACCGTCGCATCTGATGCCCAGCATAGGCCAGACGAGAGAAGGAGTGTTATGAGCACGCATCCGGCCTTGCGAACTATTGTTTTATTAGAAAATCGTCGCAGTCGCGCCAGGCATAGGTCCCTTTTTGCTTCGGCTTCATACGCCGCGCCTGCGTTCTTTAAGGCAACTGCCTGCTGAATACCTTCTTCGAGTCGCTCATGCGCGGCTGCCAGTTGCCGCCGAGCTTCACCAATAGGGGCTCTTTGCTTTGCCTCATCGATCAAGCGATGCAACAGGATTCCCGAGATCATTTCCGCCCCAAGCGCACTGGCACCCATGAACGCGCGAAGCCACATGATGGTGTGTGAGTAGAACTGCTGAGCACTCTGGATTGAAGCACCGCCGTCTTGCGATACCGAATTGTTTAGGAGGAGTGCGAACACCTCACCTCGAATGACCGCGAGCGCGACTATTCCAACGATTCCGCAGATAAATGCAGTCCAGGCCAGCACACCAACGAGTACTTTATTGAAGGAACTCTCGAGTACCAGGTGCGTTGCGAATGTGGTGAGAGCCGCGAGGCAGATTCCGAGAAGCCATGAAATGCAGCCATTGATATAAGGGCTCAATGCAAAATGTGCGAGGACCATTCCGACAATAAAAAGAGCGATCATGCCTGCCCAGTAAAGGAGCTTGACCCATCGCACAGAGATTTCCTGATTTTGGGAGCCTGCCTCAAGCTGTCTTTTCTTATTGTCATGCTCTTCAGCGGCTAATTGCAGTCGGGCCTGCATCTTTCGAAGATGCGGTTCGGCGATGAGTTCACGTCGTCGACGTTCCTGGAGGATCGCCTGGTCCGCGAGGTCCAGCACCTCGTCAATCGCTTCGTCAACTTCTGGAGTGGGATCAAATTGTTCGGAGTTCATTGCTGCCTTCCTTCAGGAGGGCTGGTAGCCCTTCCTGATTTCAGGCTAAGAAAGATGAGTCATTGGGGAAAGAAGCTGGGTGGTGAATTTCGCGATAGAAGTGATGTTTATCTTTGGCGTGTTTTTCCAAAGGAACTGTCGTCTCGGTCCGAACGCGCTTTTAACCAATCGTGTAAGACAAACTGGTCTATCCAAATCGTCCCGCCGACGCGTGTTGACATTCCCGGATGGTCTGCGAGGAATTTACGGACCGCCGACGGTTTCTTGCGCAAAACCATCGCACTCTCCAGTACCGTCCAGAATCGAGCGGGTCTCCGTTCTGGAGGAAGTAGTATCGATCCTTCCTGCCACCACTGTTCAAAGAGATCACCGTTAGATTCGGACATGCTCCACCACCTTCAAGGATCCGAGACGCCGGCCGATGATTCTGTCTTCACACGGCGAGAAAGCAGGGCCATCCTGAATTCTAAACTCCGTTTGCTCTTCAAGGACATCCGGGTGAACTCCAGGCTGAATGCACTCAACACGTCGCAGTTCGGCGGTGTTCATTTGTTCGTATGGCATCAGCTTGGGGCCTCCATAGCGTCCTCGAGTAAACACTACGACCGGAGTTGATTTCACCACCGACTCTCTCGAAGCCGGTTGTCCGGCCCGGCTTCGGTCGACATGTATTCGGCTCATTAAGCTCAGGGGGCTATGGCAATCGAGTGTTGGTACTCTTTTTAGAGTTCGCGCCCGGTAGACGACGCTGCACCGTCCTTCTTGATTCGGAACATGCAACAGAATGCAGTCAAGATACTGGTCCAATAAGATTGGCCATTTCGTGCAAATTCGAGCCGCGCGATAGAATTGTGCGTCCTCGATGCAGCTGCATGGTTTATCGGAGCGGGGCACGCGAGACAGATTCCAGCCGGGCTTGTGATCGCATCTATTCACGATAAGCCTGTCGAACCAGTCGTGTGTCAGGTCTGGCACACAGAACTCATTGGGGATGCCCGCTTTTCGCATCCTTTTGATCATATTGTTCAGCGCGGCATTGCAGTGGTCATCGTTCATGTGGATGAAGAGGGCGTTGTGATGTTGACGGAGTGACAGTTGGTAGCCTTCCGCTACTGTAAGACTATCTACACGGCGGCCTTCAGCTGCTGCGATTGAGTTGACCAAATCATATCCGTAGGCAATTTCTGCGGCAGCAAGGAGAGTCTTATCTACTTCATCTATTGGAACGGATTCATGCGGGGAAGCTGCAGCGCGTGCAGTCTCCAGCCAGCCGCTGTACGCAAAGCGACCATGCATGATTAATTCTGAGGAATATGTTAAAGCGGAAAGAATGGGGCAAGTCTGGAATGCGAATGTGTCCAAGAGGCGATGCCAATGTTCAAGTGTCCTGGCGCAGTGCCAACAGCACGGATCGTCAGGATAACGTAGTCTGTGCCCCTTGATCATTCGCGTTACTGCGCGACCATCGGCAGCAATCTTGTGACTTCGCCACCTGTGTTCTCGCCGCCAGTTCGCCGTGTTTACCCGGTTTTGTTCGGCACGCCGGGGATACACCATGCCCTCATGGAGATTGCATTCCAGCTTCTTACCGGAAACTGGTCGGCCACATTTTCCGTCAGATGTATTACGGACGGGATACTGACAGTGCATCGGGGATGCCTGTGCATGTATGGGACCAGCCGGCGACAATTCCCGAGAAAATGGAGGCGTTCCGGCCGTTTCCAAGGGTTTCTTCATCTGTGTACTCCTGGAGCCTTTGGTTGCGGCACGCCGACTCCTTCAATGGAATCGGAATGCCACAGAGTCAGCTGTGTACTGACTCTGTGGTTTTGCGCTGGCTCTATGATTTCTGACGTCGAGCGTGTGGGATCGAATTAGGGAGTAAGCAGGAGTTCGGCCTGGTTAGAAGTGTTGGACCAAGTTCGGTGTACGGTCGAAGCAGGCTGCCGAGTCCCTTCGGCAGCCTTCGCTTTTAGGCTATTGAACGTCTGCAACTTTGCCGTCTACGAAAATGATCTTCATCGACTTATACCCATATGTGATCTTGCTGCCCAGATTCACGACGGTCTCAGGCTTCCCCATGATGCTTTCAACCTCTTTGGTGGTTTGCCCCAGCGCGATGGTTTTGGTTTGTACGGCATTAGCCTGTTCCTCAGAAGGAATCACGGCATCGAAATCGCTCTTCAGTGTTTCAAGGGCAGCCGTTTGAAGATAGTTCTTCGGAAATTCGAAATCCAACGCCCCTTTGAACCGCGTTGTCTTCGTAAAACCGCCGTCGATCGTGTCCTTCATTCCGACTGAAACGAATGCGAACCGTATCTTCGTATCGTCCACGTTGATGTCGGTCACATAGACACGATCACCCTGGTCAAACTTGCGCGTAGTCGACTTCTTCGCCAACAACGCGGTCAGCCCACCGGCTTGTTGAATCTGTCCGTCCTTCACTCTCGTGGCGACGAAGATGGAATCGTTCATCAGATCTCCGCTGATTCCGTCCTTCTTGATAACGAGGACCGTCCCGGCCGCTGTCACATCGTTTGAAATCTTCGACAGCTTTGACACCTTGTACACGGATTGAAGCTTTTGCTCCAGTTCGCTCTTCCAGTCGGCCGCAGACAACCTGCCGCCTGCCGACAGAACGAGGAGGAGTATTGCCATGAATCGCTTGTTCATAAGTCCCTCCTGTTTCGCCTCCGTTTGGAGCTCACCAAAGAAAACTGAGCCGAGCGACCGCCCCATTTGAGAAGACAGGCTCAAAAGTTATCCGCCAGCCTTTGTCGCGTCCGACTGTCTCGAGTTGATGAAGCCGCTCGTCAGCAACAGCCTTCTTTGCCTTTCCATTCTTGAAAAGAAATCCGCCGAGACCTCCAGCGCCCGCTCCCGCAGCCACGATGCTCCATCGAGTCTTACGTTCGACGCCGGTGTTGTATGAGGTGACGCCACCGGTGCGAATCACAGAATTCGCGGCGTTCGAATTGGTACAGGCAAGGCCATTCACTGTGCAGACTGCTTCTTGCGTGCCGCGAACTCCGAAGATCGCGATTGCGGCGCCTCCGGCTGCTAAGCCGAGACCAGACCATTTGAGCGTCTTTGCGGATGACTGGTCTGCTTGAGCCTGTTTATATGCAGACCGCCAGTCCCCTTCGGTCGTGAAGGAGCTTTGCGCTGGTGCGGCCAAGGATACTGTGAGTACAAACACAGCCACTGCTGTTGTTCTTACAAGTAACCGATTCATCTCTTCTGTCCTTTCGTTACCGGTGATTTTTGGAATTGAGATCGCGCCAGGCAATCTTCTCGGCGTCCTGTTCATTCCGCGCGGTGCCGTAGCCCCATTGGCGTGTCTTCTTGTCGTAGATCGAAATCTTCACGGGATCTGTGAGTCCGATAAACGAGTTCAGCGTGGGTCCAGGAAGTTTGTTCCGGGACCGCGGTGAATTGTGTGCCTCTCGTTTTCAAACACTTTGGTACTCATGTCGTTCTCCTTTACTGAATTGCGGGCCGGAAAATCGACGTGTGGACAACTCCATTTGACGAATGGCGTGGATATTGAAGAATGCAGATGTGCGTCTCTCTACAAAACGACGCACGTCTGAAATAATCAACGCCTTCAAGGATGGAAACGACAAAGCTGGTTGTCGCCTATTGTCGGGTCAGCACTCTCGAGCAGAAGAAGAACGGTTTTGGAATGGATATTCAGATTCGGGACGTAAAGGCTTTCGCAGAATCGCAGCGTCTGGTTATTGATCGTATCTATCCGGACAAGGCGGAGTGCGGCGCGGCAGAACGACGGCTTGAACTAAACAAACTAATCCGAGCGTGCAAACGCGGTGAAATAGCCGTGCTGATTATTCCTGCGCTTGATCGGCTATCACGCGAGGTTCGCATTGCTGAAAACCTGTTCCATCAGTTTCGGCAAATGGGCGTGCGCGTCCTGATCGCCGATATGCCGTTTTACAATGGTGACGATCGAAGAGATGTGTTAATTCGGCAAATTCGCGAAGCAATTGCTGAGGAAAATCGCAAAGACATCATAGAAAAGTTGTTTAAAGGCCGCCAGGAAAGAGTACGACAGGGAAGGCCGGCTGGGGGAACAACTCCATACGGGTATCGACGCGAACGAAAGCAGTTATTCGAAGATGCTTCTGAAGCTAACGTGGTCCGGACGATTCTAAGCATGGAGCAGTCTGGTAGATCAGGCAGTGACATTGCAAACCATCTGAACGCGGCAGGTTTTACCCGACGCAATGGTACGCCCTGGACACGTTGGCAAGTATTGGCGGTTATCAGACGAAAGGAACTCTACACAGAAGGAAGAGTCCAGTATGGCAACGTCGTAGGTGTTGATCACCGACTGATTCTGATGGCTTTGGGGGAGGCTGCCTGACGTCGCCGATCCGTGTGCTCGTCTTTGTAAAGAGAAACTTTCCCGCCTTCCGGCAACTTTCCGAGAAGCCGGTTTTACGTCCACAGGAATCGAGGATCGGGAACGATTCATCTCACCCGGAGCGGAGCCGTGGCTCCAGTAAAGAACTCTAGTGACAACTGGCGGTTCTGGCTCATCGGATACATAAAAATCAAACTGTATGGAATCGATGCTGGCCGAGGAATCGATCCGGGATGTTCACCGGTTACTACTTCGGTGAGTGAGGATTCCCCAGTGGTCCTCCCATTCATCTGATGACTGTCGGGAAACACAGAAAACAAGCCTCTTAACATGGCAATTGCAATGCATAGCTGTAGAGAGGGAGCCTAACGTGAACAATCCAAGTGAGCACATCGAATCCGAACGCGTATGGTCGTACGTTCAACTTGCGGGAGATCTGGAACAAGACGAGCATAGACACCTCTCCGGTTGTGAACAGTGTCTTGAAGTCTTCCGGTTGTGTCTCTTGTGTCAGGACGTGGTCGAGGTTAAAGCTGGGGCGCTCGCTCATTGCAAACAATCTGCATAAGCGCGAACGCCTACTACCTTATTCCCACGCTTCAGCCGCCCGACTATCAGCGTTATCAGGTAGAACACCGCGAAGTAACAGACTTCAGGCCGCATCGATTAGGCCCCTGATAATCTGAAAACGAAAGCGCACCTTCAGGAGGAGGGGGCATGGAGACACTTGCCGCACTGATTCAGGATCATCCCGAGGAAATCATGCAGGCGTGGAGGGAGCGCGTCAGTAATCTGCCGTCAGCGCGCGGCAAGAGCCGAGCAACGATAGAGGATCATATTCCAAACTTGCTCGATGAACTCTGCAATGCGCTGGTTGCGGAGACCTTGGAATCAAATATTGGCGTTCAGATAAATGCTTGGGCCGTCTCGCATGGGATTCAGCGGAGCACGGACCACTTCGACATTGCTGATTTGGTCACCGAATATAACTACCTGCGCGAGACCGTAGCGCAGTTTGCGATGCACCACGGTGTGCAGTTGACCCCTAAACTCGTGGATGTTATCGCAGGAGTTCTGAATGCCGCGATCGTTGCTGCCATTCGCGCTTACACACGCAATGAACAGGTGGCAGCAGATACGCGGCTGCGACAGGAAATGGCGAATTTGACCCACGACCTTAAGACGCCATTGACCGCCGTTATGACCGCTTCAAGAATCCTTCAGCAACGGCTGCCCCCGGAAGCCTCGATGTCGTGCGGAACCATGGTGAAAATCATCGACCGGAACTGTGACCGTTTGCATGAGCTAATGTCGCGATTGGTAAGCGAAACAATGGGGCGACCGGGTGAGGCGCTGTCGCTCAGTTTGAACGACACGGCATTACGGCACCTGGTCCAAAAAGTAGTCGAGGATATCCGGTCCATTGCCGAGGATAAACAGGTACCCGTGAGAAATGAAGTACCCGAAGACTTCCTGGTGTTCGGAGATGAGTTCTTGCTGGAGCAGGTGCTCCACAACCTCGTCTCGAACGCGCTTACCTACACAGAAAAGGGAAAAGTCGAGATTGGGGCCGAGGAGCTTCCGACCAAAGAAACAGTATTTTGGGTTGAAGACACGGGGACTGGTATCTCTTCAGACCGCGTTCAAAGCATCTTTGAAAGAGGCAATGGCGATCCCGGACGACCCGGTAGCTCAGGATTGGGACTGAGCATTGTGGACCGAATCATAAAGGCACACGGCGGCAAAGTTAAGGTCGAGAGCGAACCTGGCCGCGGATCGAAGTTTTCCGTGTTCCTACCCGCACGATAGCCACGAAAACGGGCACAACCGTTCATTGTCAGCATGGGAAGATTACCCTCCGGCTAAGTACATTGCTGACGTGGCACATTATTTCCACCGGTAAGCCATTGTAAATGCGTCTTGTGTTGCAATGGCCTGAATGGTCTTATGAATGCCAGTACGTCACGTATGTCGGACGCCAGTCATATTAAAGCGTTCCGCCTGTTTGATCTGAAACAAGCTCACGCGGTTGGGAAGGATTTTCAACTAACGGAGTGGGAACAAAAACATTTTGCGGATTGCGTGGAATGTCAGGAACTCGCTGCATTCCTCGCCCGTCAGATCACGAAGAGGCCACGCTTGCACAGTAACGGTGAGATCAATATCAGGGACGGATGGTACAAAAACCTCTGTTGCGGCCTCGATGTGTTTGTCGTTGCAGGAAAGACTTTTCCAGATTACCGCCGACATAAAAACCTACCGACGTCGTGGAAAGCCGACGAGGAGCGCATCCCCACGAACCGCGACGACCAAGACAAACGTCCCGCCTAGTGAGTTGACCCGCAAGCTAGGTTGCTACATTCCCCTACGAAGATGCCATTCCGGCGGACGAACGTTTTCCCTGTTGCAGCCAATCTCGAGTTCCTTTAAATTTGCGACCGCAAAATGAACCTCGCGGACCCCGTGGTAGTAAAAATGAACCGAAAGAACTGCGACACGAAAAGTCAGCTTCTCGAGCAGTACCAAATCGCAGCCGAGGCATACTCGAAAGCAGTTGCTGAACTCACCCGAAATATCGGCAAGGTAGATCGCGTCAAACACGACAAATTGAGTTTGGCAGCGGAGAAGACGCGACTAGCGACGGCTCAAGCTCGTAATGGTCTTGACGCACACATAACCCAGCACGGCTGCTAGGCAGTGCGGCAGATCACTCCCCCGAAGAACGATCGCACTTATGTACGGCTTCCCTTCGTAGCTCCAGGGTGCAATATCCCTGATTTACGATTCAGGAGTTTCGTCTAGGCTGGCGAACAGTTGGCGAGAAGTCGGCAAATCGGAAACTGAACGCGCTTGGCGCAATGTAGTACAGCTCCTTACCATCACGACGCCACCGCGCGTGATATCCGCCGGCAGTTGAGATTTGCCATTGCCCGCCTGGTCCAGGGAATGGACGCACATAGACTTCGGGTTCTCTGGATTCGTTCGACGCTGAACCGGCCGTCCGGCGACCAATCCGTCGGGGTCTTCGAGTCCGGCGAATCAAAAACAAGTTCCTCCGGACCGGCAGCACTTGTTGATTTCAGATAAAGCTTTCGAGAGCCATCACGGTTGGATCGAAACAGGATTCCTCCTCCGTCTGGCGACCAAATCGGAAAGTCATCGACCCCTGCGTCAAACGTTAAGCGTACTTTTCGTACCGCATCCAGAAGCCAGATATTCATGCTGACTTGCGTTGAGATATTGACTGCGATGCGGTGCCCGTCGGGCGAGATCTCAGGCCGCGCGGGTGAGTCCTCTGAATCAAACATCTCCGATGGCTTGCCTGAGCGATCGAACCAAGTGAGTCTCCCGACCTTGCTTGCCGTCGCGGCAATGCGATTGAGCCGTTAGGTCCGGGCATCTGGTTAAATAAGGATGGCATCAGCCGAGCGTCGCCGTGATCGTCCGCCGCTGAAAACCATGGACGGTCGGTGTTTGGGTGAGTGTGGACGGTAATTACAGATAAACCACGATCACGCGCGGGGCGGATAATGCGATTGAGCGTGATGGGATCTAGCCGAATTTGGTCGGCGCGCCGGATGAGATAACCTTCTTCAGGTATGGCAATGATCTGGCGGGAGAGCAGCACGTCAGCACCGTGGAGGGGTTCGCCAGGATGATACCAGCTGTCTCCACGTCATTTCGCCCGCACAATTTCTTGATGAACGGGGTGATCACCCTCATCAGATCAATCGTGCCGTCGGTCGGGTCCGAGACAAAACTTGTTGTGGGATGCTTGGGCCTTTTTGTTGGCTCTCAGTATTTAGCTTTGAGACTAGAACGAGTCGATGATTCGTCCGATGAGGCCACTCACTTTACTCATTGCGCTCAACCGTGATAACGACATTTCCCTTCTTGTGGCCTTGCTCAACATACTTGAAGGCTTCTGCGATCTGATCCAGGCGATAACTTCTGTCGATGACCGGCTTAAGCTTTCCGGCCGCGGCAAGTTCCATGATAAAAGTGAGTCTCTCCAGATTTTCCATTGCGACCCCGCCTTTTATTTTCCTGCGTGCGCAGAGAGAGGTCCAAAGCATACGGACGATATCCGTCAAACCCATGATGTTTTGAAGAAAGACACCCTGGGGTTTTAGCGAGTTTTGACAGCCGTCAAAACTCGCCGCGCCGACGATGTCAAATATCAGGTCATAGGTTTTTCCATTCTTCGCGAAATCTTCCTTCGTGTAGTCGATCACTTTATCTGCACCCAGGGATTTCACCATTTCTACGTTCGCCCCGCTGCACACCGCAGTCACGTTCGCCCCAAAGTGTTTGGCCAGCTGCACCCCGGCCGAGCCGATGCTGCCCGAGGCTCCGATGATCAGCAGGTCCTGGCCGGCCTGAATCTTTCCCAGGTCCCGCAGGAAGTACAACGCAGTGTTCGCGCCAAACGGGATGGCGACTGCCTCTTCCCAGCTCAGTGATTTTGGCAGGATTGCCAAAGCGCCTTTTTCAAGAAGGCATGCGTACTGGGCGTGCCCACCGCCCGCCATGCCCGTGGACGCAACAATCCGGTCCCCACTCTTAAACCCCTTCACGTCTTTACCCACACGCTCCACCTCTCCCGCCAACTCGGTCCCGAGGATACGTGCTTTCCAGGGCTTTCCAACACCAAACATCAGTTTCGCTATCGGGCGCATGGACCTGGTGACGAACGTGAAGTTGCGCACGTTGCAGTCCCCAGTCGACACGGTAGTCGCGTGTATGGAAATCAGGACTTCATTGTCCCTGGGAACCGGTTTTTCCACTTCTTGGAACTGGAGAAGGTCAGGAGGTCCGTATTGGTTGTGCAGAATCGCTTTCATAAATATTCCTTTGAGCTGGGCCGGTGGAGAAGGAGCCATGCCAGGATGATCGCAGCCCCGAGATCATAAGACGCACAAAAGGCGGGCCACCAAACTGGCATACCAGAATTCTGTATGACATGGCCGTGAAACATGTCCTGGACGCCGTGTGCAGCCAGTCCAGCAACGACGATCCACGGACTCGACTTGAACCCGGCGACGGCGGCGATCAGGAAGACCGTCATGACCACCAACTCAAGGATCACGGTTTGAACCGATTCGCTCATCGCTGCGAATAACACATAATACGACGCAACCACAATCAGCACCGTCGGATAAAACGCCCGATCACGATCCAATCTCACGCAGCGCGCAAATACTGCAACGACCAGAGAGAGCACGATTCCGACAACGAATGGCATAAAAGCTCCTTTCAAGTGTGATTACTGTTGTTTCTTCAGGGATGTCTTGAACCGCACCGCGTGGACAACGTCACGGATGGCCTGGCTTGACGTCTCCGCCGCGGTCTGGTCCGTGATCAGCCCGTCGTGTGTGTACGGCACAACGCGGTGGCTGCTGTTTGTCGACAATTTCGCCATGTCATCCTGCAATGGCAGCCAGCCGACTTCAGCGTCCACGGTCGCGGTCACGACGACCAGCGGGCGGTCGCCAATGCTCTGGTAGGAACGGGCCTCCTCGAGAGAGGTTGGTAATTCGGCGAACTCGTCGTTCAGGCTGCGAGCCGCACTGGTCGACGAGTAGCTGAAGCGCTGCATGTCTCGAACGTGCGCAGGCAAGGTAACAAAACCGGCGTGGTAGATCAGACGTCCTACGCCAAGCCGTGCCAGTGACGGGAGCAGCGCAAAGATGCGCCGGAAAGCATTATAGAAGGATGGAAAGTTTGGAAGGCTCTCGAATGCTTCGGCAGGTTGGCCGTCGAGCAGGACCATTCCTGCGACCTCTTCCGGATACCGGCCGGCGAAGATCCTGGCGTACTGCGCCCCCGACGAATGAGCGGCCAGAACAAAAGGCCTGGGAACGTGCGCGCGATCGAGCAAAACGTGGAGGTCCTTGGCTATGGCGACACCATCCTGCGGTACAGGAACCGGATCGCTCCATCCTCGACCCGCGCGGTCGTAGAAACACACCCTCGTGTCGTGTGCGATCGCATCCGAGATCCATCCCCAATACGCGCCGGTCTCGCCAAGGCCTGATTCGAGGATGACGGTTGGATTGCCGGATCCGGAACAGATCAGGTGAAGCCGGTGTCCGCCGACATCGATCAGTTGGCCTGGTGCGGCGTACACGCGTCGGTCGAGCGACTCCCGGATTGCTTGATACCCCCCTCCGAAAGCGCACAATGCGTATACACCCAACAGCGGGTACACGACCCACGAGCGGGTACGGCTGTGCAGATCCCGGTGGACGCGAACGGCTGTTCTTGCAAGAAGCGCAAGCAGGATCGGCGGCCAGACCCAGCTCAGAGCGTTGATGACGGCGTTGCTGGGCGCGAAGGCGAGAAGACCAGCGCCCGCCAGTCCCATGAAACCCGCAAGACCAGCCGCCCATCGCTGGGGCTGCCTGGTCCAGAGTACCGATAGCGTCGCGAGCAGCGCCCAGCCCGATGCAAACGCGAGCAGGATCGCACCGGTAATCACGTGTTCCTGCGCGCCCGCAAGTGGGCCGGCGACGACTGCCAGTGCGACAATGAGCCCGGCGGTCAGAGATCCGATAACGATGCGGCCGATATGATCTGTGTTCATGATGACTCTCCTTGTTTCTTGTCTCGTACTAGCGTTGAAGGGCGTAAGAGAGCTTGACGAAGAACTGGCGGCCGGCCTTCTCGAAGCGGTCCTGGGTCGAGAGCATGCGATCATCGCCGTAGCCGACGAATAGAACCGACTGCCAATTCACCTTGTATGAGAGCAGCACCTGCCCGCTGAAGCTTCCCGATTTGGCGATGGTGCTGAACGTATACAGCCCGGGATCCCGATTGGTGGACACGTACTGTGCGGTTGCCCGTACGAACATCCGTGACGTGAATGTGTACGTGCCGCGCACTCTGGACACCCGCGCGATGAACAAGCGCCGGCTCGCGCCGGCGGCATCGTCGACGTTCACCCAGCTCTGGTCCTGGTTGAGCAACAGGTTGAGATGATTTGTCGGATTGAGTGTGGCACTAACGTTGATGGTCGTGCCCGTTGCCGGCCGCGCGTTCGCGAAGTCGATTTCCTGTCCGGTCGTGCCGTTTACGGTGACCATCGACAACAATCGCGAGGGGCTGAATTGCGCCGAATATCCAAACTGTTTGCGGCCGATCGATCGGTTCCCGCTACGAATATCGTCGTCGATGTAGCGGAACTGCATGAAGCCATTCCACCGCGTGTTTATCGCGATTCCCGGCTGAACGTCGCGGCCGATCAATTCCCCGGATCGATCCACCTGGCGATCGACGTTCACGAAAGTGCGAAGCTTCGAAACAAAACCTGCCGGCCTCGTGGTCCAGCCAGCTCCGGCAGACGATTCGCGGTAACCGACCTGCGGCACGAACCCTGCCTCTGCGCGGAATCCGTCGCCCACATCCTTGAACGACGCGGAGGAATCAAAACGGGTCGTGCTGTGGCTCCACTGAAGCAGGCCGGCGTGCGAAGTCATCGACTGGCCCGTCCATTCCCGCGCGAGGTCCGGCCGATTCGGCGTACGAGTGTCGCTGACGAGCCACTGTCCGGTAATGGCGTCAGCGGAATTCGGCCGCCATTGAAAGTCGGGACCGATCACGCGGTTGTACGATGCGGTGTCGCGGCCTTCCCGGTCGGTCGCGAGCATGCTGATGAACGAACGGCCGATATCGCGCTTGGCTCGCGCCACAAACACGGTCGAGGCGAAGTCCTGAGATGCCAATGACGATCCCTGCGTGCCGGGCAGAACCACACTTCCACCGCCATCATCCTTGACGGCAAGCGCGGTGTAGCGGAAACCCGCGGCCTTTCCCGTAACGCGCCCACCCCAACTCGGTGAGGTTATTGTGCGTGTGTACACCGCCTGAATCGGGGTCTGGAACAGATCGACGCCCTCGAGGAAGAATGAACGCTTCTCGGGAACGAACAGGGCGAAACGTTCGTTCGCGGTAATTTGCGCGACGTCCGACTCCACCTGCGAGAAGTCCGGCTTGATGGTGAGGTCTACAGCAGTGTCCGAGTTTGGCGTGAACTTGACGTCGAGGCCGGCGCGCCGCTGCATCGGGTCGCTTGCAAGCGGTGATCCGAGACCGGCCGTAGGACGGGCAAACGAGCTGGAACTGACGTAAGGGGCGGCGACCAGGTGACCGCCGGTCGGGAGCTGCTGCAACCCCTCAAGGGTGTTCGCGTGACAGATGTAACAGTTGTAGCCGCGGGGAATCTTCGAAGAGAGAAACTGGTAGTTACGGTCGCGAGGATAGTTGCGGTAGAGCATGATGGCCCAGGTCTGAGGGTCGCTGTTCTTATAGCGAAGTGAACTAAAAGGGATCCGCATCTCGACGGTCCACCCGCGGCCGGTCATCTTCGTCGCGGACTCCCAGAAGAAATCGGGCGATGTGTCTTCTCCGGATGCATCGTCGATGATGGAATCGGCCTGGATGTTGCGGGGTGTAACGACGAACAACTTGGCGGTGTGTCCGCTGTTGCCCGCGTCGAGGATGATCCCGCCGAAATCATAGAACCCGCCGCCGGAGTTATCTCGATCGGAATACGGTGCGCGAATCGCCCGGGGATTTGGATCGTCGAATTCAAACCCGGCATAGAGGAAGTGCTCGTCGTAGGCAATGCGGCCGACGTTACGGACCTTTGGGGGCGTGTTGTCACCGGGATTGACTTCGTACCAGGTCGTGAGCGGTTCGATAGCTCTCCAGCCTTCGTCCGATAAATTGCCATCGATCTTGATCGATCCCGCGGCGCGTGCGATGTGGAGCGTTTCGCCCGACAGGTTCGATTGCGCCATCAGCGCAGGGCGGCCGGGCGTGAACATCAACAGCAGGAACATAGCGGCGATACGTGTGGTGGATTTCATCGGCGTCTCCTTGGTTATGTCTTTGGTTACCTTCACTAATTGGTTAACGCGTAAAGGGTGGGGAAACCCCTTAGTGGGTGTCGGCCGCTGACCCTCCAGTGGTTTCCAGGCGTGCGCTTTCATGGGTTTGCCGATAGATGGGTTGTATACTCCTTGCCTTATGTCGTCCCTTTACGAGCGCGCCGGCGAAGTTTTTCTTGACGCTTTGGCGCGTCCCCCAGCCGAACGCGATGCGTTCCTCGTTGCTGCGTGCAAGGAGGACGAGGAACTGCTCCGCGAGGTTGCATCGCTCCTGCTGTTCCACGAAGGTGGGGGCGCAACCGAAACGGTGCCTTCAGACGAGGAGGAGGAATTCTCAGCGGGCGACGTGTTCGGCGGCCGCTACCGGATGATCGCCCGCGTCGGCCGTGGTGGCATGGGTGACGTCTGGCGGGCTGACGACCTGATGCTCGGGACCGAAGTGGCGCTCAAGTTGATGTGCTCCACGAGCCCGTCCGACCGGCTCCGTATCGTTCAGGAGGTACGGCTCGCGCGGCAAATCACACACCCGGCGGTGTGCCGGGTGTTCGATGTCGGCGAATCCGGCAATACGATCTACTTCTCGATGGAGTTCGTGCGCGGCGAGGATCTCGCGGCGCTTCTCAGGCGCACGGGCCGTCTTACGCCGGAGCGCGTGCTCGAAATCGCCCACCAGCTCTGCGCCGGGCTGGCGGCAGCTCATGCCCAGGGCGTGCTTCATCGCGACCTCAAGCCCGCCAATATCCTGATCGACCAGGACGGAAGAGTCCGGATCACCGACTTCGGAATCGCGGTCACGACGCACGACACCGGACCCCACGCGATGATCGGCACCCCGGGATATATGGCGCCTGAGCAGTTATCCGCGAACGCTCCCCTTTCGGAACGAACGGACGTGTATGCCCTCGGTATCGTGCTGTACGAACTCGTCACGGGAACGCCTCATCACACGTTGCGATCGGACGCCCCATCATCGCGCCTGTCCCTGCACGCTCCCGGCATCAACCCTCAGCTCGAGCGTGCCATCCTGAGAGCAATCGCCCGCGACCCCAAGGACAGGCCGGCGTCCGCCCTCGAGATGGCTGCAGCGCTGCCGCGGATCGGCGCTGCTGAGGGCGGCGGGAACGCCGGATTTGCAATGCGCGCCCGTCGGCGCAAACGCGCGTGGCTGGCCGCCGCGGTGATTGTCGCCGGGTTCGCCGCGGCAGCCGCAATCTATGCCTGGAACCGGCAGGGAGGCGAGACGCTGACAGCGCGAGACACGATCATCCTGGCGGATTTTCTCAACACCACCGGCGATCCGGTGTTCGACAGCACGCTGAAGGTAGCCATGGCTGTCGCGCTGGAACAATCGCCGTTCCTGAAGGTATTTCCAGATGAGCGCGCGCACGAGGACCTGCTACTTATGCAGCGCTCGCTAAGCGAGGGCGTCACTCGAGAGCTTGCGCGCCAAATTGCCCAGCGTGAACAGCTGAAGGCGCTCGTCGCGGGCTCGATCACGAGTCTGGGTCGCCACTTCGTCGTCAGTATCGAGGCGGTCAACGCGGAGAGTGGCGACGTGATGGCGCGCGAGCAGGTCGAAGTCAACAGCAAGGAAGAGGTACTGACGTCCCTGGGATCCGCGGTCTCGAGACTGCGTCGAAAGCTCGGCGAATCGCTCACATCAATTCAGCGGTACGACGTGCCGCTGCCCCGGGCAACCACTCCTTCTCTCGAAGCGCTCCAGGCGTACGCTCTGGCAGTCGACCAGGGGCGCATCAACGATCAGCGGATAGAGACGATTCCGCACCTGAAACGGGCCATCGAGCTCGATCCAAACTTTGCCCTCGCTCACGCGCAGCTTTCCGGCACGTACGCCAATACCTTTCAGTCGGCACTCGCGCCGGAATGGTCGAAAAGGGCCTTCGAACTCCGGGATCGCGTGAGTGAACGCGAGCGGTATTTCATCTCGTGGCGCTATTACCGGGATGCGACCCAGGCATGGGACAAGGGCCTCGAGCTGGCCCAATCCTGGACGGCTGCGTATCCAAGAGAATCGACCGCATTTAACAGTCTCGGCCTCGCGGCGTGGTCGCTCGGGCAGTATCCGCAGGCGATCGCGCCGCTTCAGGAAGCCATACGACTCGATATCAGGTTCTTCGCGCCCAGGTTGAATCTCGTGTGGACGCTGACCTCCCTGAACCAGTTTGACGAGGCCAGGAAAGTGATCGAGGGGGCGCGCGCCGACAAGGTCGATCACATCGGGTTTTTCCAGATGGCCTACCTCCTGGCGTTTATAGAAAACGACACAACGAGGATGACGCGCGAACTGAACGCAGCCCTCGCGAGGCCGGAAGGTCCGTGGGCGGCCAACTGGCCGGCGCGCATATCGGCCTTCGGCGGCCATATTGAGAAAGCGCACGAGGAGTTTCAGAAGAGCGTAGCGGCCACAGCCCAGGCGGGTTTCACGGAACTGTCCGGCCTATACAGCGCGCAGGACGCTATATCTCACGCGGTGGCCGGCCAATGCACGGAAGCGCGAAGAGAGGCGGCCGCAGCTGTCCAGCTGAGCCGCGATAATTTCACACTGGAATCGGCGGCCCGCGCCTTTGCCTGGTGCGGCGCTAATGCGGAGGCATCGAATCTGTCTGCTGAACTGGCGCGCCGGTTTCCCGAGGCGATTCTCACGACGCACATACTCGTGCCCGTGATTGATGCCGCGGCCGCAATCAAAGCGAGGAGCCCCATGCGTGCAATCGAACTGCTCGAGGCGGTGAAACGGTTCGATCACGCGCCTGCCGCCGAATTCTGGCCGGCATATCTCCGAGGGGAAGCGCAACTCGAGCTCCGGCGCTATTCCGACGCAGCCGGCGAGTTCCGAAGCATCATCGATCATCGAGGCGAACTGGTCGACTCACCGCTGTATCCGTTGGCGCATCTCGGTCTCGCTCGAGCGCTGGCATCCGGCGGCGATCGTGATGGCGCGCGCCAGGCGTACCTGGCATTCTTCAACTTGTGGAAAGAGGCGGATCCCGATCTTCCGCCGCTCAAAGACGCGCGGGTGGAGTTCGCGCGTCTGCAACATTAGAAGGGAAGACATGGGCTCAACGAAACGGCCGATTCAAGAACTCTTTCCGCTCATGCACAACGAGCTTCGCCGCGTCGCAGGGCGATACCTCGGACGCGAGCGATCCAACCACACGCTGCAACCTACGGCACTGGTGAATGAGGCGTGGCTTCGACTGCAGAATGAGCGCGGCGCCGAATTGCCAGGCCGCACTCAGGGACTCGCGTTGGCCGCGCAGGCCATGCGGCGTGTGCTTGCAGACCACGGCCGCCACCAGAAAAGTCAGAAACATGGTGGCAGCCTGCCTCACGTCGAACTCGATGATCTAATGCACGCAGCCAGGACTGCAGAAGTGCCGGTGGAGGATCTCCTAACCCTCGAAAACGCACTAACGCGTCTTGAAGCGATTGATCCGCGCGGCGCTGAAATCGTAGCGCTGAGATTCTTCTCGGGCCTGTCGGTGCCCGAAGTGGCCGAACACCTCGGCGTTTCGGTGAGCACGGTAGAGGGCAAGTGGACGCTTGCGCGCGCGTGGCTCAGGCGTGATCTCAGCGGAACCACTTAAGCTGAACCAAGGGGTATTGCCCTGCTTTGCGCGTTACCGGATATGAATGCAATTCCGGCAATCCTCTTGTTCCTGGCCACGGTCATACCAGCCTTTGCCCCGCCCGCGCCTGCCAAATTTGATGCTGTTGATGATTACATCAGCACCAGAATGAAAGACCTTGGTGTTCCTGGCGCGGCGCTCGTTATTGTGCAGGGAGACCAGATCATCCACCTGAAGGCTTTCGGTGTTGCGGATGCTGGCGGACGCCCGGTCACACATCAAACGCCATTCTTCACCGGTTCCACTGGCAAATCTTTTACTGCGCTCGCCATTATGCAATTGGTCGAAGCAGGGAAGATCAAGCTGGATGCGCCAGTGCAAACTTACCTGCCATGGTTTCGTGTCGCAGATATCAAGGCTTCCAGAATTATCACCGTGCGCCAGCTTCTGAACATGGCGAGCGGGATTCCCCGATCCATCGGGCAGGAGCAGCTGGCAAATGCAGACCTGGGAGATTCCGCGATTGAAAATAACGTGCGGGCGTTGGCTAACATCGAACTCCTTGCGCCGCCCGGTGAACGCTTTGAGTACTCCAACGCCAATTACGTTGCCCTGGGAATGATTATTCAAGCGGTCACCGGCCAATCCTATGAGACTTATGTCAGGGAGCACATCTTCAAACCTCTGGATATGCAGCACAGTTTTGCGTCGAAAGCCGAAGCTGAACACGACGGGCTCGCGGCCGGCTACCAGAAGTGGTTTGGGGTATTGGTCTCCTCGCCAAACCTGCCCTTCGCTCGCGGTTCACTTCCAGCAGGCAATCTCACAATAAGCGCCGAGGACTTCGGTCACTATCTGATCGCACAATTGAACAAGGGACACTACAAGGGTGTTTCTGTGCTATCTCCGGCCGGTATCGCCGAGATGCATCGCCCCAGCATCAACACGCTGGGTTCACCAACGTCTTATGGGATGGGCTGGGAAGTGCGGCACTTTCAAAACGTGGAAGTGATTCAGCATGACGGTGCTTCGCCAGGGTATACGACGGGGATGTTCCTTGTTCCGGAGAAGAACCTTGCGTTTGCGCTGGTTATGAATACCTATAGTCCGATGCTCGGGCTTCGGGTAGCGAGAGTTCCGGCGAATGTGTTGCGAGTGCTGCTGGGCCAGGAAACCATTCCGGGAAATGAGTTCTTCCATATGAAGATCGTCTATGTCCTGGTGATGTCCATTCCCTTCCTAAATCTCCTCGGCCTACTCGCTGCGCTTCGCCGTATCCGTTACTGGAGTTCCCGTCTGATCGCCTTTTCAATTATCTGGAATGTTGCGCTCGCGTACAGTCTGCTGGTTTTGTTACCTGCTGGCTTCGGGGCGAACCTTGGAGCTGTCCTTCTATTTCAGCCGGATGTCGGCTGGGTAGCGGTCATCAGCGGCATTTTCGCGATTGTGTGCGCGGTAATTGCCACCGGCATTGGTGTTTCGATGGCGTTAGAAGTCGACCCGAAAGCCAAATTGCTGCCGGCGCTTGTCGAGGGCGGCAAGCGGCTGCGCGAAGCTGGACGACTGTAGACTGCCGGCGTAGTTGATGAAATTGCTGGTGTTCAACGCGTTGAACATTTCCCAGAAACCTGTGAAACGGAGCGCGCCGATCCGGACGATCTTGCTCAGGCGCAAATCCACGGTGCTCTCGCTGTCACCACGGCGCGAGTTGCGCGGCTCCGGCCGATCTTTGAACGGGTCGGAGTCGAGCTGAAACCGGGTCGACACGCTGTAGGGTGCGGCACTGCGGTAAATGGCGATCCCCGACAACTGCACAGCAAAAGGAAAGATGCAGGAGCCGTTCAGCACAAGGTTATGACGTCGATCGGTACTGTCCGGTCCCTGGTCTTCGGCCAGGTTGAACGGATTGGTCGCAGTGCCCCCGAAAATGCCTCCTTCGTTGTTCGATATCGTTTTGGACACCGTATAGGACACGGCGGAGTGTCCGTTGCTCCATCGGTACTGCGCCTGCGTGAGCAACGCGTCGTACCTCGAGGTCCCCACGTTTTTCAGCGTGACAATGCGGGCGAAGCGCGGATCCGCGGCCGAATAGAGGCCGTTCTCGAACTTGATGTTGTCATCGACAAAGACAGGCATGTCCTCGCCGCGGGCGTGGACGTAGTTGGATTCGAATGTGAGCCGGCGGCCGAAAGCGTGGCTGAGTCCGCCGCTGTACTGTGTCGTGAACGACACCTTGAGGTTCGGATCCAGGCGATCCACAACCTCGGGAGCTACCGGTGCGAGAGACAGATCGGGAAAGAACGGATAATTTCTTGCGAGAAACGCGCGCAGCGCGGCCGCACTGCCGGCCGGGTCCGCTGGATTGTAGAACGGATTTGCGAGCGGATTGTTCGCGTCGAACTGCGTGAATCCGTCTGACAGCAGCGTGTTGACGATGTAAATCGCGTTGAAATTGTTATGGTTCTGATCGTAAAAAATGCCGCCGCTTCCACGAATTGTCGTACGGCTGTCGCGCGGCGTCCAGGCGAAGCCAACCCGCGGCGCGAAATTGTTGTAATCGATCTTCGTCTTCTGTAGCAGCGGAGCGCCGCCATAGCGCCGGACGATCCGCGCATTCTTGCCGTCCACGAAACCATTGCCCGCCGTGACAGAGCGATCGACGTCGTAACGCAACCCCAGATTCAGCGTCAGGCCATCGATCGCCTGCCATGTGTTCTGAATGTAGTAGGCGCTGTTCCAGAGGTTGGTTTTCGTGAGGGCCGGCCCGACGTTCCCGGTAAACGTGTCGGGATAGGTGGCTGGATCGGCCCGATTGAAAAGTCTGTCTGCCGGATGGCTCCAGAACCCATCGTGGTAGTTGGTCACGTCGATCGTGGTGCGGACTTGATTGCCTTGCGCGCCGATCTTCAACTGATGCCGGCCACCCGAAATCGAAAAATTGTCTACGAGGGCGATATTTTCTTCGCCTTCGAGGCCAGTGAAAGTCGGGCACCCGAATTGTGCACCGGGGTACTCGATATGCGCGAAGGTCCCGGCGGGCGCCTTCGCGAGTTGGGCGCTGCCGCCAGTGCCTGACTTGTTGCAGACAATCGGGGCCTTGTTTGAGCCGTAGAAGAGGCGCGCCTCGTTGAAACTGCTATTGCTGAGCGTCGTCGTGTAGGTTCCCACGAGGTTCCAGATGGGCCCGCCAAAGGCATAGCGATCTTCTTTGGTGTCGGCAGCCGAGCCGGTCTGCGACAAATTCAAATCCGTCCGGACGCTCCGGTCGAAGCGGACGGAGAGGCGGTGCCTGTTACTCAGGTTGAGATCGCTCTTGATCAGATAAAGGTGATCCGCTGTGCCGGACGGCAGCACGGTCTCCAGCCCTTGCGCGCGCCAGTAGTCCGAAATGCCGAGGATTGTTGACGAGTTTTTCTTCAGCCTTTCCGCGCCGGCGAAGAAGAACAGCCTGTCCCTGACGACTGGCCCACCGGCGAACCCGCCAACGCGCTGCTGGCTGAAGGGCGCAGCTTCGTCCAGGTAGTTCGGTCTGCCGTTTGTGAACGACCCCGCGAACGGCGCGCTGTCCAGCTTGGCGTCACGGAAGAATCCGTAAGCGCGTCCGTGGTATTGATTGGTGCCGCTGCGAGTGATGACGTTCAGGATGCCGCCGGCGGCCGTCCCGAACTCCGCCGAGAATGAGCTGGTCATGACCTGGAATTCCTGGATCCAGTCCTGCACCATCGTCGACGACTGCTTTCCGTAGTATTGCCACTCGGCCGTTGCGCCGTCGATGAAGAAGCCATTCGAAAAACCGCGCTGGCCATTCATCGACAGACTGTCGCCATTTCCGCCGACGCCCGGCGTGACGCCCGGCGCGAGCCTGGCCAGCGAGCTGAAGTCGCGCTCCACGGAGGGAAGATCGTCAACGTCGTCGTTCGAAATAATCGTGCCGACGGTATTCTTAGTCGTTTCCAGGATAGGCGCGTTCGATTGGACCGTTATGGCCTCCTGCCGGCCTCCAACCCGCAGAGTGACATCAATCGCGAGTTCCTGCCCGAGCTGAAGTAGGAGATTGGTTCGGCGCTCGGTGCGGAACCCCTCCAGCTGCGCCGATACTTCGTAGCGCCCGCTGGGCAGATTCGGGAGGAAGTATTGGCCGACGTCGCTCGATGTGACGCTGAAGCTCGTGTTGGTGTCCACCTGGCGCGCTGTCACGGTGACGCCGGGTAAAGCGGTTCCCTGCTCGTCGGTTGTTTTGCCCCGCAGCGTCGCTGTCGTCGTCTGCGCCCGCAAATCGAAAGGGAACGCCATCGCGACTGCAAGCCACATCCCGACGCAACACAGTTTCCAGACCGTCATGGGCGAAAAGCATAACGTTTCCTTTGGCGTCCTCGAACTGGATTTTCAATCATTGGGCTCCAGATCCGGAAAAACCGATAAGGGTTATTCGGAGGCTTTGCGCGTTACCGGATAGTGAGTGCTGCGACGATCTGGCAGCCCCACCCGTGAGTCTGGCTCACGGCTATGTCGACTGTCTGGTGGTTCACCTGAACTGAAAGGAATCCGTCATGCGCAATTACTCGAGCATCTTGGTCATTGTCGGGAGTCTCTGTTTGATTATCACGCTGGGGTTGGCGTGGTGTCTTGTGGGTGTCCGGTCTTCAGCGTTCATGAAGATGCTGTTCAAGAACTACCAGAGCTTGCTGAAGGCTCACATCGATTACTTGTTAATGACCAGCTTGTTGATGACCTTCTTCTTGCTCTTCAACCATTTTCGAGTATTGCCATCGGCGTTCGTAGTGTTCGCCATGAGTGTGGGGTCATTCATGAACCCTGTTGGTTTCATCGCGCTCGCCATCAAGCCTGACCTTAGCCAAAGACCGACCAGTCCATTCGGCGCCGTCATGACCGGCAGCTTCATATTGACAACAATCGGTTATGCCGGCGCCGCTTGGTCCGTAGGGCTTGCTGCTCTCCGCGGGGTGTGAGGCCGGAATGGTGCCGTGCGAAAACAACAAGCTGAAGAATCTGGCAAATCATAACAGCTGACGCAGGTCCTCGGGCACCGGCATTGGCTGGAGTGCATTTACGCGTGCCCTCCCCGTATTTCCCTCCGGGATCCAAATTCGAGAAAACAGCAGTGCCGCAAGAATGCGCGGCGCCTGGCCAAGCACCTCGCGATAATCAGCGTGACGTAATCCTGTCCATAGCATTAGCCAATGCACATACATGTGCTTGACCGTGTTTCGTTGCGCGAGAATATGGGCCCGTTCAAGGTGAAGGAAAGCTGTTTCGTAATCACGGGTTGCAAGTGCCAGGGTAATTTCGTTTGCGTATGCCTCAGTCGGTACGCGGCCCCGACATAACCAACCAAACGCCGCCCGCACCAAAGTACCCAGGATGCCGGCAACCAGCAGCATGCTCAGCGCCCCGGCGGGCCAGCGTTGTCCAACGAGGTGGACTGGCGTACGCACTTCGAGACGCCTGGCGGCGAATGCGGCTGTCGCCGTGTCGTGCGTTCGGGCAACGTCTTCCAAAGTGATATGGAAAGGGAACCTCGGTGTGGCATCGTCTTGGAGCACGGTGACAGAAGTACCGGGGGCCTCTTGAAAGTTCGTCGCGATTTGCGATGCGCCGATGCCGCCGGGCACAAGGAGCCGGCCCATGCTCGGCAAGGTGTCCGCGGTCCAGCGCGGGACAAATTGCAATCCGTGATGTGAAAGCACAGCTGTTCCGTCGGCCATGGTGTAGAGATGGTCCGTCAGTCCGTAGACATCCAGGACAGCAGCTAAATCCAGTTCGCCGACCCCGTCGTAAAGCCAGATAGCCACGCGTCGCTTCGGCCAACCAAAAGCGAAATTGAGGAGCAGGGTGCTGTCCGAGGCACTGGACACATATTGCTGCATGATTGGACTCTTGAGAAATTCAGATTCGGGCAGATGCATGGCGGCGGTAACCTTTGCCACAACGGCATTCCCATTCTGCTTTTCCAAAAGATGCAGAGTCGCGTCGATGCCGGAGGTCAGTCCTGCCGTTGTGAGCAGGCTGCCGGCGTCGATATATCGCATACCTCGCTGCCAATGCACGGCGGGGTATGCGCGTTCATACCGGTCGATGGATCCCCAGTGCGCTGTCACCGTTTTCCCGTCGATGAGGCCGCTTTCGGCCAGAACCTCTGCGCCATCACACCACGAAAACAGAAGAGTGTGTCCATTGGCCTGTTGCCGCAGCCATTGCAGTACCGGCATATTGTCGTGCGATCGAATATCGGTCATCGCGGGAATTACGAGGACGTCGGGACCTCGCGTTAGCAGGGCATCGAGCTCTGCAAAAGTCAGTTGTGGTATGACATCCAATCCTCCACTGAGTGTGCGCAGTCCGTGCGAGGCCGCTATTGCGTAAACGTTATAAGCCTCCGCTTCAGCGAACATCGTGTACGGACCCAGAAAATCGGTAGCTTCGGTCGCCGTGTTTCCCAGGAGAATCGCCACTGTTGGTTTACGCGGATCGTAGGCAGGCGCAGGAAGCGATGCGGCGGCAGAGAGCGTCGCGTTCGGGGGCGGCGACACGATAAGCGCCATCGATTTCGTGAAGCCGACATAGCCAAAGACTGCGACCGCCACGACGAAGGCCATTACGTAACTAAAGATCCATAGTAGTTTGTTCACGGTGTTCTTCCTTTTGAAATTCAATTGCCGTTGTCGGTCGTGCCGCCGCTGAGCGTTCGGAGGAACGCTTCGAGTTGGCCGAGTTCACGTGACTTCAGTCTTAAAGGCTTAATCTCGGTGTGACCCGCCGGCGCGGCGGGCGCGCGATTGTAATGAGCGAGCACTTCGGTGAGTGTCGCCATCTGGCCGGCATGCATGTACGGCGCACGCTCCGCCACGTTACGCAAAGACGGCGTCTTGAACGCGCGCTCCAGTTCGTGTGAATCGACCACCATGAAATCGAGTTCATTGCATTGTCCGGGAGCTGCATCGCTCCATTGGCTCCGGCAGTTGAACTCATCGGAGATCACGGCGGCCGCTCCCGCCTTGCGTCCGTGATCCGCCGGCAACGTGGTGACCGCCGGGATGCCTGTGTTGTGGAACTCATAATTCGTAAAGAGCGGTCCGTTGTGGCACTGCGTGCAGTGGGCTTTTCCGATGAAAAGCCGCAGCCCCGCGACTTCGTCATGCGTCATCACATTCTGCGGCTCGCGGCCGGTCTCGATCAGTCCTTTGACGAAAGAGTCAAAACGGGATAGACCGTACTGGATCCGCCGCTCATACGCAGCAATAGCTTTCCCGATGTTGACGAACACTTCAGTAACGGAGTCACGCTGCGAAGACGAGGAAAGATGCGGCATCGGGCCAAAGATCTCCTCGTATTCCGAGCGGTACTGCTTGGCGATCATGTTTGCGTACTGGGTGCGCGTGCCGCCGTGTTCGACCGGGCTCTCGAGGGGGCCAAGCGCCTGCGACCACTGACTGTCCTTACGCCCATCCCAGAAAAAGAACGGACTGTAGGCTGTTCCTGCGACGGGCATGGTGCGCCGGTTTGTCGTGCCGACGCCATTGCCTAGGGGTGTTCCGTCCTGGAAATCGCGATCGGGGTTGTGACACGTTGCGCACGACACTCGGCCGGTGGAACTGAGTCGGGTATCGAAGAACAGCCGGCGGCCAAAGGCTACGGCTCGAGGGTCGTTCGCCACCCTGTTGGTAGGATCTGGCGACAGTGGCTCGAGTTCGCTGATGGACATGGTCCGAAGTTCCGCGATCTCCGCGGCGGTCCAGCCATCACTGCGCGCGGCCGCGGTACAAGCCATCATCGACTGGAGCACAAGCAGGGCGATTCCCGTCATGGCGGGTTTTGTCTTGATCGTCATTGCTCTGTCCTCTCTTACAGCTGCAGGTTGAAGGTGACGGCGTCAACGCCTGCGGGGCCAGTGATCGCGAGCTTGAATTCCCACCAACCGCCCATGTTGAAGCGAACGCCTTCTATCTCGTAGAGTCCATCGCCCAGGTTTTTCGTCACGCGAGGTCGCGTCGGTAGCCCGTGGCCATGCTGGGGCATGCCTCCATCGATGCTGATGACCGCCCCGTCCACGGCAGCACCATCGGCGTCCTTGATCGCAACGCGAATCGTTTGCATCTTCCGCGGGCGTAGCGGCTGCTGCGGTTCGAGAATCGCCGTGTAGTGCTGTTGGCGTGAATTGCGCGGGCCGAGGCCAAACTCGCCGGCGGGCGGGCGCGCGACCCGGCGTAGATGCGCCATCATCATGAGGTGAGTACATCCCGATGTGCCAATGGCGATGACCACGATGACGATTGCGAAGATGGCTCTCTGGAACTGTAAAATGGTTTTCATATCTCCTCCTTTTAATGATTCGTCGACAGCCTGATGAAACCTGCGGGGTGGCCATCCACTGCCACGAACATGACGGATTCGCCTTCCGGAGCGGTTCGCTCTGCCCACTCTCCGAAGCTGCCGACGGAGAGTCCAAGGCCCGCAAGAAATGATGAGTTCCCCATGACTACGGCGTGACCGTCGACTGAACCAGCCACGCCTGTATCCGTGATTCGCTGAACACGGTCGACAACTCCGAGGGCCGTGATGCCCCCGGAGGCGGCTTCCACAAGGGCTGCGCTCAAGGCGTCGTCAACGGATCGCGCAAGACTGGCAGCCAGCTTGAGAACTGCTGTCTCATCACGATCCTCAAGTACTACGACGGCCACGATCTTGAACGCCTGTTCAGGACTTCGTCGCTTGAGCATAGGTTTGCGGATTTGCAACAAACTTTGCTTTGCAACCTGAAGAGCAGAAGACGTAGGTGTGCCCCTGGTACTTGAACGCGCCGCCGGCCGGGTCCTCTGGAACGGACATGCCGCAAACGGGATCTCTTTGTGTAGTCTTCGTTCGTTTGAGCATGTGCACCATGTGTTCGTAGTGATCGCCAAGGAGAGGTTTCAACACCTTCTCGGCGACGCCAACTTTCGCAACGTTGAAGCTGAACATCATTCCGCTCTCATGGTGTTCGGAGATGTGGCAGTGGGCCATCCATCGGCCCGGATTGGTCACGTCCAGCAGAATGTCCACGATCTCGCCCGGACGTACGAGCACGCTGTCCTTCCACACAAGGTTTGGTTCCACGACTCCGTTGCGGCTGAGGACAAGGAAGCGGCCGGCGCCGTGGATGTGAAAGGGATGGTGCATCGGATGGTCCGATTCCATTTCATTGACCAGCCGTATCTTCACCTGATCGCCGACTTTGAAACGCCAGTTGATCTCATGGTTTTCAGCATCGTTGTCGCGGTCCACGAGTTTCCAGCGCATGTTGGCCGACGTTGTCATGCGGTTGATATCCACCATCTCGTCTTCCCACTCGATGCCGTCATGAGTTTCCGAAGACGCTTCGTGATGCATAGCGTGGTGTTCGGTCGATTCACCGGCGTCTGACAAAGGCATGAGCTTCATCTTGCACTTTGGGCAACGCGCCCCTTTCTCTCCAGTGACGTCTGGATGCATCGGACATGTGTACACGGTCACTCCGTCCGTTTCCGCGGTATGCAGATTCATTTCAGCCAGGAAGGCAATAATCTTGTCCGGAGGATTGTTCAGGTACGCGGCAACGCGTTTTCGTTCGACCGCCATATCCGGATTGCAACGCAACGTCTCGTACTGTTGACGGAACGATGGCTCAGCGGGATCTGCGGTCACATCGATCGTTGCCAGGTCATACGCGTGACCAGGGGTGTAATGCTTCAGGACGACCTTGCCGGGTTCATCGAACAAGACGTCGACGATATACCGCTCCGACGGAGCGATAATGATGTTGTCCACGAACCGCTCCGTCTCATATCGGCCACTGTCCCCGCCCACCAGTTTCATTTTTGCGCCAGGTATGGCGACATTGAACACGCGAGTGTTCGCCGTATTCGTGAGGTAGAACCGGACGACCTCGCCGGATTTCGCGGTCAACGAAAGGTTTGTTTCGCCATTGATCAACATGACGTTTCCAAACCGTCCCATTGCGACATAGGTCGTTTCGGACCGGCTGAATGAAGCGACCCTGCCGTTTTCTATGAGCACGTCGTCCAGTGTGAGAACCACTTCGCGGTTGGCCGGCGGCCAGTAATCATGTTCGGTCGGGACTACCAATATGTTTCCGTACAGGCCCATCTCCTGTCCGTAGTCCTCCCGAATGTGCGGGTGGTACCAATAGATGCCGGGATGCAGGAATCGGAGACGATACGTCGAGTCGCCGCCCAGGGGTATCGGGTCTTGCGTCTCGTGCGTCCCGTCGAACCGATTCTCCACGAGCAGGCCATGCCAATGGACCGTTGCTTCCGTGTCACCATTATTAGTCACGCGCACGGTGACTTCTGAACCCTGTGACACTTTCAGCAGGGGACCCGGAACTGAACCGTTATAGGCAAGCATTCGGACGTTGCCATCGCCTAGCCTCTTCGAGACCGGTGCGATGCGTAAATCGAATGTGTCACCGTCAGATAGCGTCTCGGTCCGGCTCGCAGCGCCGTCTGGCAGCCCGTCTACCTGCGTAGGAAATTCATTACCGTTTACCTGTGCCATTTCTGCTTTTTTCATCTCGGCTCCTTGTGAAGTGGTCGATCCGTTCAACAAGCCCACAATAGCGAGACACCGCCGTCGTGGTCCTTCCGGGAACCTGGAATTTTTCTGGTAGAATTCTTCCCGCCCATGCCGCAAACAAACCCTTCCGTGTACCGATTCGGTCCTTTTGTGCTCGATGTTGCGGACCGCTCACTGAAGCGTGACGGGACTCCGATTTCACTCACTCCGAAGGTGTTTGATCTCCTGGTCGTGCTGACCGTGAATGCCGGGCGTCTCGTGGAAAAGGACACATTGCTTCAGGCTGTATGGCCGGATGTAGCAGTCGAGGAAGGGAACCTCAGCAAGGGTATATTCACGTTGCGTCAAATTTTGGAAGCGGGTGCAGAAGGGACCTGCATCCAAACCGTCCCCAAACAAGGTTATCGGTTCGTAGCGGCGGTCAAGCCCGAAGTCGGAGCGAAATCCCCCACCAGGCCGCAGGAAAGTCCATCCGCTGCAGCGGACAACTCCATCGCAGTGCTTCCGTTTACAGATATGACCGCGGCACGTGATCAGGATTTCTTTTGTGAGGGAATGAGCGAAGAGATTATCAGTGCGCTGGGACGCGTTCCGGGGTTACGCGTTGCCTCCTACACGTCATCGAATCGTTTCAAAGGGAAAGCCCTTGATACGCGAGAAATCGGGCGAGAACTGATGGTGTCATGGTTACTCGAGGGAAGCGTTCGCAAGTCGAAGGACACTTTCAGGATCGCAGTCAAATTAATCCGCGCGAGCGACGGTTTCAGCGCCTGGGCCGGCCGTTTTGATCGGCAGCTTGACGACATCTTCGCTGTTCAGGACGAGATTGCTGGAATGATCGCGCTAACATTGGCTCAGCGGGTTGGCAAAGAAACGATCCCGCTTATCACGTCGACAACAACAAATGCGAAAGCTTATTCGCTATACCTCGAGGGGCGCTATCTATGGAATAAACGGCCGGGAGATGTCGTATGGCAGGCCCTCGAACGGTTTGAGGAGGCCATCAAACTCGATCCGGAATTTGCCCCGGCACACGCTGCGCTTGCGAACGTGTACGGAATTCTCGGCGCGTGGGAGTTTGGAGTGCTGCCGCCGGGAGAAGCCCTAAGTAAGTCGAAGGCCGCTGCCAGTCGTGCTCTGACGCTAGACCCGTTTCTGGCCGCAGGACATACAGCTACCGGCTACGCAACGTTGCACTATGACTGGAATCCAGAGAAGGCGTGTCGAGAGTTCGAGCAGGCGATCGCGCTGAATCCCGACTGGGTGGATGCACATCATTGGCATTCCCACGCGCTGTGTGCCGCTGGACATTTTCCACAATCGCTCGCCGCATGCCGCCAGACATTGGAACTGGATCCTCTCAATCCCCTCATGCACGCGCATTTCGCCTGGCATCGCTACATAGCAAGGGAATTTGGCGATGCATTGACGCAGGCCGAGCGCGTCATTCGCATGGAGCCGTCATTTCATTGGGGCCACTTCTTCGCCGGCTGGGCGTTCGAACGGCTTCAACGCACCAGCGAAGCGATCTCCTCACTTCGGGAAGCGGCGCGCTGTTCTTCAAACAGCCCGGTAATGTTGGCAGGACTTGGTCATGCGCTGGCCGTCGCAGAAGATCGGCGAGAAGCGCTTCAGGTTATCAACGAGCTCAGGCGGTTGCGGGGACGAAAGGGAATGTTCGCGTACGAAGTCGGCATGATTCACGCAGGTCTGGGCGATCGCGATGCGGCATTTGAATGGTTCACCCGAGCGGTGCGCGAACGATCGGGATGGATTGCATATCTATCTGTAGATCCCCGGCTTGATGCGTTGCGCGCCGATTCGCACTTTGCGCAACTTGTTGAAGCTTCGCGTTCTGAAATTCGACTGTAGTGCTTCCAGCCGTTCTCCGTCGGCCCTCATGAAAGCGCAATAAACCGCGAAAGGAGAAGCGCAGTGGTCGCCAGGGGGGACAACTTGGTCACGGCGGCGCTTTCGTACGCCTCTAGAATTCTCTCGCCGTCGAACCGTATCCCTACAATTTCCGACAACGCGTTGTTCGCTTTCTCTTGAGATCCGAACAACTCTTGGCGCAAGCTGCAGGACCGTAGGCAACAGGTCCGCATCCTTTATATATAGCTGGCCGCCATTGGCGATTGAGTTTCCGTTTACTCCATTAATACGGCCCCGGCCCCTATAGGTCTCGGATCGCTAAAGTGGTTTCGGGACACTTGGGGACGTACATATTAAATACGTGATCATCAGCCACGCCCATCGAGACCACATCGGCGGAGCCAAGATGATTAAGGACCGTTTCCACGCAAGCTGGTAATGGGCGACCTCGACTGGAAAATGGTCGAGGCCTCTCAAAACCAATATCCGAACGGCAAACCAAAACGCGATATGGTCGGGACGGATGGCGAGAAGATTACGCTTGGCGAGTCTACAGTCACGCTTGTCGCCACGCCTGGTCATACTCCGAGCACACTGTCAGCGATCTTCCAAGTGAAGGATAACGGCAAGCCGATCACGGTCGCCTATTCCGGAGGCACGGCGTTCAATTTTGTGAACGATCCGCGCCATTTTGATATTTACATCGACTCGCAGCGGCATATGGCAGATGTGGCGGCGAAGGCGGGTGCGACGATCCTGATGTCGAACCATTCGGCATTCGATGACGCCGTGCACAAGATCAAAATGATGTCCGCCCGCAAGCGCGGCGAGCCGCATCCTTTTGATCTCGGCAAGGAGGCCGTGGCGCGCTACTTCAAGGTCACCGAAGAATGCGCGCAGGCGGCGAAACTAAAACTGCTGACCAAGGGAAGCTAGAGGAAAGCAGGGTTTTGAATTCGCAAGATGTGCATTTCCGGGACGGCTGATTCCTGGTCAATTGTTGTGTAGTCGGCAAATCGGAAACTGAACGCGCTTGCCGTTGAAGTCGCCACGCTTTTCCGAGATGGCGGAGTGATGCGGGTTCGGTAAGGATTGCCCAGGACCGAGGGTCGAACGAGTCGCGTTAGTTCACTACCGCAGAATTGCACGGTATTGGAGGTTCACTTAGCTTCGCAATACCTGCCGCAAAGGTCAGAATGCGCTGTTACACTAGCAGCCCAAGAAAGGGATGGTTCTCGACCACGGGAGATGATTATTCGGGCGCTAGAAATGCGGTGCTTGGCTGCTATATCTCGATCGTAGACGGATCTTACCCGCCCTTCGGACCATCAATTTGCAGAATCACAATGATTAACACCGTTTGGGGCAGCACGGACAAGCCAGTATCAAGCAAACGACTTGCCGAGATTCTCGGTGCGGAAGCGGAGATTGAAGGAACTCTTTATATTGGCTATCCAATCATCGGAACACCCGAAGGCTCGTTTCCCATAGACGCGTTGCTTGTATCACCAACAAAGGGCCTTGTTCTGTTCAGCATTGTTGAAGGCAAGAAACTTCCGGACTACGCCGAAATCCAAGACGAAGGCTTCAATAAAATGCAAGCGAAACTCCTTCAGCACCAGAGCTTGGTGCGGAAGCGGAAATTGCAGGTGAACGTTAATACGCTCACCTTTGCTCCTGCGATCAACCAACTCCCTCCGGTTGATGATGAAGACCACACGCTTTGTAATGCTGAAAACCTTCTATCCGCTCTTGACGATTTGGAGGATATGGAACCGGAGGTTTTCCCCACACTCGTCTCCGTCATTCAGGCAATTTCTACGCTCCGACGAGGCCGAAGGAGGCGCGATCTCCGAAATGCGAATTCGAGAGGGAGTAAGATCAAGGCACTTGAGGACTCGATAGCGAACCTCGACAGTCAGCAGAGCGCGGCGGTAGTGGAAACCCACGAAGGAGTTCAACGCATCCGTGGTCTAGCTGGATGTGGCAAGACAATTGTTCTGGCTTTAAAAGTTGCATATTTGCACGCAAAGCACAGGGATTGGTTAATCGCAGTGACTTTCAACACGCGATCACTAAAGAAGCAATTTGAAAACTTGATTACAACCTTTGTGCTTGAGCAGGCAAGTGAAGAGCCGGACTGGGATCGGATCAGAATACTGAACGCTTGGGGCGCTCCTGGCGCCGTAGATCGAACAGGCATTTACTTCGAGTTTTGCCGTGACCACGGTGTTGAATACCTAGACTTCGGCATGGCAAAAAGCCGTTTCGGGTCGGACAAAGCGTTTGAAAAGGCCAGCGTTCGTTCCTTGAACTGTTTGGTGATGGAGTGAGCGCAGAAGAGCAGGAGCCGATCCCCGCTGTGTTTCATCACGCGCTGAAAGCGCATGGCATGGCAGTTGCTATTCCGACCCAACTCATCTGGCAGCAAACTCTCGAAGGGCAAGCCTTGGAAGACGAGGCGACACGCGCCTGGAATTTTTGGACAAGCGTTTACTACAAGGGCGGCGGCACCCCATGGCGTGTAGTCGGCCTGCCCACAAGTACGTGCTATGTTGGGCTGGCATTTTACAAGGACCGGCGGGACGGCACTTTAAGGAGCTGTCTGGCCCAAGCTTTCTCCGATCAGGGGGAAGGAATCGTGTTGAGAAGTGAGCCGTTCAAATGGACGGGCTCGAAGAGTCCCCATCTGCCGAAAGAACTGTGTGTCAGATTAATTGGACGTGTTCTCGACGCTTATCGTGCTCATGTGGGCCATCTGCCATCTCGCGTTGTTGTCCACAAGTGGCAACGATATCGGGAAGACGAGCGCGAGGGATTCGAACTCGGTCTTAGCGGGGTAAGTTCTTTCGACCTTCTTGCTTTTTCCGATCGGGGGATTCGATTCTTTCGCGCGGGACAACACCCGCCCCTCCGCGGCACGCTCGTCCAACTCACGCCCACTAACGCCATCCTTTTTACGAGAGGTTTTGTCCCGTATTTGGGCGAGTATCCCGGTATGCGCGTGCCTCGCCCGGTCGAAATTGTTGAGCATTTTGGCTCCGCCGCAATATCACACTTGGCGAATGAAATTTTGGCTCTGACCAAAATGGACTGGAACAGCGCTATGTTTGCAGGCAAGGAACCTATTACGACAGCATTTTCCGAAGACGTTGGTCATATTCTTGCGGAATTACCGGCTGGCGCAGAGCCACGACCTCAATACCGCTTTTATATGTAAGCAATTCGGAGAGCGACAGGAACTTACTGGACACCCGACATTGCGCGGATCGGCTTCAGGGCGTAACCCGGCTCGCTCAACTGATTCGCTGGGATTTTAATTTTTTTAAAAACTGGGCGGCATCGTCTTGGACAGAATGAACGGAACTGGGACTCCGGATCCCACTACGGGATTCGTCCCGTCCGATAACTCAGAGTGCAGCATTCGGAAACTGTCGCAAACCTCTTATGCCGTCGTTGGTTGAGGACCATTGTTATTGGTAAACATCGTCTTGAAGTGCATTAGCCAAACATGTTGCAAGATGCGGCTGATTAATTAGTTTCTCTTTGCAGAGTGCCGGATCTCATCATCGTCATGCGGGCGTTGCTGGCCAATCTAGGTCTGTCAAATCCTCCTTACGGATTTTTCCATGCTTTTTCAAAGCCAAGTCAAAGCGCTCGGACAACCACCTCATGGCTTCTGGCGTTAACCGGACTGCGCCCTGCTGCAAATATGCCCGGTTCGGGTCGGTATTACCGTTCCCAAGAGCCGCATTCCGTTTCGTGGTTACAAAGGAGTTCACGCCCAAGACGCCCTTTAGGTCACTCAATGAAATCCCATTATGAAGGGGCCCAGCGATGAATTCTGGATCATGGATCCGGATGTAGTAAGGCCACTGGCTTTTCCACGGCCGACGTTTAATATCGGCTGATGTAGCGTCATCCCGATCAGGAACGTGAGCAGATCCAATTGCGCGGCCATAGACGACAATGTCGTTCGGATTGGCGACTAGTCGCGAAATGAACATTGTCGCGCCCTCCCGCACGCCACTCGGCCTCCTGGAATATGTGAGTGCCCAGTGCGACCCAGAACGATTTATCTCCTCTCTGACAGGCATGGCGGCTGGCGCGCGATTTTCTGATTCGCCAAAGAACTTCACGAATGCTTGCCGCTCTTTGTCTGATGATTCCTCCACGGTAATTGAGTCGACCTCGTCTTCAAATTCCGGCCACAGCTTCATGCCTTCATCACCCAAAGTCGTTACCGCATTTCCCACACTGCCTGCAGTGAGGAGGCGTTCATCCCATCCGTTAAGTCTGTCCAAGGTCAGGTCGTCCCCGGCGCGGTACCAAAGACTGCTAAAGTACTGTTGACATTTCCAGACGATTCCGGAATCGCGCGAAATGAAGCCAAACTCGTGATTATCGTGCAACCCTTTTTCAGTAAGATTCGCTGAGGTCACGATTGCGCAATCGCCGATAAGATAGAGCTTCGCATGTAAACCTCGCACGCCCCTGATCTGTCCACAATTGCCTATTAACAGTCGAAGTGCCGCAGTATCACTGACACCACAGGCAAAATCATCGAGGTTGAAGCGTGTCACAACCTGCAGCGTCGAAGGCTTGCCTGCTGAAAGCAAAAGTTCAATTGGCCCTGTCTGAATGAAAGGACAAATAATGCGTAGAGTCGAGTGATCGCGGGTAAGCGCCCTCCGAATTTCTGTTTCCCATCCTTGTTCGATAAGTTGAAAATCCATCCAATTCCTGTCCCTTACGACGTGATGGCGCGAAGTTCAGAGATGCCGATATCTACATATTCGCCGACGATTTCGAGATTCCGATGGCCCGCATACTCTCGCAGTGCAAGAAGCTGAGTTTCTGGATTTTGTCCATTATGTTTGGTGGAGACGCGGGCGTAGAGCCCGACACGTTTGCGAGTGAGAATCATTGATTTGAATGGTAGAATACACATTGTCAATTAGCAACCATTTATGAGCAGGTTTCAGGAGTTTATGACCGTTACTGAAGCGGCTGAGACCCGCGGTGTTACGCGCCAGGCGATTCTGGCTTTGATAGATCGTGGGACTCTGCCTGCGACCCGTGTGGGGAATCAGTGGATTATTCGACGGCGGGACTTATCGGCGTTTAAACCTCAGTCAGGTGGAAGGCCGAAAACAAAGAAAGTTCCTAGAAGATGACTGAGCACAACGCGGCGGAGTTTCACTGACTTCGTGCCGCGCCAAGAAACAGCTCGCGAAACCGCTTATATGTTTCTGGTCCAAAAAGGCGCGTCAAGTAATCCTGCCGTGGAAAGTAAAGGGCATGATTGATAGTTTTCCACTGAACCTGCCGGCCGTCGATTGCTTTATCGATACCGGTAATATGCTCAAGTAGTTTGTTTTGTAATTCGACAGATACTCCAATCGCTGCCCGCGTGTAAATGAACTCTTCTCCTGTCAGGTCTACCAGCTGCCGACCATTCCAAGTTTCCTTTGTTCGTTGAATGGCGACCACGTCAGGGAATACAAATTGTTCAATTTGTCGTTGCGGAGCATGTTCGCTCCATTTTCCATGGGTAAATTTGTCTACGGCATTCGCAAGAAATGCCGAAGTGGTACCTGAGTAGGACAGGATCAGCTCTCGTTTGGCACGTGTCATTGCGACATACAGTTTTGATAATTCGCGATAGGATTCTTCGCTCGGCAGGTCCGGATCCGGTATAACACGATGCGCGCAATTCACGATGCACACGGAATCAAATTCGAAGCCTTTCGCCTGCTCCAGATCCGACAGGAAGACGTGTCCGTTGTCGATGTTCGTTGTTCCATCAAGGACCTGCAAATTCAGAGCGGCACCGATCTCTTTAACGTCTTTCAGGCCGTATCCGCAAATTACAATGCACATTTTTAGTCTGGTGTCTTGCGCCTGTAGGTAATTGAAGGCTGAACCAAACTCTTCCGAAAGCATGTCCGCCGACAGCAGCAGTGGTTTCGGAGTAGAAAAGTTTGAATATTCAGGTTCCAGGACTTCGAAGTCCACATTCTTGGTTGCACCAGTTGCAAGGTTTTGGGTCAGGACGGTAAACGCGGCATCCAGAATCTCTCGACTGTTGCGGTAATTCCTGCGAATCACATGGGAACGACCGGTAATGTTCAGGCCGGCAATCAGTGGTTTGTGATGTTTCGTATAAACCTGCTGGGCGATGTCTCCGCACAAGAAGATGTCATTCTCCTGCTCAGGTGCGAGTTTTCGAACGATTTCCAGTTCAATAGTCCCAAAATCCTGTACTTCGTCCACCAACACGCAGCGGTATTGCGGCTTGATTTCACTCAAATGCCTGTGGAGTGCCGATGATAAGCCGAGATAGTCGGTAACACCAACGAACGCCATCTTTGCTTCCCAGGAATGGAGTCCCTTCAAGATCTGTGAGCGAAAAGACCGTTCGAAAGACAGTGCACGACCCTCGCGTTCCATGCCCAGATAGTCACTCCTCTTTTCAACAGGGACTGCACTACGTACATAATCAAATTCTTGTCGGAGGTAGTCTTTTGGAAAGACGTTTCGACTAAGCAACGACTGGTGGACAGGAATCAATACCGCGGCGTCATCGTTGTTCGCTTCGCACTGGTAATACTCACTCCAGATGTCAGTAATATGCTCATTCGTCTTCCATGTGATGTCGTCATAGGCCTTGTCATTGAGCGGCTCGAGTTGTTTCAGCTGTTCCTGACAGAACTCCCAAAACGATTTCACTTCAATGTTCTTGCGGTTGGCGTGACAGGCGTACTCGATTAGGTCATTAATAAGCTTTGCCAAGGCCTTGTTTAGGGTAAGAACAAGAACCTGCTCGCCAGGATATTTCTGGGCAAGATGAATAGCTCGTCTCACCACGACGCAGGTCTTGCCGGAACCGCTAACACCGGAGAGTCGAGCCGGTCCATTGAAGTTCCTTTCAACCAGCTTCTGTTGCTCTGGATGCATATAAAGCATCCAGTCTTGAAAGCTCTTCGATTTGATGAAGTGCTCAATAATTCCTGGGTCTAGGTGTTGGAGATCAATGAAGCTGTCGCCCGCGGTGAGCTCAGCTGTGACTGCCTTCGGAAGTGTTTCGACTAAAGTAAGTTGATTCGAATAAAGATCAATCCGGTTTTTCGCGCCGATCACATCACCTGCACGGAGAAGAAGAAATACATCGTGAAATGCATTAGCTTGGTCAATGTCAGGAATTTCGCAGGCCAATTCGAAAATGTCTTCTTCAGTGGCTATTGATTCGAGTTTGTCGAACTCACGGAGTATAGATGCCGGTGCGTCCACTGTTAGTCGTTCGTAGTACCGACGCGATAGGCGCTGAAACAGGAAGCCCTCGGCCCAATCTGATTCTGACCGGATCCTCTTTTGTGGTTGAGAGAAGTCTAGACTGACTAATGCAGTCCCGATTTCTCTACCGGGCGTAGCGGTTAGTCGCAGCCCCGTATTCCTATCGAGCCATCGATCGCAGTCGTCATGTTTCCCTACGAATAGAAATGCACAGCAGCCATTGTCCTGTATCGTTACTAATCGGCAAAACCCAGGTAGGTCATACTTGACGCAGTGCGGTATGCGTGTTTCTCCACTGTTAGTCACCTTTTGTCCAAGGAATGGATCAAGCTTTAGATCAATCGCGCCAATGATGGCCTGAGCTGCTTGGGCGGCTTTCTGGTAAATGCCGCCACCCTGGAATAGGTCGCGCAGAGACTTGAGAAAGTCTTTGTATTGGAAGTATCGCAGACGTCCTCCTGATTTTCCGATCGTTATGCGTGCTTGGATTTGCGAGGAAATCTACAGGAGTCTTCTAACAACGTCAATGTGGGCTTTACTGTGTCGATCGATTCGTTCACTGAAATGAATCGACCTTAACTGAGACGGGATGTACGAAGGAGATGGTAAAGGTTTGTGCTTGCCAAGTTAACTTCGACCCGCTTTTGGTTGAGCCGTCCAGTCCAGATCGTTTTAACCTCTACGGTTCCGTACTGATTTCCCGAGTCGTATACCTGTGAATATCGATGTGCTAAAAGTGGGCGGTGTCATCAGCGGGCCGGTCTTGCCGGAGGCCGTTGAAATACTGTCAGTGATTTCACTGGGCGCAAGTGCAGTTCGGATCATAGGCAAAGGCCTTACCACTGGTTTGGTTCGGGATTCAGTTTTTACTGACGATCAAATTGCACAGCTGAATGTGCGTCCGGAACGGCCTGCATTCGACGGTAACGCGGCACACTTCCGACTCGGCATTGAAGCCCAGCGTCTGGGACTCGCGTACGAATATGATCCTTACTTGTCGCTCTCGATCGCGCGAGTAGATCCGCTGCATGTATGGTCTCGTGACAGGACCTGAGCGGAATGGATCGTTTAACTATTTGCGTTCTTTTCGACAGCTTTCCAGGGCGCACGCAATCGTTCCCACAGGCTTTGTGTGCACCGCCGACCGTCCTGGGATGAACAGAAAACGCTCCTTTTGCGCACACTTTGAATTCGAAGGATGAAAAAGGGAAGAGGGAACCGTTCAATGCTCGAGTCGTTACCGCAAAATTACCGCATTAAGAGTTGATGCACGGTGACACCGTGAAACATGGCGCATTTCCTGATTCAGAAAGTGATGCCATAGACGCGATTGTTGTTTAGATTCAATCGACAATCAAATTGCCAAGGTCGAAGTCGCGGGTTCGAATCCCGTGTCCCGCTTTCCCCCTTCAACCACCTGCCTAGGCGTTCCTGATGCTTGTCCTAACCTCGTTCTCAATTAACTTCCAAATCCTATCGACAAGGCTGACGAATTCGGGCGTCCGTTTAAGCTCGAGGTCTCGCGGCCGCGGCAACTCGATCTGGACTTCCTCGCGAACGGATCCCGGACGTGCGCTAAACACGATGACGCGATCGGACAGAAACACGGCCTCATCGATCTGATGCGTGATCAGCAGAATCGTCTTGCGGCTCTCCCGCCAGATCGAAAGCAATTCGGTCTGCATGATCTCGCGGGTCTGGGCGTCGAGTGCGGCGAATGGCTCGTCAAGCAGCAGGATCCGCGGATCGACGGCCAGCGCGCGGGCGACGTTCACGCGCTGGCGCATTCCGCCGGAGAGCTGATGCGGATAATGGCCCTCGAAACCGGCGAGCCCTGTCATCGCAACAAAGCGCTCAGCAACATTAGCGGCCACCGCCCGCGGTTTTTTTGCGAGGGTCAGTCCATAAGCTACATTTTCGGCTACCGTTTTCCACGGTAACAACGAGTCTTGCTGGAAGACCATGGCGCGATCCGGACCTGGCCGCACGACGCGCACCCCATCGACCGACACGCTGCCGCTGCTCGGCGGAAGCAGACCATCGATGATTCGCAGAAGCGTCGACTTGCCGCTGCCGCTGGCACCCACGATCGAAACGAATTCTCCCTCATTTATGGACAGGGTGATGTCACGCAGTGCCTCCACCGGCGCCTTGCCCTTGCGGTCGAATGTTTTGTTGACGCCGTCGACGCGCAGCAGGGCAGATGACGTCAATCCTGCCTCCACGGCGCGAGGCGCCGCTCGAGAGCAAGAAACAACACGCTGCCCATCAAGCCCATCGCGCCAAGAAGGAAGACATAGCCAAGCACGCGCGCGGTATCGAAAGTCTGGCTGGCGGACATAATCGCGAAGCCGAAGCCGGCGAAGGAACCAAAGAACTCTGCGACGACGATGCCGACCAATGCGCGCGCCCAGGCAACCCGCACACCACTCACGATAAAAGGTAGTGCGTAGGGAAAAGTCACCGTCGTAAAAATCTGCCAGCGCGTCGCGTTAAATGAGCGCGCTGCCTCTATCAGCGGTTTGTCGGCTGCCCGTAGACCAGCCTCGGTCGTTACGACCACCGGGAATACAGCCACCAGCAAAACCAGCACGAACTTTGACTCGAAACCGAGGCCGAGCCACGCAATAAACAGCGGCGCCAGGGCAATGATCGGCACCGAATTCAGGGCGCTCAGCACCGGCCCACCGGTCAACGACAGCAGGCGGCTCGACGCCAGTGCCAGACCAATCGCCACTCCAATCACACAGGAAACCAGGAATGACGATACGACCGCTCCAAGCGTGGCCACCGCATTGGTCCACATCGTGCCCTGCTGAACTTCCGTGACCAGCGCGTTGGCGACATCGGCCGGCGGCACCAGTAACAGGCGGTTGGTCACCAGCAGCGATACCACTTGCCACACGGCCAGCAGGCAACAGACCGAGACCAGCACCCGGATGGCGGACGCCAACCGATTCTCCTGCTCAAGAAAGTCGATTATGCTGCGCAATGAGTTAACCGGGGTAGCGAGCACGCGCTTGTTTGCCCCAACCCTTCTCGCCGGTCACCTTGCCGTCAAGGAACACCGTTTTGCCGCGAACCATGGTGCGCACCGGTTTGCCGCTCACCTTGCGGCCCGCATAGGGGCTCCAGCCGGTCAGGCTCAGCACGTCCGCGTCACGAATTTCATATTCGCGATCGAGATTGACCAGCACCAAATCCGCATGGTGGCCGGGCACCACGTCTCCCTTTTTCTCGATGCCAAAGATTCGCGCCGGCGCGGTAGACGTCGCTTCGACGACACGCTCAAGGGAGATTTTGCCTTCCTTCGCCGCCGTGAGAAACATGCTCAGGTAAAACTGGGTCGACGGCGTTCCGGTGTGCGCCTTCCAGCCATCCTGCCAGCCGATTTCCTTTTCCTCGCGGGTATGCGGGGCATGGTCGGTCGCGACGATATCGATCGTGCCGTCGTTGAGGCCTTCCCAAAGGCTGGGAACATTCTTTTCCGGCACCCAGTAGGACAGAGCATAAGAGCCGAGCCGCTGGATCGCCGACCACTCACAGCCAAGGAACAGCGCCCATGGATTGATCTCGCACGTGACGCGCTGGCCTTCGGCCTTCGCCTTACGAATGAGATCGACACTGCCGGAGGTTTGCGTGTGCAGGATGTGTAAATGGCAACCCGCCGCTTTCTGCAGCCGCAGCAACGTTGCAATGGCAGTTTCCCAAATCACTCCATCGTGCGCTGCGTAAGCTTTGGCATAGGCCAGCGCGTCGCGTTCCTGACGCTCCCAAAAGCCCTTTTCGATCACATCCATCAGCGCCTGGTCATGCGGATGGACCATCAGCGGCACGTTGACCTTCGCGCAGTGCTGCATGATTTCGAGGATCTTGCCGTGGTCGTGCACGCCAATACCCGGCATGTGGGGATAGTTGCGCCCGGTGTCCACCACCATGAAGATCTTGAACGCGGCTATCCCCGTCTTCGCCATGCGTGGAATCTCGTCTTCAATTGTCGGCGCGGGGTTGAAGTTCCAATCAACGATGGCATCGCGTTCGTAGATCGCGAACTGTTTCTTCAACAGATCGAGGGAATTCGGCGGTGGCGTGACGTTGGGCATGCCCACGGAGGTGGTGACACCGCCGGCAGCACACTGTTGAGTCGACGTAAAGATCGTGTCCTTGTATTCAAATCCAGGTTCGCTGCCCTCACGGTGGTGCGAGTGCATATCGATCACGCCTGGCACGATAGCCAGACCCGTCGCATCAATCACTTCTTTCGCGTCCGGCTCTTCGCCGGGCGCGTAGATTCCAGCAATATGGTCATCCTTAATGCCGACCGAAGCGAGCTGACGGCTCTTTGAAGTAATCAGAAGACCGTTGCGGATCAGGCTATCCATTTATCATTCTCCACGGGGCGTTGTTGAATGGTCGCGAGGACCTCACCCACGAAATCCTTCGACAGGCCGCGGGTGATGAAGACGATGTGCGATCGCCGCTCGCCTTCAGGCCACGCAGCGAGTTCGAACGGTGGGTGAAACAGGCTTTGCACGGCCTGCACCACGATCGGACGATCACGGCCGGCGATGTCAAGGATGCCCTTGACCCGCAGCAGGTCGCTGCTGTGGCCGACAACCAGCGCGTCCAGCCAGTGAGCAACATGCTCCCAATGCAACGGCCGGTCGAACTGCAGCACGAACGAACCGATGTCGGCGTTGTGACGGTTGACGTCGTGGCCGTGCTGATGCTGTCCGCGTGCTTGAATAGCGCCGAGACTGAGCCACTCGGCAACATCCGGAATTTTGGTCGCGGGATCGTAAATATCGACGGTCGCGAGGTCCGAAAGGGCCGGGACACAATCAGGCCGCGACAGATGGACTCTTCCGCCCGGATTGAGGTCGCCGAGTTGGGCTTTAAGCTCAGCGAGGCGCCCGGTATCCAGATCCGTTTTTGTCACGACGATTTCGTCAGCGACGGCCGCCTGCTTGATGGATTCCGGATGCTGCTCGAACGTGCGCGCGGCGTTCACCGCATCGACGGTGGTCACGACCTGGCGAAGCCGAAATCGGCGCGCCACAGGAAACGTCATCAGCGCCTGGATGACAGGGGCTGGATCGGCCAGGCCGGTCGTCTCGATGATGACGCGGTCGAAGGCGCGAACCTCGCCCTTCTCTCGCTTGACGATCAACTCGCGCAAGGTGTCCACCAGATCACCTCGCACGGTGCAGCATAAGCAACCGGTCGAAAGTTCAATCGTATTGTCGCTGCTTGAGGCGATCAGCGCATGGTCGACCCCGACTTCACCGAATTCGTTGACGATGACGGCGGCATCGGAAAGTTCCGGTGAACGCAGCCACGCATTCAGCAGAGTCGTTTTACCGCTTCCCAGAAAGCCGGTAAGCAGCGTGACGGGGATGCGGTTGTCCTGCGGTAACACCATTACTTGGCTGAGAGAAAGCCGGGGTCGTAATAGCGGCTGAGGTCGAATGGTTTGGATGAGGCCGGATTGGCGCCGATATCCTGGTCGATCTTGATAATGTTTTCCAGACCGGCGGCCCGCACTTCGAGATTTTTGCCGATCGCCTGCTGTTCTTCGATGATGAATTGATAGGAACGCGCGCAGACGTCGACCGGCACGTTGGTGAACGCGGCGAGGATATTGATCGCTTTTTGTTTGTTTTTCGCGTCGTAAACCCACACGGCGGCCTTTTGCAACGCCTTGGTCAGCCCGATCGCGGCATTCCTGTTTTTTGCCGCCCAATTCTTGTTCACGATCAACGGCGTTTGCACGTAGTCCATGCTGTAGACGCCGAGGATCTTCATCTTTTCGCGCTCGGCGAGCGTATCGAACGGCGCGAGCAACAGGGCGCCCTTGACCTGGCCGTTGCCAAGCGCGACGATGCGATCCCTGGAATTGGTCAGAGCCACCATCTTCACGCCGCGAGGGTCGACGCCACCGGCTTTAAGCTGGAAGCGTAGTAGATTGGCGGTTCCGCCTTCAACCGCACCGGCGGTGACGACACCGCCCTTGAGATCCTTAATGGAAGAAACACCGGCTCCCCCCACGAGACGCAAAATTGTCTTTTCGAGCACTGCGCCAGTGATGATCACGGGGGCGCCCCGGTCGATGGCGCGGATCGCAACGTCACCCAGCGAGATGCCGGCCTCGACGCTGCCAGACGATACAGCCTGCAACAGCGCAGGGCTGGAGCCTGCGATCAATTCCTTTACCTCGATTTTGCGCTCGGCATAAAAGCCCTGATCCTTCGCAATTGCATGCAGCCAGAGAAGCGCGCTCGGCGCGAGCATGGCAACGCGGACCTGGGTAACCTGCTGAGCCCGAATAGGCGCAGCCCCCAGGGAGGCGAGCATCACGATCACAACCAACATACGGAAAGAGGACTTCATGACAGGGCTTAAGATCTCGTAGATTTTCGAAATTGTCAAAAGTCATCCTCGCCAAGCCTTCCGACGAACGTTTTTCGAATGTAAGACAGGGCGCTGTCGGCATAGGACCGCACATCGGGGAGCGAATTCTGGCGGCGCAGCAGCTGACGTGCAACAATCCCAACATGATGAGGCGCTACGCGTGTTGATCCCTGAAGTGCGGTTTGCGTTACGCAGGCTGTGGAAGTCCAGGGGCTTCACCGCAACCGCGGCGTTGACGCTGGCCATCGGCATAGGCACGGCCACAATAATGTTCAGCGCCGTCGACTCCATCCTCCTGGAGCCATACACCTACGTTGGTGCGGACCGATACGCGTTGTTTATGATTCACGATCTATCTCGTCCCGACAGTGTTTGGGGCCGGGGAGCGTTTTCGGCCGCCGAGTTAATGGATTTTCAGGCTCAGAATCACGTCTTCGAGGACTTGATGGGTTACGTCCCGATCGACGTTTTGTATTCCCGGGGACAGGGGAGCGAACAATTCGATGGAGCATGGGTCACGGGCAATGCCTTCGAATTTCATGGTGTGAAGCCATTTCTCGGCCGTTGGGTCACGCCAGATGACGCGAAGCCCGGTTCGCCACCGGTATTTGTGATGAGCTACCGCTTGTGGCGCGGGCAATTTGGCGGCGCCCGGGACATCATTGGTACCAGCTTTGTCTTGAACGGCACTCCGATGACGCTCGTCGGAATCATGCCGGATCGGTTTCTGGTGGGCGATCGCGACATGTGGATGCCCATTGCGCTGACACACAGTGAGATGACAAATCCGCTGACGGGATTTCCTCTGCGCTTCGTCGCCAGGGGGCGGATCAAGCCGGGTCTGTCCTTCAAGGATGCTGCTGCAGATCTTACGGTCGTCGCGAAGCAACTATCGCGCGTTTACCCAGGCCTATATCCGAAAGAATTTACCGTTTGGACCAAGAGTCTCATTGATATCGACGTTGGAAACTTCAGGGTCATGCTCTATGCCTTAATGGGGGACTATCCCGAACTTGACACCACTCCTGATTCCGTGTATCTTCTTGTTCATGCCCAATAAGACCAAGCTCACTCGCCAAATGTCGCAGGCTGAATTTGACAAGATGTTCCCCGATAACGAAGCGTGCCAGCGGTACCTGCTCGCTCGACGCTGGCCCAATGGTGTGCGCTGCCCGCGTTGCGGCAACGCGAAAGTTTACGCGCTGAAGTCTCGCCCGTTTCACTGGGTCTGCAAAAACCATGAAACGGTCTATCGGTTTTCTCTGACCGTGCTCACGGTCTTTGAAAACTCCAACATCAAATTGCTGCGATGGTTCAAGGTGCTCTACCTGATGTTGACCAGCAAGAAGGGAACATCGGCGCTTCAGATTCACCGAATGCTTGGCGCTGATCTTGGTAAGAAAGTCGGCTCCTACAAAACGTCTTGGTATATGTGCCACAGACTGCGTGCGGGCCTCGCTGATCCTGAGTTCATCCAGCTTATGGGTATCGTTGAAATTGACGAAACCTACATTGGCGGGAAAGACCGCAATCGGCACGCCAGTAAGAAGCAGGGCGTGAGCGGTGGAAGCATGAAGATGACGGTTATTGGCGCGATCTCGCGCAAAGGCAACGTCGTTTGTCAGCTTGTTGAGGGCGCGGATACCAAGACACTCGACAAGTTCATCCAGATGACCATAGACAGGCGCGTGACGCTGATTGCCCACGATGACGCGGGCCACTACCGCAGGCTTCATGAGAAGGGTTTCGCGCATGGTGCCGTGGCTCATATGCGCGGTGAGTACGTTCGCGGCGAGATTCACACGAACTCGATTGAATCGTTTTGGTCGTTGCTGAAACGTGGTGTGATCGGCACCTATCACAACGTCTCGCGGCGCTACTTGCCGCTCTATCTGAACGAGTTCGTTTTTCGCTATAACAATCGGCATACCGAAGATATCTTTGGTGCCGCTATAGCAAGCTACTGAAGCCCGCCAACTGGACGGCGCTTCAGAGCAAGCGTGGTAGACCAGTGCAGCTTCGGTTGCGTTTCCCGAAGGGAAAGAGGAATGCCTGAAAAGTACGCTCAAAAGATCATTCATTTTTTCTGTCGGCCTTGCGGCGAGTATCACCTTAAGACCCATCCCCATTACCGCGCTGCAAAACGACGGGCAGCAAAAAAACGAAAAGCCAACTCCACCGCTACCAGCGCCCGGGATTAAACAACAAGACGGACGAGGCGCAGAAGCACCACAGCGTCAACAGCCCACACAGACACGCATAGATGGGCCTATCACGATCCAAGGAACAGTAGAAACCAACGACGGCGCCGCAGCCGCAGATAGAGAACGCGAGCGCCAGGAGCGCCCGAAGTCGAAATGGGAAGATCCGAATTGGGCCACGGCTATAGCTACTGGTTTCGCCGCTGGATTTGCTTTCTTGGCGTTCATAGCCGCCATATGGCAGGCGTATAACGGGAGAAGGACGCTGTTGATGGCCCAGAGGCCGAAGATAAGAATCCGTAGCATGATTATTCCCGTCCATATCGACAAGACCAGTAGAGGCGCATTTATTGTGGTTAATGGCGGCTACAGCAATGCCGTCATTACGGATGCCAGTTGCACTATTGTCCCTACAAGAACTGGACGCCCGCCGGACCTGACTCCACGGACGCGCACGCCAAGCGGCAATCTCAGACAAGACTGCCCAATTACGCTCGCGTCGGGCGAAGAGGGAACTTTTGATATTCCGGAGTTCACGTGGCCTGACGACATATGGTCCGATTTTGAAACCCGCAGAGAGACATCTAAGAAAAACAGAACAACTAGTTGGACCTATGGCGCAAGCATCGAAGTCTATGTCATTGGCTATATTGCCTACACTGACCAACTGAATGCTTTCCGGCGCACATATTTCTGCCGACAGTTCAATTTCCTTACTGAGGCGTTTGTTCCAGTAGATGATCCCAATTACGAATATGAAGCCTAGGGCCAGCATTGCTGCCAGCCCTACCTTGCGGGCTAACATGATTCACCTCGTTGGCCATTTATGACGTGAGGCGAATCGCTTGGTAAGCAATAATGACAGGGCTTATACCGAGGTGTCAAATTCGGCATAGTCCCCCCTTAATGGCGGCTGTTTTTTTGCTGCTGCTTATTGCATGCAGTAATGTCGCAAACCTGTTGCTGGTACGCGCGACTGCGCGTAGTAGCGAACTAGCCATCCGATCCTCTATGGGCTGCGGCCCGATCAGACTCGTTTTGCAATTCCTGATTGAGAGTTCCGTGATCTCCATTATTGGCTGTGTTCTTGGAGCGTTGTTCGCGTACTTCGGATTGAAACTGATTGTCGCCGTCCTTCCGGCGGGATCGGGCACCGGTGTCCCGATAAACGCAGTCTTCGCGTTGAATTCACGCGCGCTTCTGTTCGCAGCTGCGATGTGCGTTCTAACGACGATGCTTTGCGCAGTCGCACCAGCGCTTTACGTCATGCGTGGCGAGTTGAGCAGCCAACTCGCCGGGGCCGGGAAGGGAACGAGTACTGGTTACCGGCACGGCAAAGTGCGCTCTGCATTGGTGGTGACGGAGATCGCGCTTTCGATAGTTTTGCTTACCGGGACTGGACTGATGCTCCGAACCCTGCTCGCACTCCAACACACCGTCCTTGGATTTAATCCGGAGAACGTCCTTTACGCGAGAATGTCGTTGCCGCTGAACCGCTACAATAGCGCCGAACAAAAGAGGAATTTTTATGAACAGGCGCTGACTCGGATCGAAGGCCTGCCCGGGGTAGCCGCGGCCACGGTTGCGGCCGCATTACCGCCTTATGGTGCCTTCAACTCCCAAATCGCAATTCCCGGGAAAACACATGCGGATGCCTGGTACTCGTTACTGGATTGGTGCAGCGAGGGATACTTTCGCACCGTTGGGCTTTCCAGCACATTGGGATCCTAAGCTTAGAATTCCACGTGGACAAGTTGTCGCG
>JADMIO011417959.1_pt1 | contig 77247 bp, 86 predicted proteins | sample 8958161 | NCBI WGS metagenome assembly JADMIO01 (sample SAMN16585339, study PRJNA669376) | soil metagenome | isolation source: Crop rotation soil | place: USA: Cullars Rotation, Alabama | collected 2011
CGACTTCAAGTCACGTGAATTCCAAGCTTCGGATCCCACTGTGCTGGAAAGTATTAAGTAAATATTAAGAGATATATTAAGAGAAATATATTTTTTCTTTAATTAATTCTTAGAGTTAATATTACCTTAAGTTAGATATCTTATAATTTTATTATGAAATAGAATTTAGGAGTTAAATTTAAATGGCGCTTCCTTTGCAAGTAAACTCAGTTGAAATTGCTCGTTCGCAAGCGGCGATCAGGCGTATTGATTTGCTCATTAATGAAGCTCAAAAGAAAATACTTGAAAATGAGGAAAAAATAAAAACGATAGAAAAGATAGAAAGTACATATCGTTTTGGGCCAGTATCGGATGAAACATTAACAGAGCGCGAAACTCGAAAAACAGAGCGCGAAACTTGTAAAGAACAAAATGAAAAGTTGAGACCAAGCGTTAAAAAAGCTGCTGCTTATAGAAAATTTCATGAAAGTTTACAAAAAATTATCGCATACATGGATGTAAGGGTTGGTGAAAAATCAAAATCGACAACAGATTTTTTAGATAGAAGAGATCATTTTTCTCAAGTTTTAACTATGATCGAAAATGGCAACAAAGATTTGCTAGGGTATATTGAAGAGGGCATTAAAAAGTTTACAAAATTTGGTCACACTCATCGTTATGCAGATTGTCTGGCAGAATTAAAAGAATGTATAAACGATAGTATGTTAGAAGAAAAATTTGGTTTAGCCAAACCATTGACTGGAGAAATACATATTAGTGATATATCTAATATGTATAGTGTAAGCGGTCGTTCATTAAAAGATATATTAGAGCAAGAAAAAATAAAGCAACAAATTGTAGGGCGTTTTGATAATGAAGAACAACTTTTAATTTTAAGAAAAGAGTCTCATGATAATAAAACGTCTTTGGAGCAAACATTAGGGAATGAATATGGTACATCTTTTTTATCTTGGATAAAGAAATGTATCGCATACCTTTTTAATAATGCGCCTAATAAAAATAGGTTTTTTAAGCCAGAACAGAGTGTTACTGCACACCAGAAAACATTAGACAATAGTGATTCGAAAAAATTACAATAATTTTGAAGTTTTTAAATCGCCCGTATTATTTTTTTCTCGATGTTCAAAAAACAACAACCCTGGCATAGGCATAGCCACATAAAATTCTTCTTTATTTTCCTTAATTCTCTGCAAATCTTTTTCTAAATCTGCAAAACAGCCAGTTATTTTCTGCGGCATAAATTGTTTATTTAAACACAAAGGCAAAATCTCATCAAAAAAATAACGGCCGCCTATTTGAGCACTTAAGGTTAATTCGTTTAAGGCGGCGGGTAGATTTTTTTCGCAATAACAAATAATGGCATGCGCGCAATGTAATAATGAGCGCGCTTTTAAAATAGTTTTTTCGGTAAGGCGGGGATATGAATAATCACCGCTAGCATAATCTATAGCCCGTTTGCCATGATTATCTTTTATAGTTATATCAAAGCCTAAGTTGATTATTTTTTTAAGAAAATGAACTTTACCCTGAGCTGCTGCATAATGCAGTGGAGTTTTATTTTCATTATCGCAAACTTTATAGGCTGCAAATTTTAGCGAATTTAATATAGCTTTAGTGCATTCATTGTGATTGTTTTTAAGGGCATGATGCAGGGCTGTTTCTTTGGTTGAAGGAAGCTCTTGTAATGGATTAGCACCTTTTTCTAATAAAAACTTAACGGCTTGAATATCATTATTATGCGCGCTTATAAATAAGGGATAATAACTATTACAAAAATTAATATTAGCACCTAAGTGACTCAAAATTCTAATAGTATCAGCGTGATTATTTTTGGTGGCATAAATAAGAGCTTGGCCTAAATCATCGTTAGTGAAAACATGATTATAAATCATGACAAGATTTTCAACGCAATGATTAAAACCTTTTTCAGCAGCTATAAATAAAGTTTCGCGCAAATACGGGTGGTAGATTTTCTTATGGCTACCCTCACCATTAATTATTTTTTCAAGATAAGTTGGGTTGTCCATTTTAGCGCTTGCTACTAATGCTAAATGAAAAGAGGGATCTTTTTTGGCGATACGGCGTGAATAATTACAAAGAAGACTGATACATTTTAAAGCGGGCGGTGTTTGGTTTAGGGCCAACATTAAAGCTGATTCACCTTGCTTGTTGACAATTGTATTATCTACTTTAGCTATTAAAAGTTTTTCAACTATTGTTGTTAAATTTTGTTTTACACTCAATAATAATGGCGTATTACCTTCGCTATCGGTGGCATTAAGTGATGGCAGCGCAATATCATTTGGATTATCAATGTTTATAGTAGTTGAGGTTTTCAATTTATTTGCAAATTCTGATACACCATCTTGGTAAACTTTAAAAAGCTTTAAAATTTCTAAGGCATGGGCCTCGTTTGCATCATGCAATGAAGCTAGGAGTGCTTTTTCGAGATAATGCATAGGTTGCTCATCCTTGTATAGCTTATATTAGTTGATTATGCCCAATTAAAGCCTTTAATAGAAGGATTTGGCTAGTGTTTTTGTGGTAAAATAGGGGCTTATGATTGAATTTATCCAAGTCTCTAAAACTTATACTGCTGGCAAACGTGTTGTTAAGGCTTTGCAAGGAGTTTCTTTGAGCGTCGCACCACAAGAAATTTTTGGGGTGATTGGGCGTTCTGGGGCTGGCAAGAGTAGCCTTATCCGCTGTGCTAATTTACTTGAAGTACCAGATAAGGGCCAGGTTTTAATAAATGGGCAGGATCTCCTAAAACTTTCAACCAAAGATTTGCGCGCAATTCGCCACAAAATTGGCATGATTTTTCAGCATTTTAATTTATTAAATGCGCGCACGGTGTATCAAAATATTGCATTGCCGCTTGAATTAATGCATATGAGTAAAAAAGCTATTACCGAAAAAGTAGAACCTCTGCTTACACTTACGGGCTTAGAGGCAAAGCGCGATTCACATCCTCACCAACTAAGTGGTGGCGAAAAACAACGAGTTGCGATTGCGCGGGCTTTGGCAAGTGAACCATTAATTCTTTTATGCGATGAAGCAACTTCAGCATTAGACCCTCATACTACGCAAGAAATTTTACAACTCTTAAAAAATATTAATCAAAAGTTAGGAGTGACAATTTTATTAATCACTCATGAAATGGAGGTTGTGAAAAAAATTTGTGATAAAGTAGCTTTGCTTGATAGGGGCAAAATTATTGAAGTAGGCACTATTGCAGAATTTTTTGGCCGCCCTAAAAGTGCGCTTGCTAAAACTCTAGTGCATAGCTTATTAAAACAAGAATTACCTGCTGATATTTTAACAAATCTTAAAGAAAAAAATGGGCCAAATTTAAATCCATTATGGCAAATTTTCTTTCAAGGGCATGCGGCAGAAGATCCACTCATCACCGAATTAGTCAGGCAATTTAATTTAGAAGTTAATATCTTGCAAGCTAAAATTGAAACATTGCAAAAAGAAGTTTTTGGCATAATGGTCGTACTTATTAAAGGGCCTGCAGAATCATTGGTAAATGCGCGTAATTTTTTACAAACACGGGGTGCAGCAGTTGAGGTGTTAGGTTATGTGGCAAACTGATTTAGCATTATTATGGCAACCATTATTGCAAACATTTTATATGGTGTTTGCAGCTTTTATATTTGCAACAATAATTGGGTTGCCGCTTGGTATTCTATTGTTTATAACGCGGCGTAATCAATTATTGCAATCATTATCTACGCACTTTTTTCTAAGTGGTTTGGTGAGTTGTGTGCGCTCTATTCCATTTATTATTCTCATGATAGCGGTTATTCCACTCACACGGTTTTTAGTTGGCACTTCAATTGGTACAACGGCTGCAATTGTGCCATTAACATTTTGTGCAATCCCATTTATGGCTAAAATTGTTGAAAATGCATTAGCAGAAGTGCCGGCAGGTCTTATTGAAGCGGCCACTGCCATGGGTGCCACCAAACGCCAAATTATTAGCAAAGTATTATTGATAGAAGCGCGCCCAAGTTTAATTCGTGGACTTACTCTTACCATTATTAATTTAGTTGGTTATTCTGCTATGGCAGGTGCTATTGGTGGCGGTGGCTTAGGTGACCTTGCAATTCGCTATGGCTATCAACGCTTTGATATTGGTATTATGTTAGCTACAATTATTGTGCTTATTTTGTTTGTGCAATTTTTGCAAATAAGTGGCGATACTCTTATAAAAAGGTTATGCTTTTATAAATAAAAAAAGGAGAATACTATGCCAGGCTTTGCTGCTCTACCAGATTCAATAGTCGATAAAATTTTGCACCACACAATTTATAAACCAGAAAATACTTATTTTAATCAATTATATCGATCATTAGGTTGTGAGCCACCAGCACCTACAGTTGAAAATGATTATATTAAAGCTAGTCAAACTTTGCGTGCCATGGCATGTGTTAATAAAAAATTTAAAAAAATTTCTGATAATTCAAAAAATTGGCGCAATATAGTTGATGCGGCAGCATTTGGTGCTAGTGATATTAAACCACTTGATAGTAATTACACTATAAAACTGCGTCTTATTTCTACTTTAATCGAACAATTTAAACGTAAACACGCAGAATTTTATTATACTGAGCGTGGCGCGCAAATTGGCAGTTCTTTTCATCTTTATCCCATAACAGGTAGTCTTGATGGCCGTGTTAGTGGTGGTAATCCTCTTAATAATGCAATGGCAAATTTATTGGTAATGGGTTTGCGAGTATTAACTTTTCCTATTTCTCTGCCAGGTGCTGCAGTTGGGGCGGCAGCGGGTTTAGTTGGCGATGGCATTAAAGCTATTCAAAAAAAGCCGCGCATAGTTGCGCTGGAAAATATAGACCCGGTTGCAAATCCACATTTTGAATCAGTGGTGTATGGGCCGCAACCAACCCTTGAAAACTTCATGCAAAAACACAGTATTAAAATGAGGTAAAATGAAAAATTTCTGGCGCAGTATTATTTTAATTGCAGTTAGTATTGTTCTTTTAGCTTGTAACCCTAATTCTCAAGATAAAAAAGTTTTGCGAGTTGGGGTTATTAGTGGGCCTGAAGCACAACTCATGCAAACTGCGAAAGAAGTTGCTTTAAAAAAAGAAAATTTACCAATTGAGATTGTTGAGTTTAATGATTACATGATGCCAAATATTGCGTTAAACGATGGTAGTATCGATGCAAATGTTTACCAACATCTACCTTATCTCAAAGCTGCAATGGCGCAACATCATTATCCTTTTGTGGTAGTTGGTAAAACTTTTGTTTATCCAATGGGGCTTTATTCTAAAAAATATACAAAAATCTCGCAGATTCCAGCAAATGCAGTGGTGGCGATTCCTAATGACCCAACTAACGAAGGGCGGGCGTTATTATTATTGCAAAAAGTGGGATTAATAAAGTTAAATTCGCAAAACTGCTTAGAGGCAACTGTGCACGATATAATTGCAAATCCTAAAAAGTTGCAGATTAAAGAAGTAGATGCTGCAAGCTTGCCACGAGTTTTGCCTGATGTAGCCTTAGCGGCAATAAATACAACTTTTGCCATTCCGGCGGGGTTATTGCCAGCCAAAGATGCCCTAGCCCTAGAAGCGGGCAATTCACCATATGCAAATTTGGTGGTTACCACAGAAAAAAATAAGAATGACCCAAGATTGCAAGCACTTATGACGGTATTGCACTCTAAAGAAGTGATGGCGCAAGCGCTTATTTTGTTTAATGGTGGAGTGCGGCAGGCATGGTGATGATCAGAGGCCAGAAAAATCTTCGTCATTCCGGCTGAAATTTCGTCATTCCGGCCCCCGAGCCGGAATCCATTGCCGCGGTCTATGGATTGTATCTTAGAAATCTATTGCCAAGTAATCAGTTATAGGCTAAAAAATCCATTCTACTCTGTACAGAGTGGAATGGACCGAGAGGGGTAGTACGGTGCTTGGATTGTTCCTAAAGAACGTCGGAATCAAGGTACGCCCCTCTCAATTATTAACTTGAGCTCGGACAGTAGAATGAACTTAAAGTTCGAATAACAATCCAGAGACATTTTAATCACCGGAGTGTGTATGAGCAATCAAATTAATCACAATATAGTAGGCATAGACGTAGCAAAAGACAAGCTTGATATTTATATTTTAGGTAAATATAAACATAAACCAATGCAAGTTATTAACAAACCTAAGCATATAAAACGTTTAGTACGTGAATTGTTAAAATTGGGCGATATTAAAATGGTTGCATTAGAATCAACAGGAGGATATGAGCTTGCTTTAGTAAAAGAGCTTGCTCATCATAATATCTCTTATCACGTTGCTCATCCAAATCGTGTACATTACTTCGCCAGATCAAAAGGATTTTTTGCGAAAACAGATAAAATAGATGCGCATATTTTGGCGCAATATGCAGAGCAAAGTGAAATCACACCTGACACCTATGACGAATCTAAAGCTTTATTACAAGAGCTCTCCTCTCGTAAAAGACAGATTAAAGAAATTATTTCTGGAGAAAAGAATCGCCTTAGCCATCCTTTTCTAAGTCCTAAGTTAAAACGATCAATTAGAAGAACACTTAAAAGTCTAGAGCTAGAACTTGGGCTTATAGATAAAGAAATTAACGATGAAATAAAAGCCTCAGCGGAAAAACAACAGAAAATGACTTTATTAAAAACCTTTAAAGGGGTTGGCAACGAAATTGCGAAAACTCTAGTAATTGAATTGCCTGAATTAGGCCATTTAAATAGAGCAAGCATAGCGAGCTTGGTAGGCTTAGCACCCAAGAATAGGGATAGCGGTAAAAAGATAGGTAAGCGCTTTATTCACGGCGGAAGAAGCCATATTAGGCAGCATATGTATATGGCTGCACTGGTTGCTATGCGCCACAACCCAGTTATGAAGAAAACATATGAAGAGTTGATTGCTAAAGGCAAGGCATGCAAAGTGGCTTTAATAGCCGTTGCACGCAAAATTTTAATTACCCTTAACTCCATGCTTCAGCATAACCGAGCATGGATTTGTGAAGGGCAATTTGTATGATTTAGCTAAAAAATAATTGACTTTCAAGACAGTAGATTCCGGCTCGGGGGCCGGAATGACGGAGATCTAAGGAGAATTATGGCATTAATTCAAGTTAAGGTGATGGATAGAGAATTTTTTAATGAGTTTCCATTGCCGAAATATGCAACTAATGGGTCGGCGGGGTTAGATTTAAGAGCAGCTGTTAAAGAGCCTTTACAGCTTGACGCTTCCCAAACCAAGCTTATTCCTACGGGGCTTTCTATTCATATTGGCGACCCTAATCTTTGCGCCATGATTTTGCCACGTTCAGGTTTGGGGCATAAACATGGTATAGTACTGGGTAATCTTGTGGGGCTTATTGATTCCGATTACCAAGGCGAGCTCATGATTTCATGTTGGAATAGAGGCAGCGATTGCTTTACCATTGCGCGTGGTGAGCGTATAGCTCAACTCATTATTGCGCCTATTATTAAAGCTGAATTTGAAATTGTTCCGGAATTTACTCTAAGTCAGCGCGGTCAAGGTGGTTTTGGCTCAACTGGAAAACATTAATGCAAATACCTTTAATGCATTATTCACCTGCTAAATCTATAGCAAAGCAAATTTTTAGAGCTTACGATATTCGCGGCATTGTCGACGAAAGTTTAACAGCAGAAGGTGTTTATAGTATTGGGCGTGCACTTGGCGATGTTCTTACGGCAAGCCAAGAAAAAAATATTATAGTAGCACGCGATAGTCGCCCTTCTGGCATAGTTTTAAGCAAGGCTTTAATTGCAGGCCTTATGGAAAGTGGTATCGATGTAATTGATATTGGTGAATGTCCTACTCCTATTCTCTATTTCGCAACTCATTATTTACCTTTTAATAATGGTGTTATGTTAACAGGCAGTCATTGCCCGCCTGCGTATAATGGTTTAAAAATTGTGATAGATAATATGGCGCTCTCACAAACTGGTTTACAAGACCTTTATCAACGCATTTGTAAGGGTGATTTTAAAACGGGTTTTGGTTCTTACCAAGAAGCGGCAGTTAGTGAAGCGTATTGTCGGCAATTACGTGCTAAAGTGCAACCACTAAAACGTAAACTTAAAGTTGTAATTGATTGTGGGCAAGGAGTTGCAAGCTTAATTGCCCCCACTTTATTTAAAGAATTACAATACGATGTAGTCGAACTTTTTTGCGATAAAAATTCAACTAAACCCGCGCATCATCCAGATCCCTCAGATCCCAAAAATTTAGCTGATTTAATTAAAGTAGTGCAAGCAACCAACGCTGATGTTGGCATTGCCTTTGATGGCGATGGCGATAGATTAGGATTAGTCACTAATAAAGGCACAATTATTTGGCCAGATAGATTATTAATGTGTCTTGCGCAAGAAATTTTAGCCAAGCACCAAAATGCCACAGTTATCTACGATGTAAAATGTACCCGTCATTTGCATCAACTCATTCAATCTTATCAAGGTGTGCCTTGTATGTGGAAAACAGGGCATGCACTTATTAAAGATAAAATGAAAGAAACACAAGCGTTATTAGCTGGTGAAATGAGTGGTCATATTTTTATTAAAGATGATTGGTATGGTTTTGATGATGCAATTTATGCTGCGGCGCGCGTACTTGCTTTATTGAGTGCGCAAACTAAAACTAGCGATGAATTTTTTGCCCAATTTCCTAATAGTGTTAATACTCCCGAATTAAAATTTGCGCTAGCAGATGAACATAAATTTGATTTTATTGCAGCGCTAGTGCAACGCTCTGGTTTTGATAAAGGTAAAAAAAATACTATCGATGGTTTGCGAGTAGATTTTCCTGAAGGTTGGGGTTTAATTAGAGCTTCTAATACAACTTCTGATATCGTTGTGCGTTTTGAAGCCGAAGATGAAAAATCTTTATTATGGATTCAAGAACTTTTTCGTGAGCAAATTTTAGCAGTCAATAAAGGGCTCAAACTTCCGTTTTAAAAATGTTATAATTAGAATAAAGCTGTACAAAGGGACATGTTATGCGCAACTTTATTTTCTTATTGGCATTTAGTTTATCTTTATTTGTAAGTTCAGCAGAAGCCACCCCCAAAAATTTTGCAACTCGCCCAGATGTACAAGCTTATATCAATTCTCTTGTGCAAAAATATAATTTTGACCCAGTGTGGCTTAGTGAAACTTTTGGTCAAGTTGTGCCAAATAAAAAAATTATAAAACTTATGACTCGCCCTTCAGAAGTAAAGCCTTGGTATTTTTATCGCTCACTTTTTATTACTAAAACCCGCGTAAATAATGGGATTGAATTTTGGCGCCAAAATCAAAGTGCGCTCAAACAAGCCGAACAAGTTTATGGCGTACCTGCTTCTATTATTGTAGCTATTATTGGCATTGAAACGAGTTATGGTGATATTAAAGGTAAATTTAGGATAATTGACGCCCTCTCAACACTTGCTTTTTTATATCCAGCGCGCGCAAAATTTTTTCGTGATGAATTAACCCAATTTTTGTTATTAGCACGTGATTATAAATGGGATCCCACTTCTGTGCGCGGTTCTTATGCTGGAGCTATTGGCATGCCACAATTTATGCCGAGTAATTATAGACATTATGCGGTTAATTTCAGTGGTAAAAAAGAAGTCGATTTGATTAATGACCCTGCTGATTCTATTGGCAGTGTTGCTAATTATTTTAAAGAAAGAGGTTGGGAGCAAGGCGAACCCATTGCGTCGCCTGCTCGTGGTTCGCTTTGGTGTTTTCATTTATATAATGAACGTTTTAAGAAGGGCAATTTACCAATTGCCACTTTATTTCAGCTTAATAAAATTGGCATTAGTCCAGATAAAACATTTCCTGATTCTATGAAAGCTACCCTTATGAAATTAAATAATGGTATAGATGAAGAATATTGGGTGGGTTTTAAAAATTTTTATGTTATAACACGGTATAATTCTAGTATTTTATATGCCATGGCTGTTTATCAATTAAGCCAATTATTAGAAAAGGGAATGGGATAAGTGTGTAATAAATTAAAAGTTTTGCTTTTGCTGGCTTTAATTTTAAGTGGTTGTACTCATTATCGTAAAGATGGGCCGCCACCTTTTCCAGTTGATGTGTCAAAAATTCATAATGCCGTGCCGCGTTATGAACCAAAAAGTCGTTTAGGTAATAGACCAGTTTATTATGTAAAAGGTGAACGTTATTATGTAATGGAAACTAGCCGTGGTTATTGTGAGCGCGGTATTGCTTCTTGGTATGGTATGTTATTCCATAAAAGAAGTACCTCTAGCGGTGAAAAATTTAGCACTTTAGCTATGACTGCTGCGCATAAATCTTTGCCTTTACCTACCTATGTGCAAGTAACAAATTTAGAAAATGGCAAACGGGTTATTGTAAAAGTTAATGACCGTGGGCCTTTCCATGAAAATCGGATTATTGATTTATCATTTGTGGCGGCAGTCAAATTAGGAATTTTCCCCAAAGGCACAGCTATGGTTGAAGTTGAAGCTATAGACCCGCGGGCGTATTGGCGTAATAGAAATCATAAATTACCGCGTAAACATATTACATCAAAGCCCAGAACTTTTATTGAAATGGGAACATTTAACAATAGAAAAAGTGCAGTTGAAATGGCGCGGCATATGAAAAATATGCCACTACCGCCACAAGTTTATGCTAGCCGTGAAAATGGTCATATAATTTATCGCGTTTGTATAGGTCCTGCTAAATCAGCCAAGCATGCTGATAAACTTCTAGCCATTTTGCATAAAAAGGGGTACCTTAATGCAGAGATTATTATAGATGCATGAACACCTCTCCCCTTGAGGGAGAGGTCGCCCGTAGGGCGGGTGAGGGGTGAGCGGCGAATAAATTGCTTAGATAGATCTTTACCCCTCACCCGGCCGCTTCGCGTCCGACCTCTCCCACAAGGGGAGAGGTGTTAAAAAGAGGAAAAATAAAATGATATTTCAAAAACAACTGCAAGCTTTCTTTAAAAATATACCCGCACGCTTAAAAACAAAACTAGATTTTTTTAATCCTGGTGAATATACTCCAAATGAACTTAGGGAAATACATAAGGCTTTACATACAAAACCACCAGCGCCAAAACCTTAAATGATATGGATATTTTAGAAAGCGTCAAACAACATTTTAATGATAGTTTGCAAGCTAAAACGCAAACTATGGAAGCGCTTACTTTACCTATAGCCAATGCTGGTTCTTTAATTGCGCAAGCGTTGCTTGAAGGACATAAAATTCTCACCTGTGGCAATGGTGGCTCATCAACGCTTGCGACCCATTTTGTAACTTGTATGTTAAATCATTATGCTGTTGAAAGACCAAGTTTGCCTGCTTTTGCTTTATCGCCAGATGCTGCCACTCTTACCGCCATAGCTAACGATTATAATTTTATGGAGGTTTTTGCCAAACAAATCCGTGCCTTAGGCAATCAAGGTGATATTTTGCTAGCGATTTCAGCAAGTGGTAATTCAACTAATGTGTTACGTGCAATAGAAGCCGCCCACGATCGTAAAATGCCGGTAATTGCGCTAACAGGTCATGAGGGTGGTGACCTTGCTTCATTATTACATCCTGAAGATATAGAATTAAGAGTCGCCCTCTCCCATGTCCCCCGCATTCAAGAAACCCATCTATTGATTCTTCATTGTTTATGCGATTTAATTGACCACCAACTTTTTGCCTATCACGTAGGAGAATAGTCTTGTTTTATCGCATCATCGCGCTTATTTTGGCGTGTTGTTTGTTAACTAGTTGTATGGGTATAGCTGTAGGGGCAGCTATAGGTGGTGCGGTCGGGGTTGTTGTTAACGATAGACGCAGTGTTCGCACTATTGCCATTGACCAAAAAATTCGCTATCAAGCTAATTTAAAAATTGCTTCTGATGCCAAGCTTAATGGTAGTCGAGTTGTTCTTACATCCTTTAATCGTGCCGTTTTAATTGTTGGCCAAACACCAACTTACAAACAATTGCTTGAAGTGCAAGAATGCGTAGCTTCAGTGCCTAATGTGAAGAAAATATATAATGAACTCACCATAAGCGCGCCAGTTTCAAATTTAACCAATTCATCAGATGCATGGATTACACTTAAATTGCGCAGCAAAATGTTAGCTGACCCTTATCTTAATTCTACCCAAATAAAAATTGTAACTGAAAATGGCGTAGTTTATTTAGTTGGAATAGTTACTTATCATAATGCTAAGCGTGTAATACATATTGCAAGAACCACTAAAGGTGTGCAACGCGTGGTGACTTTATTTGAATATGGCAGCGATGAAAATGAAGATTAAACCATTACCAGCTAAATTTTTATCTAAATTAACAGAAACATTTAAACCAGATGCTATTTTAACCGCAGCCGCTGATTGTTGGTCTTATGGTTATGATAATAGTAAACGCCATGCTTGCCCGCAAGCAGTAGTTTTTGGGCAGACGCATGCGCAAGTTGTAGCTTTAGTTAAACTCTGCAATGAATATGAAGTGCCTCTTTTAGCACGCGGGCGCGGCACTGCTACTACCGGCAGTGCAGTGCCCCACAAAGGTGGTGTTGTATTATCTCTCGAGCGTATGGATAAAATACTTGAATTTGATAAAGCTTCACGCTATATGCGCGTACAAACAGGTATTACCAATCAGGCGGTACAACAAAAAGCAAACGAGGCTGGCTTTTTTTGGGCGCCAGACCCTAGTAGTTTGGCTTTTTCTTCGGTGGGTGGCAATCTTGCTTGTAATGCCGGTGGCCCAAGAGCCGTAAAATATGGTACTTGTCGCGATAATACTTTAGGTTTAAGAATTGTAACTGGTGCAGGCGATGATTTTCATACTGGAGTTTGTACTACTAAAGGTGTAGTTGGTTATGATTTAACGCGCTTAGTTATTGGTTCTGAGGGTACTCTTGCCATTATCACCGAAGCTACTTTAAAACTTCTGCCAAAGCCTCTTACTAAACGCACTATTTTAATTACTTTTGCTGATATTGCAGCTGCAACTGCTGCAATTACCCGCATAATGAATCAACCAGAGTTACCTTGTGCCTTGGAATTTATGGACGATGCCTGTATTAAGCTTGTAAATGCGCACACCCCTGGCTTAATCCAATCAGATGCCGGTGCTTTATTAATTGTTGAAGTAGATACTGTGATTGATGAGATACTTAGTGCTTGTAAAGGTGAAGGAGTACTCTCTTTGTTGATAGCAGAAACAGAAGAAGAAGCCAAAGTCTTATGGCAAGGTCGCTTGGCTTTATCGCCAGCTTTGCGTACTATTGCCCCTAAAAAAATTAATGAAGATGTAGTAGTTCCAGTTGCGCGCATTCCAGATTTAATAGCCTCATTGCGCCAATTAAGCCTAAAATATCAAATTCAAATTGTAAATTTTGGTCATGCTGGCAATGGTAATATCCATGTAAACTTATTACTTAAAGACGAATCCCCTGCCACTATGTCTAATGCCAATGCTTGCCTGCAAGAAATTTTTGCTAAAGTATTGGAGCTTAAAGGCACTTTATCGGGCGAGCATGGCATAGGCCTAGAAAAACAACAATATATATCCCAAGAAATTGAGCCTTATGCCCTCTTTTTAATGGGTGAAATTAAAAAGGTTTTTGACCCTAATGGGATTTTAAACCCCGATAAACTACTGCCAAATACCTATTCAGCCTCAAAAAACTAAGCTATAATTGCCGGTTTCTTAGCCGTAAGCGGGGAGATATATGGCTTTTAAAAAACCTAGTTCAGATTTGCTGATTGAAGAAGAGTTAGATGATGAAATCGAGGCAGGCGAAGAAGGCTTGCAAGAGTTGCTTGAAGATGATAAACTTGCCAAAAAAGAATTAAAACCTGGTCAAAAAGCTGTGGTCGTGCGCAGGCGTATTGAAGAATATCTCGAGCGACAATGGTTAAATGATCATTACGGTATAGAACTCAACGAAGCTGAAGTTGAAGAGGATTTTGCAGAATAATGAATGACCTCCCCTTAGAATTACAAGAAGAAATTTTTAGTTTATTAGACCCAGAAACCTTACAAAAAGCCGCCTTAGTTTGTAAATCATTGCATGATTTAGCAGAAGATGATGCTGTTGGGCGTAAAGTATATTGCAGAGCTTTGGGTTTACAACCAACAGTCACAACAGAATTAAAAAATTTAAAAAATACTTTTTTTTATAATAAAAAGCTTACACAAATTAAAAATGCTCAAGAATCACCAGCAATGAGCTATATGATGTTACAACGCGAGAATGAAAGAGATAATTCTATTTTAAATCTTTTTGTTGATAATATGTTTGATGATGTAAGAACTTACAATGGTGAAAGTTATAAAAATAAAATATCTCCTATTAAGTTGTGGACTATCCGCAATACTTTTAGCCGCAGACTTTATCAGTTTAAATGCCCTTTGAAGGAATTAAACAAATTGTTTGCTAAAAAAGATGTAGCAGGGCTTTTAAAAAGTTTAGTTGCTGTTCGTAATGATATTGCTTGGATGACTAATGATCCTGATAATATTTTATTAGGCGAAAATTTTACTTCAAAAGTTATATTAATATTACATACTGGCACTAATAAAGATCATAATCTTATTTTGCAAACGCCTGAGCATCAGAGAAGTTATAAATTAAATGAGTGTTTACAAAAACGTTTTTAAGGTAATAATTTTGAAATGGTGTTAATGGCGATATTGGCGTTAACAGCCGGCAACTGATTTAATAGAGTTATTATGAATGTAGCTGTCATCATATTTGGTGGCGCGCCTGCAGTATAATTTAAAATATTATTAAGCGTATTTGGGTCTAAACTTTGAACGGCTTGAATTCCTGCTTTGATTATATTCATAAAAGAAAATTTTTCAGGTGGTGAGGTGTCGTGAATTACATTAGCCGCATTTAAATAACTATCACTTTCTAAAGCAGCGAGACGCCATTCTTTATCAACTAAAGCAAATCTGGTGCAGTTTTTTATTATGTTTTGAGCATCGAGCCTGCTGCGTGGTGCTATTTCGCTAGCCAAAGCATGGTCTATGATTTTACTAATTATTTCTATAGGTAAATCGCAGCCATTGGTTTGTTGAGATGGGGCTTGTAATATCCCAAACTCACATAATTTTTTATAAGCCCAATTTGAAAACATTTTTTCACCTAAAATATTTGACCATACATTAATCATATTATCAATATTTGTCAACAGCGAATCTTTTTAGTACACTAAAAATAAAAAGGAATAATAACAATGGATATGCAACTTTCTCAAGTATTAGAAACCACCTCGCTTGCTCTTGCATTAATTCTCCTTGCTTATATTTTAGTAAAAGTAAGAGCGCATCTTAAAGCTGATATTTTTCCCCCACCATCATTAAAAAAATAAAGGATTACCAATGAAAACTATTCAAAGTTTGGAGCAAGCAGCCAGAACAATTATTATTAATAAAGGCAAACTTGAAGATTTAAGATTATTATTAGAAGTATCTAGGATGCTTATTAAATCGCAAGCCACTGCCAATGCTGCAATTAATTTGGCAGAGCCAGAACCCCATTGCGCTAATTTATTATGCTTAGCTGCAAATAATTCAAGACAAGATATTTTAGAGCTTTTTTTGGATGAAATAGAAAACAATGATTTTTATACACCTATATTAAGAGTTGAAGCAACATTACCTCTGTTAAATTTTGCTATTGAGAGAAAAAACCCTGATATTATAATTTTATTATTTTCACATATTACAAATTTAAAACAATATTATAAAGGTGGCTTAGATAGAAATATATATTTAAAAGTTTTAGATCAAAACATCTCGCCTAACCCTGCTATTAAATGTTTTAGCTTAGATATTATAAAATTATTTTTGCTTGGTGGCTTAATCATAGAAGATAATATTAATATAAGATACAGGCTAGAGCTAAGTGACTTATTAAAAACAGCAACATTTGTAAAAAATGCGATAAACTCTATTTTGCGGCAAGAATATTTTCAAATTTATGCAAATTTAATTGCTGCAATACAGCTTGATATTGATTTTAGTTTTCTCTTTATAACTTCTTGTATCCAAAGAGCCATTGATCAAAATAATGGTTTTGCCCCTAATTGGGGTGATACCGAAGATTATAGCTATGTTAAATTTCTTATTCCTTATTTTCATGATTGTTTGCATTTGATTGCTGCATCTAAATATCCCGCAGAAGTTCCAGCCAGCACTAAAACTTTATTAACAAAAACACGTGAAATTCAAGAAAAATTTGCAGATGTTATAGTTGGTTTTTGTTGCACCTATATAGGTAAATCACCGCGTGCGGCAATTAAATTATTTGAAAATCAAGAAGAACTCCTAGATTTTGTTAAACCTTATATTGCAAATACTCTTTTTGCCCAAACTCTTAATGCAAAACCCGAAAATTGTCAAAAAACTGAATTAATTGCGATGCCTCTTGCTGCAAGTCTCCAAAAAGGCCCTTTGGCGGTGGCGCAAGCTGCAAAGTCAGCGCAAGATTTACCAAGGTTGAGTTCGTAGTAGCCGTCATTGCGAGCGCGAAGCGCGCGGCAATCCAAGCGGTCCTAATTAAAACCGCTTGGATTGCCGCGCGCTTCGCGCTCGCAATGACAGACAATTATTTTTGATAATAGATCTTATCTTTTTGCTCCACACTCAAATTTGGCGAATTTATATCTGCAATAACACGGATCATATCATCTGGAAACGCTTCTAAAGAAGTACCTCGGGCTCTTTTGGCTTGCATAAAGATAGAAATATTTTTTTTGTATTCACCTATTTCTGCTTGTTCTAAACCTAAGATTTTATTATGAGGAAATATTTCACCTTGATAATTGCGTTGTTGCCAAGCACTCACATATTTATTTAAATAATTAAAAAGTTCAAAGTAATCATTTTTTTGTTGTGCGGTGCCGAAGCCTTCTTCAATATTAAAAGGAAAATCAAGTTTTGAAATCATAAATCCGCAATAGCTAAAGGACATTTTGTAATTCATAGCACCCGCTTGAAAGACAATAGAATTACAATCCTCATTTAATATAGCGGCAGTTATATGTTTATAATGGGCAAGGGTTTGCATAATGAAAAACATTTGCGGTAAAGTAAAGTAATCGTTTGTTTTGTGCCAATCAGCACCTCGGTCTATAAACATCAATATTATTTCTGTAATTACTTTGGTTTTAATTTTAGCTTCTTCGCTCAGATTAGAATATTTAATAGCGGTTGCTAAAATTCTTGCGTCAAATGGTGGTAAATTGCCAATTGCAGTGGCGCCAGGATTTTCATGTTCACATACTAGAGTCATTAAATGATTAGGGGATGTTTGATCTGTATAAAAAGGAAGGTCTTTGCAAGTTTTATTAAAAGGGAAAACTTGTATCGTGGCAGTTTCAGTGATGGTTTTAATTTGGCAATTTCTATTTCTCTCTGCTATAGCTTTTATTTTGGTTTTTTCGTGGTTAAAGAATTGATAGGTGAATTTCATTTTTTTATCCTTTAGCTCTTACACGTTGCGGGGGGTTTTTAATATGTTTTTCGCAAAAATCTATAATTAAACTTGCAATATCTTTTCCGGTTGCTGTTTCAACTCCTTCTAAGCCAGGTGATGAATTTACTTCAACAATTAATGGGCCGCGGTGAGACCTTAACATATCAACACCTGCAATATTAAGCCCCATAATTTTAGCGGCGCGAATTGCCATAGCGCGTTCTTCGGCGGTTATTTTAATTAATGAAGCTTTGCCGCCACGATGTAAATTAGACCGAAACTCGCCAGCTCGCGCTTGCCGTTTCATAGCAGCTACTACTTTGCCACCAATTACAAAACAACGAATATCCATGCCGCTCGCTTCTTTAATATATTCTTGCACCATTATGTGTGCTTCCATCCCTAAAAAAGCTTCAATAACACTTTTAGCGGCTTGTTTGGTTTCTGCTAAAACTACACCAATACCTTGAGTGCCTTCTACTAATTTAATTACTAAAGGCGGGCCGCCTACCATGTCGGTGAGATCATTAATATCATCAGGTGAGTCAGCAAAACCTGTGGTTGGTAAGCCTATGCCACGTTTTGATAAAAGTTGCATAGAGCGCAATTTATCACGCGAACGGGTTATGGCAAGTGAATCATTTACAGTTAACACATTCATCATTTCAAATTGACGCAATACAGCAGCACCATAAAAAGTAATTGATGCACCAATGCGCGGAATTACGACATCAAAGCCATGTAAATTTTCACCTTTATAATGAATCGATGGATTATGCGATGTTATATTCATATAACAGCGCAAAGTATCGATTACTCGCACGGTATGACCACGTGCTTTAGCAGCTTCAACTAAGCGTTTAGTTGAATAAAGATGGGGGCGCCGTGATAAAATAGCTATTTTCATGAGAATAACCCCGCTTTAGGTGAAATAATAAATTTATGAGAAGGATCAACTATTACTTTTTTGTGCAAAGCTGTTCTGCCCAATAACATTCTGAAGTTCATATTATCGCGATTGGTTAAAGTAATTTCAATTGGCCACGAATTATTGCCAAGCACAAGCGGGGTTTTAATTACAAAACGATCTTCAGTATGGCCGCCGGAGTCGGTTACAAGTCGCGTATCGTAAAGTCTAGTTTTGCAAGTAATTACTTTTGTATAATCTTGTAGCGGATGAATATCGAATGAAACCATTTGAATATTATTTTCAACAAAAGTATCAACCCTAAATGCATGTAAAGCAGATGTGCGCGCACCTGTATCAGTTTTGGCTTTAATTTGAGTAATGCCGAGTTCAGGTAGTGCAACCCATTCACACCAACCTATGAGTGGCAATTCACGTTTTTTAAGTATATGGATTCCCATACACAAATCCCTGAGTTATTTCACCACAGTTAATTTCGGTTTGCCGGTTTTATCTTTGGCTTTGGGTGGTGGTGGAGTATCGCCGCCGCCATCTTCGTTTTCATCTTCGCCAAAGACCATACCGCGACCATTTTCACGTGCGTAAATTGCAAGTATAGCTCGTAATGGCACATTTATATTAAATAATACTCCAGAAAAACGTGCGCTAAAGGTAACAACTTCATTGCCTAAATTAAGGTCACGTACAGCGAGCGGTGAAATATTGAGTGTAATTTTGCCATTTTCTATATATTGTTTGGGTACTATCGTGCCTTCAACTTCGGCATTAATAGCAAGATAGGGAGTGTGATTATTATCTACAATCCAATCATAAAAGGCGCGCAATAAATATGGTTTGGTTGATGTCATAGTGAATTACCTTAAATCTTCTTCTGTTTCAGAGAGGCTGGCTTTAAAAGAACTTCTGGCGAAAATACGGTCAGTATAAGCTTTTATAGCTTTACCTTTTGCGCCTAAATCTATACCTAAACTCAATAGCCGCCATAAGAGCGGTGCTAAGGTACAATCTAGCAATGAAAATTCTTCGCTCAAAAAGAAAGGAGTTGAGGCAAAAAGGGGTGCAATACTAATTAAACTATCTTGCAGATCTTTGCGCGCTTCTTTACCTTTTAAGGTATCGTTATGCAAAATCGCCATCATGAGGCTATACCAATCTTTTTCAACTCTATACATCATTAAGCGCGTTTTCGCTCTGGCAACTGGGTAAACTGGCATTAAAGGTGGGTGAGGGAAACGTTCGTCTAGATATTCCATAATAATATTTGATTTGAATAGTACTAAATCGCGGTCGACTAAGGTAGGCACTGAACCATAAGGATTAAGAGCGAATAATTCTTCAGGTTTTTTATCGAGATTGATATTAATAATTTCAGCTGTGACACCTTTTTCTGCCAACACAATGCGCACTTGATGACAATATGGGCAATTTGGGGATGAATAAAGAGACATAGTTGATCGTTTACTAGCAGGTACTGCCATAGCAAGCTCCTCAAAAATAATGCATCATACCACTTTTTTAAAGCATATCGGGATAAAATGTTGTGCTTTTTTTAATTCTTTGCGATTTTCTTGCCAATTTTCATCAAAACTTGCAACTAATTGCCAAAATTTTTGGCTGTGGTTGAAATGTTTTAAGTGACATAATTCATGAATCATAGCATGGCGTGCCAAAGTGGGCGGCAAAAAAAGTATTTCTAGATTTAAATAAATTAGTTTATCGATTGAACAACTTCCCCATTGGCTGTAATTATGTTTGACCGCGGCTTTTACATATTTAAGCCCAGTTTCATGACTTAACTTTAAAAGTTTTGGTAATAATTTTTCTTCAGCGCGTAGTTTGAGCCATTTTTTTAAGAGCTTTAGATAATGAGCTCTATCCCCCTGGCCTCCTAAAACAATTTTAAAAGGCGGAGCAGAAATAAAAGGTTTGCTTTTGAATTTTACTAAGTTTACTTCCCATCTCTCGTGTAAGGCTAATAAACAAATTTCAGCGGGTATTGTTGTCATTTTAAAAAAATTAGTGGAATAGATGCTTAAAAACTATAAAAAATCCTATGGTTAAAACACATGCGGCAGGAATTGTAAAAACCCAGGACATAAAAATATTCCGCACCACGGTTAAATTTAATGCGCCAATTCCGCGCGCTAAACCAACACCTAGCACGCCACCAACTAAAGTTTGAGTTGCCGAAACTGGAATTCCGGTACTAGTTGAAATAACTACTGCGGTTGCAGCAGCAAGAGTTGCTGCGAAAGCGCGACTTGGGGTTAAGGTAGTAATTCCGCCACCTACTGTTTCTATAACTTTGCGGCCATACATAAAAAAGCCTAATAATACGCCTACACAACCAATTGCAATTAAATAATGATGCAAGGGCAAAAAATGCGCCATATTAGCTTGACTACCAACTTCAAGCACTACTGCAGCCATTGGCCCTACCGCAATTGCAACATCATTAGAACCATGCGCAAAAACCATCGCACAAGCCGTAAAAGCCATAAGCAAACCAAACATTTTTTCAATAGCATAAAAGCGGTCGTTTTTGTTACTTACTTTAATATTACTAATTAAAAATTTGCCTATAATTGAAACAGTTAAACCAGATATTAATAAAATTAAAAAACTACCCCAAGCATCGATAGAGATATGATAATGCGCAAGGCCTTTTAGAAAAGTCATGGCGCCTAAAATTATTCCTACAATAAAAAAATAAATAGGTAGATAACGTTTGGCATGTATGAGTGGGTCAGACCCATCAAAAATAAAAAATTGAATGCTACGAAACAGTGCAAACGCTAAAATGCCAGCTAAAAGTGGTGAACAAATCCAACTAATAACAATAAAAAGTACTTTTTGCCAAAAAATAGCTTTTAAGCCAAATAATAAAGCCCCAAAGCCTACAATTGAGCCAACAATTGCATTAGTAATAGAAACTGGTAAGCCAAAAAAACTTGCGAGTAACATCCAACAAGTGCTAGCAATAAGCGCAGAGAGCATGCCAAAAATGAGAAAATCAGGCGTATCAACTAATAAATTACTATTAATTAAACCACTGCTTACGGTATGGGTGACGCCGCTTGAGCCTAAAAAAGCACCAGCGAATTCGAAGGTAATAGCCAACAACATGGCTTGTTTTATGGTAACTGCTTTTGAGCCCAAAGTTGTGCTCATAATATTTGCTAAATCGTTAGCGCCAACGCTCCATGTCATCGCAATTCCAAACAGACAAGCGAGTAAGATGTAAGTTTGACCAAATTCCATAGGTATTAAGCTCGATTACATAAGAACTGGTGCATCATAGCAGAGTTAAGGTTTAAGGACATCTCTAAAAATCCAGCTTTTGGCCTTATACTTCGTTGGGCAAAAATTTTAAATGCTCATTTACCTTGTGTAAACTCCGCTTTAAAATTTTTGCCCGCCTCGTCTAAGCCCAAAATCTGAATTTTTAGAGACGTCCTTAATGTGCTAACAAGAGTTGAAGTTGACCACCAACACCATGCGCAATATCTGCCAAGTCGCCAATCCATTCAATAATTTTATAAAGGAAAATTACTTCGACAGGGGCTAAATCTTGCTCAAGTTTAAATAAGATTTGGCGGAGGGCGGCTTGCATATCATCGGTATTGGTTTCTATGAGGTCTAATTCTACAATCATTTTTTCAACCAGAGAGACTTCGCGCCCCCGAAAACCTACTTCAAGCAATTCATCGAGTTCGTTAATTGCATTATGAGCTTGATGAGTGGCATCTATAGAGCGTTGTAATAAAGCCATAAAAGGTTGGCAAAGTGGCTCTGGAAATTGAGTTTTACGGCCAAAAACTAAGCCCGCAATGTCTTTAGCTTTATTGGCAATCATATCTTGGGTGGTAAGCATAGAGAGAAGGTCGGAGCGTGAGACGGGTAAAAATAAACTTTTAGGTAAATGCAAACGTAAATCTTTTTTTATAGTATCAGCTTCGTTTTCAAGAGTTACGATTTCATTATGTATGCTTGCAGCTTTTGCAAAGTCTTTGGCGAAAACTGCGGTAAAAAAAGGGATAAGCTTATCAACACACAGGCTCACTTGCCGCATATGAGATTGCAGGGGCCTAATCGGTGACTGGCCGAAGATATTCATGATTTGAGTAAGCGGCATAAAATTATCTTAAAAAAAGCGCGATTAATCAAATTATAGCATATAGACTACAATTCGCAGTAAGATATGCCATTCTTTTGCTGTGAGGGATTATTATGTTGCGGTTTATGAGGGGTGTTTTCGTTTTTCTTTTATTAGCACTAACTACTATTACTACGGGTAGTGTTATGTTTTTCTTGGCTGGTCTTGAATTTATAACTCGTACTAAACTGGGAGTATCTAAAATACCGCCATTTTGGGCTTGGCTTAATTCTTATATTTTTCGTTTAAATGGCGTGAGCCATGATGTGCGCGGCGGTGAAAATTTAGCGCCTGATAAATGGTATATGATTATTGCTAATCATCAATCGGGTGTAGATATTTTTACCTTATATAATGTGTTTATTTATAAAATTCCATATGTTAAATTTTTTCTCAAAAAATCTTTGATTTGGATTCCTATTATTGGTTTGGCATGTTATCTCATTGATTTTCCTTTTCTGGGGCGCTATAGCAAAGATTATTTAAAAAAACACCCAGAAAAAAAAGGTGAAGATGTTAAAACCACTTTAAAATCTTGTGAAAAATTTAAACTAACACCTACCACACTTACAAGTTTTGTCGAAGGCACCAGATTTACCAAAGCCAAACATGCGAACACTAATTCGCCATATCAAAATCTGTTAAAGCCTAAGGCGGGCGGGGTGGCGTTAGCATTAATGGTAATGGGGCCTTATATTGATCATTTTTTAGACGTAACTATAGTTTACCCCAATGGCATCCCCACACTGTGGGATTATTTGTGTGGGAAAGTTAATCGCATTATCATTGATATTAAAGAGCGCCCGCTTGATAAAAATTTATGCGGCAATTATGAAACAGATCCAGCAGCGCGCAGATATTTTCATAAGTGGCTTAAACAAGTTTGGCAAGAAAAAGATGCGAAAATTACGGCTATTAAAAACACCTCTCCCCTTGTGGGAGAGGTCGCCCGTAGGGCGGGTGAGGGGTGAGCGACGAGTATAATAGTTCTAGCTTTACCCCTCACCCGCCCGCTTTGCGGCCGACCTCTCCCTCAAGGGGAGAGGTTTTATTAAACAGGAGTTAACATGACAAAATATGCAATTTCAGCTTCTTTATTGGCCGCTAATTTTGCAAGTTTAGGCCAAGATGCTAAAGCTGTATTAGAAGCCGGTGCAGAAAGAATCCATGTCGATGTTATGGATAATCATTTTGTGCCTAATTTAACCGTAGGCCCTCAAGTCTGTAGCGCTTTGCGTGATTATGGCATTAAAGCACCTATCGATGCTCATTTAATGATAAAAAATGTTGACTCCCTGATTCCACAATTTATTAAAGCTCAAGTTTCAACCATCCTCATTCATCCTGAAGCAGAATTGCATATAGACCGCAGTTTACAATTAATTCGCGATGGAGGTGTTGAAGCCGGTATTGCATTAAATCCTGCAACAACGCTAGAGAGTCTTGAATATATTTTAGAAAAAATAAGTGTGGTATTGGTCATGACTGTTAATCCAGGCTTTGGTGGCCAGAGTTTTATCAAGTCGCAGCTTAAAAAAATAACTGCTTTGCGCAAGTTATTAGATAAAAGCGGATTGCCTATTCGTTTAGAAGTAGATGGCGGTGTGAAACTTGATAATATCAAAATTATTAAAGAAGCCGGTGCTGATACTTTCGTAGTCGGCAGCGGCTTATTTGCAAATTCTAATTATCAAAAAACTCTAGCGCAATTTAAAACTATTTTTTCAAGCTAGGCACTTTAGGCTCACTTTTTTTATCTTCTTTAGGTGTTTCAACCCTAAAAAAATGCACCATTCCGGGCGGAGTTGGACAGCGGGGCTCAGGGCTCGCACCATCAGAATTAGTTATGGAAATATTTGATTTATTAGAACATTGTGAACGTGGTGATTTTGGTATAGTCGGCATAAAAAACTCCTTGTTTTATTATTGTTTTATATATACTACGAACATTATTAAAAGTAAATCTTCATCATTCCGGGGCCTTTAGCCCCGGAATGATGGAGTGGACTTACATAGTTTTAGTGGCACCTCGAGCTTTCATTTCTTCGGGTGTAAATTCATTGTGATCTTTATAATTCATATAAACTTTTTTAAAGGTAGGAGTGCTGGGTTCAGAATCCTTAAAAAACCTTCTATCGTTAATACCAAGTGTATTATATTCAACAAAGTCTTTAAAAATATCCTTAATTTTTGCAAAATTTATTTCTTTTGCCGCATCTAAGGAAGGGGTTTTTAAAGAGAGAGAAAGTGAAGTATCTTCTTCTCTAAGGTCATAGCGAACTCCATCTAAATATTTTAATTTGCGCCCAGTTGAGCCGCCTCCGTTTCGAATTTGTACTTCGATTGGATAATTTAATTCTGCAGCCAGAATACTAAATTGTAGCTCTGCTGCTAATAATGCAAATGCAGCTGTTTGCACTTTTTCATAACCCAAATCTTTATTTAAATAAAGCCCTGCGTAAAGATCTGATCTGGGACCTAAATCAATACCCATTTTTTGGTACTTTGCGGTATCTTTAATAAGTTTGTTTCTATCTTCTTCAAATTTTTTAAGCAAGCGCAAGCCAGTTTCAAGATAATTTAATTGCGGATATTTTTTGCCTTCCAGCAATAAGTGACATTTAGCCCATAAATCTTTAAGGGAAGAGAGATATAAAGTTTTAGAATCAAGAGAATTCATATAATATTTTTTTATAAAAGTATCATCTTTATAAATTTCTACAAAAGAATTGTTTTTATCGTTGTTGATTTTAAAGTTATAACCACTTTTAGCAAACTTTTGTAAAAATTCTTCTGAAGGCGCATCATAATCAATTTTTTTAGCGGCTTTTTTATCAATTTTTTGAATTAAACGCAAAGCATAATAACAATCATAAGCTTCTTTAAGGCCATTTTCTTCATCAGCTGTTGGTAAATTAGCACCAAAGGCAGCAAAAGATTTAGGACATATTTTAGCTAATTCATCTAGCTGGTTTTTTTCTTTATATAAAGGATAAGCATCTTTAAATACACGCCCATCTAAACTTTGTAAAACTTCATAACGGTCGACATCTTTTTTGAGTTCATCTAATTCTAATGATTCAAGAAAAGGCATATAGCGTGCCGATACTTTAAATAAATTAAACAATGCTTGTGCTTTGGCAAAATTATTAAATTTCATATGTTATTTACCTTTTAGTGACTTGGAGTTGGAGTGGGATTTGCGCGATAGTTTTTAAATTCTTCGTTACTTAAAATTACTCCCTTATTTTGATCTCTGGCACCACGGAAAAATTTATTATAACTTACAAAAGGCCCAGTTTCTTTATCATAACGATTAATATATTCAGGCATTGCTTTATTAAATTCGTTATTAACTTTTGCCCAATCATCAGCAGTGAAGTTTTTAAGGCCGCTTATAGTAATATTGATAGTGGGAGTTTTTTCAACTTTCTCAAATTCTATACCAGTTTTGCCGCCCAAACTGCACATACCTTCATCTGTTAGCTTTACATCGACATTAACATTACAATAATTTGCATAAATAAAAGCTTGGAGAATTTGACTTTTAAGTAGCTTGCAATACGATTCTCCAACTTGTTTTTTGCCTAGATTTTTGTAAGCATTTAAGGTTATATGTGCGCTCTCAGTATCTCTATTTGCATTGGGAACTTCTTCATTGAATTTTTTTGTGAATTCAAGGTCGTGAGCCAAAGCCTTAAAGATTACTTTTCCAGCTTGCGCAATACTTATGGTTTGATATTTAGTACCATAAAGCATTTTATGCAGACTAGTCCATAACTTATCACCAGGCAAATAAGTGCCAAAGCCATCACGAATATTGTAGTGACCAAGCGAATCGGAATCTTTATAAACTAATACTTCTCGACCACAGCATTTGCCAAGTTTAGTATCAAAGCTATAGCCTTGGTCTTTGAGGTCGCATAAAAATTTTATATTTGGAATAAACTGTGACAGCGAATCCTGATTAGTATCAATAGATTGGATAAATTGAATGGCAATAGCTGACTTATATTCATCTTCCATCAATTGTATTTCATCTGGAGTAGGTGGTGTTGAAAATTGGGCAGCTACCTTAGGTAATAGTGTGTTTAATCTTGGCAACAAACCTTTTTCAGCATAAGTAGAATATAGAGCAAGATACATTTTGCCCTCTTCTGTATTAAATGCTTCATATTGTTTGATTTTTTTATTAAGGTAATCTAAATCAATTTCTGCGAGTGGCTGCGGGAACGCTCTAGAACTGCGAAAAAGTCTAAATAAAAATTCTGCATATTGTGGTTCATTTAATTTCATTATTATTTCCTTTTGTTGATTTATTTTAGTTAGCGGTCAAATTATACACTAAGGTTTAAATAATGAAAGCATTTTTTAACCAACTAAATTCAGGTATGATGAGATTATTGTGAATTCCTATAATATCAAATCTAAAGCGTTGATTTTTAAATTGCGGATAAGTCCACATATACATTTGAATTGTTTTTTTGATTTTTTGTTGTTTACTATAATTAACACTGGCAATAGCGCTACCATATAGGCGTGAACTTCTAAATCTCACTTCAATAAAAACCAAATGTTTTTTTTCTTGCATAATGAGGTCAATTTCACCATGCTTGCAACGAAAACGGGATGTTATTAATTTTAAACCCTTGGCCTTTAAAAATTGAGCAGCAAGTTTTTCTGCGTGCAAGCCTTTTGTAGCGTTAGTAATCATGGGATTAATTCAACAACCCCATTTTGAAATTGTGCCCACATTAATTGGCGTTTAATGCGGTGATTTTTAAGGGTTAAAGTGCCGGTTAAACCTTCATAAGGAGTGGTATCTAAATTTTTTAATCTTTCTAAAACATGATAGGCGTCAATGCCTAAGGCATAGAGTCTAATTTCTGCCGAATGTTGTGGCCAGAGTAAAACAAATTGATTTCTAAATTTTTGCGCCTCATCACTATTGCTTAAAAAGCCAGGAAAATCACAAAATTTAACTCCATTTAAATCTTTATCGTTTTGCGGTTGGGGTGTGCCAGCGTAAACTGAAGAAGTAGCATAAATAGGTATAAATTCTGCGCCGTAAAATTTAAATAAGGGTACAATAGCGCGCGCTTTGGCAGGGTCTGCAATTAAAAATACCATATCAAAATTAGGTTTAGGTTGAATTTCTTCTGGGCTTTTTGCACCTTTGCTAGTATTGATATTGAGCGCATTTTGAATTTTATCAATAATAGTTTGTTGATGAGTTATGATAATAGTATTAGTAACCTTCCCTCCTTGTTTGCGCCAAAGTTTGGCAAAAGCATCTGCCGTGCGCATACCCCAATTCCCACGTTGCCGAATTATTAAAACGCGCTTAAAGCCATCTTGTTTTGCTCTAGCTGCCACAAATTCTGCTTCATCTAGAGGTGATAAACCAAATTCATAAAAATTAGTCGGCAAATTTTTGGGTTTATCAGAATAATTAAGTGCTAAAGTTACCACTGGAATACTTGATTTGTGTGCTAGAGCTTCCACACTCACTTTATCTAAAGGCCCAATAATTTGAGTGGCGCCATCACTCAATGCTTTTTGATAAAGCGAAATAATACTTGGATTAGAAGCTGTATTATAAAGTGTTAAGGCGGAAGGTTGCATGTTTTGTCTTGTTTCATAAAATGCCGCTAAAAATCCATGATGTACTGCATCGCCATGTGAAGCGAGGCTCCCAGATGTTGGTAATAATAAAGCATAATGCGGCGTTTGCGGTGCATTAGTAACTAGCAAAGCATCATCATTATTTTCTGAGATTTTAGTTGATGCACAGCCAACAAGTAGAATTAAAAGGAATCCGTTAAATAAGTGCTTTAATAGCATAATTTCACCAATCATCATCGCGATAGCAATAAGCTTAAAATATTAATACAATGAGAGCAATTTCTTTATTGGAAATTTAAATGACAGGCATCTTATATATTATAGCCACTCCTATTGGTAACCTAGGCGATATAACCTATCGTGCAGAAGAAACTCTCAAAGCTGTTGATTTCATCGCCGCCGAAGATACCCGCCATAGTGGGCGTTTATTGAAACATTTGCAGATAAAAAAACCTTTACTCTCTCTTCACGCCCATAATGAACAAGTGAGTAGCGAAAAAATTATCACAAAACTAAAAGCAGGCAATAATATCGCTTATATATCAGATGCCGGCACGCCATTAATAAGCGACCCTGGCTTGCAGTTAGTTAGGCTCTGCTATCAACACAATATAACTCTAATACCTATCCCAGGCCCATCTGCCCTTATCACCGCCTTAAGCATTGCAGGCTTTCCGGCCCAAGAATTTATTTTCGTAGGCTTTTTGCCGCCAAAAGCAAAACAACGCCAAGATGCTATTGCGGCTTATTGTCATGAAGTTAAAACATTAGTTTTTTACGAAGCCCCACATCGCATTATAACTATGTTAGAAGATTTAGCCGCAATTTTAGGTAAGACGCGTGAAGCTTTTATCGCTCGTGAAATCACCAAGCGCTTTGAAACCTATAAGCGCGGTTCTTTACAAGAATTAATAATTTGGTTACAAGCCAATCCAACCCAGGTCCAAGGTGAATTTGTGGTGATTGTTGCAGGATATGAAGGTGAGCATGAAGATATCATCCCACCAACCGTGGTAGCCTTATTAACTAAACTTCTTACCACTTGCTCAGTAAAAGAAGCTGCTAAACTTGTCCATGATGTGACGCTAATTAAAAAAAATGTGCTTTATGAGATGGGGGTTAGGATTAAAGGTTAGTTTGGCTCACTAAACGCTGCAATAAATCAAACAGCACAAACATACGCGCAAAAGAGATAAAATGAATTTCACACTGGTGGAGCATTATTCTTTTATTAAAATCTTTAGTTATGAAAAAACCATATTTGGGGCTATAAGCTTCAATGAAGGAGCGAAATGCTCTGGAAACGGTAGGTTTGTTCATTTTTCTATATTTAACTTCAATAGGGATTATAAAATCTTGATTTTTATATAAAACGAAATCCACTTCGGCGCCATTCTGGGTACGCCAAAAATGAATGACAAAATCATAAAAGTTTTGTTGCTTAAATTTTAACAGCTCTTGGAAAGCTGCATTTTCGATCAATAGGCCTATATCCTGACGATTAACTAGGTTTGTTGATAAATTATGTAATGCTTGATTTCTAAAGCCATTGTCGATGAAATAAAAAATAGGATTACTGGTTATTTCCTTGCGCTTATTGCCCACAAAGGGTGTCACTTCAGCCAGTACATAGGTGTTTTTTAAAATCGACAGATAATTTTTTATCGCGGTGACTGATGCTTGGGCATCTAAGGCCAATTGATTGTAATTCACTAGTTGGCCAGAACTATGCGCAACAAGAGTAATCAATTTTTGCATAACGTCAGGTTTACTAATTTTCAATATTTCAATAATATCTTTATTAATATAATCCTGATAAATTTGTTGCAGTAAAATTGCTTTTTCCGTCGATTTAACGACTGCAGGATAACAACCGTAAATTAACAGAGATTCATTAATAGATCCTATCTCTTTATAGCTTAATGGCAAGATTAAGGCTTCTAGATGGCGACCAGTTAAGTATTCCTGTACTTTGCTTTTGATTTCTAATTGAGATGAACCGGTGGCAATCATTTTTATATTTAATTTCAAGTCTGCGCATGCCTTTAAAAATAAGCCTGGATTTTCTAGGCGCTGCACTTCGTCAATTAAGAAAATAGGTTTTTCAATATGAAACTGTTCAATTGCTTCTGTAATAAACAGTGGAGAAGTTAACCATTGCCGTATTTCGAATAAATCACAATTTAAATAAAATAAATTATCAAAACGTTGCTGTTGAATGAGTTTTTGGGCTAAATATTTGGCTAGGGTGGTTTTCCCCGCCTGCCGTGGGCCTACTAATACTAGCCAGAGGTTATCCCATTCAGCCAGCAGCAATTTATCTGTTTGCAGGCGAGGAATGTAATCCTCATCAATAATCTGCATTCCAGGGGTCTTAAGCCAGGGATTTGCTTGCAATATCAGGTTAATAAGCTGATCATTCATGTTTTAACCAGGTTAAAATTACTTATTGATAAGTATAACCTGGTTAAAATGGTTTTTCCACCTTTAAACTACCTGGATGCAACGGATATGGCTAAAACAATAAAGACCAAGAATAATAGCGCTAATCCAAAAACTAATAGGCCAGTTAGTGTAAAAAGCTAAAATAATGCCAAGCCAAACGCTGATTACGGCAATGACTATGCCGAACAAAATACCTGGCCAAAAAGTGCGTGTCCATTTAAGGCTGATGGCGGCAGGGCCTACTAAGAGAGTAAATATTAGGAGTATGCCAACTATTTGTGCGGCAAGGGTAACAGTTATGGCCATGAGACTTAAAAATAATAATGCTAATAGGTTTAGTGGTATACCTTTGGCAAGGGCTAGTTCTGGTTCTAAGCTTGCGAATAATAAGGGTCTTGCGATTACACTTAAGGTAGTTAAACTCAAAATTACTAAAAGCAGCATTGTATAAAGTGATGAGACTGAAACTCCTAATAAATTGCCAAATAAAATATTAGTCGCAAGGCCAGCATAGCCTTGATAAAAATGTAAAAATAAACTACCTAAACTTAAAGCAAAGGCTAATATTATGCCTATTGCCATGTCACTTTTGTAAAGGCGCGGCCCTAATAATCCCATGCTAAGTGCGGCAAGAATAGTTATTAAAAGTTGACCCATGAGTGGCGATAAACCAATTAAAAGTGCTCCACTTGCTCCTGTGAAACCTAGGTGGCCTAAGGCGTGGCCAGCGAATGAAAGTTCGCGCAGGATTACGAAATAACCAATAGCGCCTGCCAAGATTGCAGCGAGTGTGCCTGCAATAAAGGCGTGTTGCATGAAGGTATAAGATAATATTGTCATTCGGGCTCGCAGTGATGGCATGTACTATCAAAACCATATTCTTTATTGATAACAAACAAGCGATCAAGGTTGCGAATAACTTCCATTGGGGCGCCGTATAGAGTTGAGAGTTTTTCTGTGGTTATAACTTCGGCAACTTGTCCTATAGCGGCGTGGCCCGCTGCCATATAAAGCACTTTATCCATTACTCCTATTAACGGGTTTACATCATGAGCTGTAAAAAGAACAGTTACTTTTAATTGGTGCGATATTTTTTCTACTAACCGAATAATTATATCTTGGTAGTTAGGGTCAAGATTATTAAGCGGCTCATCCAATAATAAAATACTTGGTGTGCCTAATAAAGCTTGGGCTAACAAAAGACGCTGTTTTTCACCGCCCGAGAGTTGATATAAACTTTGATTGGCAAGTGATTCGCCTTCAACAAGATTAAGTACTTCTTTAATAAGATTAGCATTTTTTTTATTTAAAAAAGGTAAACCCCATTTATGGCCAATCAGTGCTGCACTTAAAAAAGCATAGCCAGTTAGGGGAAAATTATTAATTTGGCCGCGAGTTTGGGGTAAGTAACCAATCTTAGGGTGGCCGCGGTTAGGGGGTAAGCCAAAAACAGTTAAACTCCCATTAGCCGGTTTAATTAAACCCAAGATAGCTTTTAAAAGTGTACTCTTCCCTGCCCCATTTGGCCCAAACACCCCAATAAATTCTCCAGGCTCTATCTTTGCAGTGAAATGATTAAGAATATTTTTAGAGCCTTGTTTTAAGGTTAAATTGTTAATTTGAATGATGGCTGTCAAATGGCTATGGCCCCTTGTAGTTTATCTAAGGTATCCAACATCCATTGCAGATAAGTTTTATCAGGTGGCATAGTTTCGCTAATACCAAGAATTGGTATTTGTTCATGGATAGCTATTTCTTTTAATTGTTCACTTAAGGGTGAGGAAACTTGGTTGTTGTAAATTAATAATTTGGTTTTATGAGCTTGTAAAATTTGTTGGAAGTTTAAAATTTGTTTGGGCGTTGGTAATGCTTCATTCATCATGCTTAAGGCAAAATCTTGATTTAAAATATTAAAGCCTAGGGCTTGTGCCATTGCATCGAAAATTGATTCAGTAGCTATTATATCTATACCCTCGGTGCGGGTTTTTATATTGGCAACTTTAGTTAAGACATCTTGATAATGGGTTAAAAAATCGTTTAGTTGTAATTGATAATAATTTTTATGTAAAGGGTCTTTTTGTTGTAGAGCACGAGTAAGCGCTTTGGCAAAGGTTGGCATGGTTAAAGGTTGATACCAAATATGAGGATTGGCATAAGCCTGTAGATGAATTATTTTAGCGACATTTAAAATTTTGGCGGGGGAGGCGGTAATAAGATTATTCATCCATTCATCATAGCCTGCACCGTTTAAAATTATTATATCGGCATTATTAATGGCTTTGGCGTCGCGTATGCTTGCTGTGAAGAGATGGGGGTCTTGATTTGGCTGATTTAAAATACTTGTTACTGTGACAAGTGGGCCGCCTAGAGTGGTTGCGATATTGCCATAGAAGTTTTCGGCAGCGACAATTTTGATGTGGGCTGAAGATTCAGCTGTAAAGATTAAGCAGCAGAGTAACAATAAAATTCGCATTTTGACCCTATCTTTAAAGAAGTTGTGGTAGTTTATAGTAGATGATTAAAAATGTCGAAAGCCTTGTTTTGTGGGCTTTTGGCAGCTTTAAAGAAGTTGTCATCCCGCGGCTTGACCGCGGGATCCATTCGGTGTGGTATGGACCCCGCGGTCAAGCCGCGGGGTGACAGCAGTTGTGTAGATGATTAAAAATGTCGAAAGCCCTGTTTTTGTGGGCTTTTGGCATCTTTTATTATTAGCTCTGGGTTTTCTTGAATTATGCCTATATAGGTGGTTTTACAGGGGAGAGTTTTTTGTATTTTTTCCCATTTCGCGAAATTAGCAGGTGGAATCGTAAAACATAGTTCATAATCATCACCACCATTTAGAGCGAATTCGGGATAATTAGTAGGAATAAGCGAGCTTTCGATTATTGCGCCAACATTACTTTGTTTTAAAATATGCCCTAAATCGGCGAGCAAACCATCTGAAATATCGATAGCCGAGCTTGCAATGCCGCGCAACGCAAGACCTACTTCAATGCGGGGGTGACGGCGGATTGTACGTTTATTATGTACAGCATAAGCTGCCTCACCTAAACTGCCAGTTACATAAATTTTATCGCCAATGTTAGCACCGCTGCGTTTAAGTGCAAGTTTCTCGTCAACAAAGCCTATCATTTGCACGGTAATTGCAAGGGTGCCTTTAGTTATATCACCACCAATTAGCTGCATGTTATAGTGTGTAAGAAGTTCAAAAAAGCCTTTGCTAAAATCTTGCAACCATGAGTCATCATTATTAGGAATAGTAAGTGCAAGCATGGCCCAGGCAGGTTTTGCACCCATGGCTGCTAAATCACTTAAATTAACCGCGGCTGCATTAAACCCAATATCAGAGGCGGGAGTGTCAGCAAAAAAGTGGACATTAACTATAGAAGTATCGGTAGTAATAGCTAAACTAGAATTAGAAGGCGGTTGCACCAAAGCGCAATCATCACCAATTCCTAATAAAACATCGTTACGTTTTATTTGCGGTTTAAAGTAATAATCAATTAATTCGAATTCGTTCACTTGGTCGATTTTATAATAAATTGCGTTATCCTGCTAATTAATTCGCTACTCGCATGATTAGCAGCAATAGCGCCGCCATATGGTGTAGGGTATGGCAAAACTGTTCTTACATTAAAATGGGCAGTATTAATAATTTTACCTTGTTTATAAATTTGCACTGTCGCCACTATTATATAAACTTGCGGTTTGGTTATTGTTTCTTGAATGAACTTTTCAAGATAAACATATACTTTATAAGTAGTATCGGGAGTTAAAAAACTACTCACGCCTTTAAAATTATTGCTTTGTTGTAAACTATTAATTAATAATGGGTAGAGCATTTGGGTGGGTGATGCAATCCAGCTATTTCGAGTAAAATAATTTATCTGATAGCGGCCTTTATTATATGCCATTTTATAAGTATCAAAACCAGGGCTAGCTTGAATTGGAGCTACATAAATAGTTTGGTCAGAATTCTTTTTAACAGAGAATATTCTTGGTTGTTCATTAATTTCATAAGATTGCATATCAGGAGCGGGAGCTGGGGTAAATAAATTACCACAACCAGTAAGGAGCAATAATAAAAATATCGCGTAATAATTTCGCATATTATTCTCCTGGTCCGGGCGGCGCTGGTAATTGGCCTCTAATAATTATAGATGGATTTGATTTTAATTCTTGGGATAATTCTTCGAAAGATTGGGTAGTTTGACTCATCTGATGAATCAAATCTGGCATTTGTTCGCTAGCTAAGGCCGAGTTATTTAAAATAACTGCCATTTGATCTAAGCTTTGGGAAATTTGTGGATCGTGTGACGATAATGTGCCAGTAAAAGTATTAATATTATGTAAAATATTAGTAACCGCATCAACATTTTGTGGGCTTAACACATTGCTTACTGAAGTTGTAATACTTTGTAGTGATTCAATAACTTGGCGTAGTGCAATATCAAGTCTAAAAAATAATGAAGGGGCACTTCTAATTACTGGATATTTTTCACCTGGCGGCGTGGCCAATGATTCTAAACTGTCACTAGTTGTTTTTAAACCTAAATAGCCAATACCTGTTAAGCCTTGGGTCATCATGGTGGCAGTAGTGCCATTATTAATAGGAATATAATCAAAAATTTTAACTTCAATTTTTACAATTTCGGGATCATCTTTTTTTAATTGGATATTATTAACGTAGCCTACATCCACGCCATTGAATTTAACAGGAGCATTATTATTTAAGCCCGCAACTGATTCTTTCATATAAACTAGATAAGTTTTATGTTTAGCATGATGGCCAGTACCAGCCAACCAAATACACCACACCATAATTAGTATGGAAAAAATTACCACAAATATGCCTACTACCAAATAATTAAATTTTGATTCCATAAGTTTTTTTAGGTCTTCTCCTCTGAAGAATGTGGACCATGAAAATAATTTTGAATCAAAGGGTGAGGATGTTGCGAAGTTTTGCGCACAGTATCACAGCACAAAACTTGGCCTTCTCCTAAAAAAGCCACCCTATCTGCGATATGCCATAAAGTGCGCAAATCATGGGTGACCATCACCACTGTTAAACCCATTAACGTACGTAATTGTTCAATGAGTTCATCTAAGCTTTCAACCGACTCTGGATCTAAGCCTGTTGTGGGCTCATCTAAGAATAATAGCTTAGGATCGAGGATTAAGGAGCGCGCAAGTGCTCCTCTTTTGGCCATTCCACCGCTTAATTGGGCTGGATATTTTAAGGCTGCCGATTTTGGCAAGCCAACTAGCAAAATTTTGAGCAAACTTAAGGACATAATAGCTTTAGAAGGTAAATGGCTAAATTCACGCAAAATATAAGAAACATTCTCGTATAAAGTGAGTGAACTAAAAAGTGCGCCGCCTTGATAAAGTACTCCCCATTTGCGGCAGAGTTTACGATATTCTTCTTCGGTTATATCTTTTATATTTTGGCCTAAAACTTTAATTGATCCTTCAAATGTTTGTAAGCCTAAAATTTCGCGAATAAGTGTTGATTTGCCAGATCCACTACCGCCAACAATGGCAAAAATTTCACCATCATAAATTTCTAAATTAATATTTTTATGGACGATATGGTCGCCAAGCTTGGTAGTTAAATCTTTAATTTCAATTACTGGTTTTTTTGCATTCATAATTTTGCCCAGTCGAATAAGAAAGAAAAGACGGCATCCATGCAGATAATTAAAAATATTGCTTGCACCACACTTTTAGTGGTATGGCGGCCAACCGAATCTGCATTGCGTTCAACTTGTAAACCTTGAAAGCAACCGACTGTGGCAATTAAAAGCGCAAATACTGGAGCTTTACAAACACCAATTACAAACCAGCGTAGTGGAATTACTTGGTGAAAGCGTTGGAAAAAGAAAATATAGTCAACATGTAATAATTGCTTGCTTACAATCATGCCGCCTACAATACCTGTAAAATCTGACCATACAGCGAGCAAGGGTAAGCTAATTACCAAACCAATAATTTTTGGTAAAACTAAACGTTCAACTGGTTTAATGCCCATAGTCATTAAAGCATCAATTTCTTGATTGACTAGCATGGTACCAATTTGCGCAGTAAAAGCAGAACCACTTCTGCCTGCTATAATAATTGCCGTCATGAGAGGTGCAAATTCACGACAAACAGCTAAGCCCATAAGGTCGACAATATAAACATTGCCACCATAATTGCGCAGTTGTAAGCCCATTTGATATGCCAGCACTACACCAATCAAAAAAGACAACAGGCCTATAATAGGGAGGGCATTAAAGCCTGTTGTTTGAATGGTGTTAAAAAACATCCGCCAAGAAAATTTTAAGGGCTTTAAAATTATATTGATAAATGTGACAAAAACATCACCAATAAAATTTAATAAGAGAAGAGCTTGTTTGATAGCATTAACAAAATTTAAACCTAGATTGGCAAGCCATGGCCAAATATTACTGCGCGGTAGTCTGGTGCAATCGTCTAAAGCTTTATCAAATAATTGAAAAAGCTCAGCTTCTTTTTTGTCAAAATTTTGCCATTCAATGGTGATTTTATAATGTTTTAAAAAACTTAAAATTTTCTTTAATAACCAAACGCCTGCGCTATCAAGTCCATTTAAGTCTTTGGCTTCAATAGTAATAGTTGTATGATGCGATTTTTTAAATTTATGAACAACTTTTAGCCATTCATGATTTAATTTATAAATGCCGAGTAAAGTCCAATTGCCTTCAAGCTTAAGTATATTTTGCTCAGGCAAAAAAACTAAAGCAGCATTTTTGGCATCCTGCCCCATTCATTACCCTCTGAATAGAATATTCCTTTTATAGTATAGCTAATTCTACCTCATAGTTTTGAGTTGAATCTCAAATAATAAAAATGATACATTGTTTAGGGTTGTGTCGTGCCAAGCATGGAAAGAGCATAAAATGCGCAGATGTAATAGCAAATTACTTATTTTTTCTCTATTGTCTATTTTTGTATTAGCACCAGTCTTAGCAGAACCATCCAATAATGGATATCTTATGTTTGAACTTGGTGGTTTTAATGCTAATCAAGGTATAAGCAATCATATTGGCATTGTGGGCGCTATAGGTGATGATTTCACAGTCACCAAAGCTAATAATCAAAATGTATTATTTGGGTTAGGATATTATAGAGATGCTTATATTCAACCTCACTATACAATGCAATATGGCGTCAATGCTTTTTATTTGCCGCAAACTGCCGTGGAAGGTAATGTAATTCAAGAAGGCTTATATACTAATCTCACTTATAGATATTATATTACAAATTTTCCTGTCTACCTTGATGGCAAAATTCTCTTACCCATAGAAAACACAAAATTAGATGTGACAGTGGATATAGGTATAGGCCCCAATATTATGTATATTGATAAATTTACCGAAGCTTCCATTGAGGGCTTGCCTGATCAAATATTTGGTAGCAATACCAAAGTAACCTTTAGTGCCACCTTAGGCGTTAGTATTAAATTTAAGAATGTGTATAAAACCATTCCCATTGAAGTAGGTTATCGCTTTTTCTATTTAGGTAGTGGCAGTTTATCTACTACTAATAGCCAAGCAACTAATTCGCTAAACACTGGCGATAATTATGCTTATGCCTTTATCGTTTCTACTAATTTAAACTTATAGAGTAAATTATGAAAAGGACTTTGAAGATAATTGAATCTGGTATTATGCTAGCACTTTCATTTTATTTTCAAACGTGTTTAGCAGGACCAGGCGCGCTTTTTAGTATTAGCCAATCAGGAGCCACACTTTCTTCACCAGCCAATATCATTTTATGTTTAAATGGTAATGGTCCTTTGAGTTGTCAAACTTATACTGTTACCAAAGCCACTTTAGCTATAAATACTACTATTACAAATCATACTTATCAAAATGCTGGCATTAAAGCTCCTTCTGGTTTTAGCATCTCAAGTGGTTGCACAGAAATTAGTAATGGTTATTGTTTATTTTCTGTTAGTAAAACCAGTAGTGCAACTATAAACTTATCTAATAGTAATTTTATTGCGGTGGGATCTTATAATACGGGCACAACCGATCCTGTAACTTATTATAGCCCTGATTATGGTATATCTTGGACACGTTCAATCCCTAGCTCTATAGCTGGAAGTACAGATACAGCATTGCAAGGCGTAGGTTGCGATAGCACCGGCGAAAGCTGTGTCGCAGTAGGATATTCCAGTGCATCTGGATATATACCATTAGCATATTATACGACTACCGGGGGAGTGAGTTGGACTCAATCATCGCCTACTAAAGCTGGAAGTTCAGATAATTTTCTAAACGGTGTTTCTTGTGGTAGCGATGGGCAAAATTGCATAACTGTCGGTCAGAATGATATAGATGCTTTAGCTTTTTACACAACCAATGGTGGACAAAGTTGGACAACTTCATTGCCGGCACGTAAAGGTTCAAGTGATAATCAACTTTTAAGTATAGCTTGTGCTAGTGATGGCCAATACTGTGTTGCAGTAGGTAGGTATAGTAACGGAGGTCCACATCTTCCTTTAAGTTATTACACTACTAATGGCGGGCAAACTTGGACAGAAGCAAGTCCAACTGCACCAGTTGGCACTGTAAGGAGTTACTTAAATGGTATTGCTTGCGATAGTACGGCACAAAATTGTACTGCAGTAGGGTATTATGCTACAACTGGAAACGATGCTCCTTTAAGTTACTATACGACCGATGGTGGTAAAACATGGAACACTGTTTTACCTACTACACAAAGTAGTTTTTCAAATCATTTAAACGCTGTAAGCTGTGACAGTACTGGTCAAATTTGCACAACAGTTGGAATATATGATAATGGAGCAGCCACTATTCCCTTAGGTTATTACAGCATTAATGGTGGCCAGAGCTGGATTTCGTCAAATCCTCCCACGCAAGGCCACTCGGATGAAGAGTTAAATGGTGTAACTTGTGATAGTTCTGGCTTAAATTGCGCGGCAGTAGGTTTTTATTTTAATGGTGTAATTACGCCTCCTTTAGTTTATTACAGCCAAAATGGCGGTCAAACCTGGGTTGTAACAAGTCTTACTTATTCAGGATCTACAACTATTCTTTATGGTGCTGGTTAGGAAGTGAGATTTAATTTGCGCGCGACTTTATCTAATACACCGTTAACAAATTTATAACCTTCACTAGCGCCAAAGGTTTTAGTTAACAAAAGCCCTTCATTAATTACTACGCGATAGGGAATATCAGGTTTTTTTAAGAGTTCAAAAACACTTAAACGTAAAATATTGAGCTCAATTGGATCAAGTTCGCTCAATGTGCGATCAATTAAAAATGGGGCAAAAGTTTTTTCAAGTTCATCTCTAAAATGTAATACACCATGAAAAATTTCTTCGAAATAAGCTCTATCCATTTTTTTTGCTGAAGTATGCATAAGAAATTGCCCAACAATTTCGGTGGGGGAATCATGAGTCATAGTCCATTGATAAAGTGCTTGCAAAGCAGCAATCCGTGCTTTGTGGCGGGCGGCGGGACTCATGGCAGGGGTCATTTCTTTTTGCTCTGTAAGGCTTGGATTTCTTTATTGAAGGCTTGCACATCTTGAAAACTTCGATAAACCGAAGCAAAACGCACATAAGCTACTTCATCTAAAGCTCTTAATTCATCCATGACCCATTCACCTAAGAGTTGGGCGCTAATTTCTCGCTCGCCACTTGCTCTTAAACGATGGATAATCCTTACAATTACATCTTCAACTTGTTCAGTGCTAACAGGCCTTTTTTCTAAAGCCTTTAATAAACCGCCGCGTAATTTCTCTTCATCAAACGGACTTCTGCGGCCATCACGTTTAATAACTCGCGGTAGTGCTAATTCTGCTGATTCGAAGGTGGTAAAACGTTCATTACATTTTACACATTCACGCCGACGTCGCACCTGGGCGCCGTCGGCAACTAATCTTGAATCTATAACCCTAGTATCAGGGATATCACAAAAAGGACAATGCATATATCAACCATAGACCGGAAATTGTTGGCACAAAGCGCCTACTTTGGCACGGATTTCAGTTTGTAGATTGGTATTTGATAAATCTTTTAAAATATCACAACACCAATTTGCAACCGTTGTGACTTCCTTTTCTTTAAAGCCTCTAGTAGTGACAGCAGGGGTGCCAAGCCTTAACCCACTTGTAACAAAGGGCGAGCGTGGGTCGTTAGGCACTGCATTTTTATTCACCACAATATGAGCAGCCCCCAATGCCGCATCAGCATCTTTACCAGTTATGTCTTTTTCTATTAAGTTTATTAAAAATAAGTGGTTATCTGTCCCATTACTTACCACATTATACCCCTTTGCCATAAAAACTTCTGCCATTGTTTGCGCATTTTTTATGATTTGTTGACAATAAGCCTTAAAAGCTGGGGTAAGAGCTTCTTTAAAGGCTACAGCTTTAGCGGCAATTATATGCATAAGTGGCCCGCCCTGATTGCCAGGAAATACCGCGGAATTGAGTTTTTTCTCAATTTCAGGGTTAGAGCGCGCTAAAATAAGGCCGCTTCGTGGGCCGCGAAGAGTTTTATGCGTAGTAGTGGTAGTGACATCTGCTATTTGCACAGGGGAGGGATAAAGACCGGTTGCGACCAACCCTGCCACATGCGCCATATCAACAATCAGATAAGCCCCAATTTTATCTGCGATATCCCTAAAGCGTTGCCAATCTAAAAAGCGTGAATAAGCCGAAAAACCTGCAACAATTGCTTTGGGTTTAAATTTGTTACTTAGAGTTTCTATTTCATCATAATCAATAAGGCCTGAAGCAGGATTAACACCATATTGAATAGCATTATAAATTTTGCCAGAAAAATTTACTTTAGAACCATGGGTTAAATGGCCACCTGCTGCTAAACTCATGCCTAATATAGTATCGCCAGGATTTAAAAGGGCAGCAAAAGTTTCAGCATTAGCGCTTGAGCCTGAATGCGGTTGCACATTAACATAATCAGCATTAAATAATTCTTTGGCTCGAGTTATTGCTATATCTTCAATTACATCTACCCATTCACAGCCACCATAATAACGTTTACCAGGATAACCTTCGGCATATTTATTAGTAAGCCAGGAGCCCGCAGCTTGTAATACACAAGGACTTACATAATTTTCAGAAGCTATAAGTTCTATATGTTCTTCTTGCCGTTTTTTTTCATGCTGCATAGCAGACCATAATTGCGGGTCGAATTCTGTTAACGTAAGCTCTGGAAAAGACATAAAAAACTCCTAAAACATTTCTTGTGGATCGACGTCAAGTGACCATCGTACTTTACGACTCATTTTTAAAGTATATATTTTCGGCATTAAAGAATCTAAAACCTGATGCAAAATAGTACGTGAGCTTGCTTGCAAACACAACTGCGCTCTAAATCGCCCTGCTCTTTTTTCCATGAGTGCGGGCATTGGCCCCAAAATATTGAGCACAGAAGATGATGCAATAATCTGCTTAATTTCTTGTAGAAACTCCATAGGTAGCGATTGCATTGAACTTTCGGCTCTAAACAAAGCATGAAAACAAAATGGTGGCAAAACCGCTAGTTTGCGCTCTTGTAAAGATGCTTTAGCAAAAGCGCCATAGCCTTCCCGCAATAATTTTACTAATAAAGGATGTTCGGGATAATGTGTTTCTATAATAACTGTGCCTTTAATAGCTGCACGCCCAGCGCGCCCAGCGACTTGAGTTATGACTTGGGCTAGACGTTCGGGAGCGCGAAAGTCGCCACTCATTAAGCCACTATCAACATCTAAAATTGCAACCAAAGAAACATTGGGAAAATGATGACCTTTTGCTAACATTTGCGTGCCAATTAAAATTTGGCCGCCACCAGTTTGAATAAGATTTAGTAAATCTTGCATGGCATGTTTGCGACGGGTATTATCCTTATCAATTCGTACTATATTATAATTAGGAAAAAGTTTAGTTAGAATTAATTCTAATTTTTGGGTGCCAATACCAACAGCTGCAAGTTTTGAATTTTGACAAGTTGGGCAATTATCTAAAACTTTGGTAATCTCGCCACAATGATGACAACATAAACGCATTGGCGATTTATGGTAAGTCATTTTTGCATCGCAACGGCTACATTTAGCAACATAACCACATTTATGACACAAAAGACATGGCGCATAACCACGCCTATTTAAAAATAATAAAACTTGATTGCCTGCTGCTAGATGTTCACTAATAGTGCGCAAAAGTTCTTGCGACAAACCTTCTTTTAAAGGTTGATTGCGCAAATCAACTACTTTATAAGTAGGCAGACAACTACCACCTGCCCGCTCTGGTAATTTTAATAAACGAAAACGATTAGTAATAACATTTTGTAAACTCTCAAACGATGGCGTAGCAGAACCCAGAACTAAAGGAATTTTTTCATAACGCGCTCGCATCACAGCAAGGTCGCGCGCAAAATAGCGCAAACCTTCTTGCTGTTTGAAAGATAAATCATGTTCTTCATCGATAATAATAACGCCTAAATTGGGCATAGGTGTAAAAATTGCAGAGCGTGTGCCAATTACAATTTTCGCAATATTATCGCGCGCTAAAAACCATGCTTTTAAGCGTTCGTTATCGGTTAGATTAGAATGTATAACAGTGATTTCTATAGTAAAGCGCTGTTGAAAACGCATAATAGTTTGGGGAGTTAAGCCAATTTCTGGCACTAAAACTAAGGCTTGTTTATTTTGTTTTAGCGCTTCTTCAATAATACGCAAATAAACTTCGGTTTTGCCACTACCTGTAATACCAAATAATAAAAATGGTTGGAAAGAATTAAAACTTGCTATAACTTCTTTAACAGCTTGTGCTTGACACTCATTTAAAATTGGTTGTGGTTCTGCAATTAATGGTGCCGTAACTGGTGGTTGAATGTTTTTTAATAATTTTTGTTCGTAAGCATGAAGAGTGGTCGCTTGGCGCAATTTGGTGGGTAAAGTTGTAAGCAAAACTTCGCCTAAGGGATAATGATAATAATTAGCTGCGAAGTAAGCTAGGCGAAAAAGTGAGGGTGATATAACGGGCGTATCTTCTAATATAGAATGAATTGGTTTAATTTTATCTACTGTAAGTTCTGAATGATTTGTAATCTCCGTTAAAATTCCAATTGTATTTTTTTTGCGCATCGGTACCAGCAATCTCAAGCCTGGTATTAAGTTTTTGGTCTCAGTTGGTGATTTATAATCCAAACAATTTTGGATTGGGCCTGCAACTGCCACTTTTAAAATGGGAGTATCCATGCTTATTTTTCTGCCAGTCGACTATAATATATGATATCGTGTAGGGGAGCGCAAAGCTATGAGAAAGTTTGGCAAAAAAGACGTAAAAGTCATAAGCCGCGAAATAGCCTACGATGGTATTTTTAAAATTTTACGTTATCATGTGCAACATAATCGTTTTGAAGGTGGTCATACTAAAACTTTTACGCGTGAAGTTTTTGCGCGTGGTGATGCTAGCGGTGTGCTGTTATATGACCCAGATTTAGAAAAGGTAGTGTTAGTCGAGCAATTTCGCCCAGGTGTATTAGAGCATGATGATAATCCATTTTTAATTGAAGTTGTAGCAGGCATGATTGATGATAATGAAACGCCGGCCTCTGCTGTAATTCGTGAAGCAGAAGAAGAAGCTGGAGTTGTTATAAAAGACCCAATTCTAATTAAAGATTATTATTCAACGCCGGGCGGTGCATCTGAGCGTATTTATTTATATTGCGCGCGAGTTGATTCGTCTAAAATGGGTGGTATTTATGGTCATGACCACGATAATGAAAATATTAGATTGCATATTTTAACATTACGCAAAGCTATGAATATGGTTGAAAAAAATAAAATAAAAAATGCTTTAGCAATTATTGCACTTTATTGGTTGCAACGTAATCGGCCAAAGTTGCGAAAACTTTGGCAGATAAAAAAATAATATGTTAATATATGGTTTGGATTTACACTAATAACTAATAATAATGTTAACTGAATTAACCGAACAAAATCTTCCAGCAGTATTGCAAGCACTTGATAGAGATAAAAGTCAGTGGAAAATTGACCTCATTGTGGATTTAGCGCAGCTTAAAACCCCATTAGTTACGTTAAAAAAAATTAGTGAAGTGCAGGGTGATTTTCTAAAACAGTTAGATGAAAAAAATAAAAAAACTCTTAAATCTTATCGCGAACTTTACGAAACTATAATTAAACATTTACTTGAAATTAAATTAGAAATACCACGCGAGCAAGAAGCTAATTACAAAAATTTACTTAAAACTTTTTATTATCAAGATGCTTTGGTGTGTTTTTATTCCAGTCAAATGCTGCGAGGTTCGTTTGTGCTGGGGCAATTGCGCGAGTTGGCAGATGCGCAGGATAGAGAAATTCAATATTTAAATGGTTTATATGTTTTTAAACAATCTTTTGATAATTCTTTTAATTTTACCCCCGAAATATTTACTGATGCCTTAACTAGGCTTGATGAGTTAACGGTGCCAGGTTTGCCTACATCCCTTTATATAGTCAAACTCGCAAATGCAATTGCTATTCGTTATTCATTACTAAATTCTATGAATGATACTATGGCTATAGTAGATAATAAATTAAAAGAAATGCCTAATCATCATTTATGGCGGGCGCAAAGTGCATTACTGCGAATTTTTTCATTACGTTTTTGTAAAGATGCTGTGTTTACTAAGCGTTTTACGCAAGAATTAATATCATTATACGACAATATATTTACGCAAGAGCCACTTAATATTGTCGATAAATTAATTTTCGCGCAAGCATTTATAGAAATAGCTCATGTGCCTAACTATGAGCAAGCTTTACAACTTATTACTAGAGCTATTACTTTACTCGAAAAAAGTGTTATAGCGCGGCCTAATTATAGTTATTTGCATTATAGTTTAGGTTGTGCCCATATTTTTGCTGCCGAAATCTATAATTTTAATAGTCGCCATTTTGCTGCAGCGGAACAATGTTTTTATTCTGCTCTTAAAATTGAAGCAGACCCGCGTTATCAAATCGCTTTAGCTTATACTAAGAAAAAAAATAATTCTCTTGATAGTTATCTCGACCTTGAAGTTGTTAAACAACAAGAGCCGCTTTATGAGAGTCAAAATTTAATTAAGGCTTTTTATCACTGTAAAACTACTTGGCATACTTTTTTAGCGCGCGAAGAATGGGTGTTTAGCAATAATCAAAGTGCGAGTTTTGAGCGTATGTTGGCTCTGCATTTGGATGATAAAGAAGTTAAAAAACCCGCAAAAAGTATTTTTAAAAGACTTAATTTTTTTCATGAACCGCAAACTTTGGCATCGCCATCATATTGGTACACCGACGAAGATATAAATAAAATTTTACAAAAAACTTTAAAAAATGGTGAAGAAGCTGAAATAATGGCCGCAGTGCATCCTTTAATTAACGGCAGGGGCAAAGCTCAATCGCGGGCACGTTTTCAAGAAGTTATTCAGTTAGCATTAAATGCTAAAATCCCGTCGGTTGTGCCAATTAATGTTACTTGTGAAAATGTGAGTAATTTTCATAAGCGTACTGGTTATCATTGGATATCTTTAGTAGTTTTCCCTAATTCTGCAAATCCGCTCGCGCCTGAAATTGTAATAGTCGACCCACTAGGCAATGATATTGGCCATGATATAGAAATTGTAGATGTTATAGATAAAAAAAGAATGGGAATTTTAGGGCCAAAATGGCAGCGTTATTTTAGTGATTTAATTAATCAAATTCAAACCGCTGAAAAAGATTTTCAACCAAAGATTATTGTAAAAAGCGTTGTGCAACAAGCACAAGATGTAGACTGCGGCCCTTGGACTGTCGATAACTTAACAAACCTCGCCAAAAAACAACCACTTCAAGTTGGTTCTATGGGTAAAGGACAAGATCTACGTGGTGAACACCTACGATTAATTACGAGCCGCGTTATTTCTTCGTTGACTACGGAAATGTTGTTGCCCATTCCAAGAAAAACTCAGGAGTTATAATTTCTCCTTTAATTTTTAATTCTTTTTCTGCTGCTTGTAATGCACGTACCTCTCTTTGCATCGTTGTAGAATGCCCTTGGTGTCAGGCTCCCCTTGGTGTCAGGCTCAGTGATGTCTTGGTGTCAGGCTCCAGTGGTGTCAGGCTCAGAGCCTGACACCCAGAGCCTGACACCAAGGGCATTCATTTATAACCTAGAAATTTTTCATCGGGCAGTAGTGTCCTCATACAGGAGGACAGTTTTTAAATAAACTGTCCTCCTGCATAGATACAGTTTTAGTTAGAATTTAAACTTTTGTAAATAACTTTGTAATTCATATAGAATTCTTTTACCATTTATCCCATGACAGCATATACCGCCAAATCAATTGAGGTTCTTAGTGGGTTAGAACCCGTCAAAAAACGTCCAGGTATGTATACCGATACCTCGCGGCCTAATCATCTTGCGCAAGAAGTAATCGATAATAGTGTTGATGAAGCTATTGCAGGTCATGCCACTGAAATAAATGTAATTTTACATGCCGATGGTTCGGTTGAAGTTGCAGATAATGGCCGGGGTATGCCAGTTGATAAGCATCCTGAAGAAAAAATTTCAGGCGTTGAATTAATCTTAACGCGCTTGCATTCAGGTGGTAAATTTAGCGACAAAAATTATAAATATTCTGGTGGTTTGCATGGTGTGGGAGTTTCAGTTGTTAATGCACTTTCAAAAAAATTAGAAGTTTGGGTGCGGCGTGATGGTCAAGTTTATAAAATGGCTTATGCTAATGGTGATAAAACATCCCCACTTAAGATTATTGATACTTTGCCAAAACGGCAAACGGGTACAACAATTCGTTTTTGGCCAGATGAAAAATATTTTGATTCGCCTAAAATTTCAGTTTCAAAATTAAAACATTTATTGCGCGCAAAAGCTGTTTTATGTTCTGGATTGTATGTAAAACTCACCGATGCCACTCTCGATAAACCAGTTAATTACGAATGGCATTATCAAGAAGGTTTGCGAGATTATCTTAAAGAAGCGATTAAATCTTCGCCGCATTTACCAGCTGAACCATTTATTGGGCGTTTTGCGAGTCAGAATGAAGAAGCTGATTGGGCTTTAGTGTGGCTCATAGAGGGTGGTGATGGCGTAATGGAAAGTTATGTCAATCTTATTCCAACCATTCAGGGTGGTACTCATGTTAATGGTTTACGCACTGGCCTATTAGAAGCTATGCGTGAATTTTGTGAATTGCGTAATTTGCTGCCGCGTGGTGTAAAGCTCGCCCCTGAAGATATTTGGGAAAATTGTAATTATATTTTATCAGTTAAAATGCAAGACCCGCAGTTTTCAGGGCAAACCAAAGAGCGCTTAACTTCGCGGGAATCAGCAGTATTTGTGCAAGGAGTTGTAAAGGATGCCTTTAGTTTATGGCTCAATCAAAATGTGCAAGAAGGTACAGCATTAAGTAGTTGGGTTATTGCTAATGCTGAAAAAAGAATTAAAACCAGCAAAAAAATCGAGCGCAAAAAAATTACGGCTGGGCCTGCATTGCCAGGTAAATTGGCAGATTGTAGTTTGCAAGACCCAAAACGGTCTGAATTATTTTTAGTGGAGGGTGATTCAGCTGGTGGTTCTGCCAAGCAGGCGCGTGATAGAAGTTTTCAAGCGGTTATGCCTTTGCGCGGTAAAATTCTTAATACTTGGGAGATAGCTAGTTCGCAAGTATTATCTTCACAAGAAGTAAATGATATTGCTATTGCGATTGGGGTTGACCCAGGTTCATCTGATTTAAATGGATTACGTTACGATAAAATTTGTATTCTTGCTGATGCTGATTCCGATGGCTTGCATATTGCAACTTTATTATGCGCGCTTTTTGTAAAACATTTTAAAGCATTGGTAGAAGAAGGGCATTTATATGTTGCGATGCCACCACTTTATAGAATCGATGTAGCTAAAGAAGTTTATTATGCGTTAGACGAAGATGAAAAAAAGGGCGTGCTTGACCGTATAAATGCAGAAAATAAAAAAGCTAAAGTTAATGTGCAGCGCTTTAAAGGTTTAGGCGAGATGAATCCTTTGCAATTACGTGAAACTACCATGGCGCCTGATACCCGCAGACTTATGCAACTTACAATTTCTTCATCAGATGTAACCGCAAAAATGTTGGATATGTTACTTGCCAAAAAACGTGCCGCAGACAGGCGCGAATGGTTAGAGAAAAAAGGTAATATTGCGCAATTATGAAATATTGGTTACTTAAATCAGAACCCCATGCCTTTAGTATCGATGATTTAAAAAAGCGTCCTCACCAAACAGAACCTTGGGATGGCGTGCGTAATTATTTAGCGCGTAATTTTTTACGTGATCAAATCAAAAAAGGTGACTTAGCCTTTTTTTATCATTCAAATGCTAAACCCTCTGGTATTGCTGGCATTGTCACTATTGTTAAAGCTGGCTACCCAGATGACACGGCCTTTGACCCTGTAAGTAAATATTTCGATGAAAAAAGTAATCCCAAGAGCCCGCGTTGGTTTAGGGTAGATGTCAAATTTAAAGAAAAATTTTTGAGAATTATTACATTGGCAGAATTAAAGCAAATAGGGGCCTTAAAAAAGATGGCTCTTTTTACCCAGAGTCGTTTATCTGTGCAACCTGTCACTTCCCAAGAGTGGCAAGTTATCATAAAATGCGCAAATGATGATAAGAAGCGTCAAAAGCTATGTTAAACGTGATGGCCGTATTAGCCCGCAACGTTTGCGTCTATTAGAAGATTTAAACCCTAAATTTGGCCTTAAATCTAGCGATGGCATGCTTACAATAAACTCCCCTACAGTTTTAGAAATAGGTTGTGGTATGGGGGGCACTTTATTAGAGTTAGCGCGCTTAAATCCGCAAAAAAATTATATAGGCATAGAAGTCCATCGCAAAGGCCTAGCTAATATATATGCCGGAATTAATACTTATAATTTAACAAATATTCGTCTTTATAATGAAGATGCCCTTGTTGTTTTAGCTCAATGTATTCCTGATAATAGTTTAAGTGAAGTTTTATTATATTTCCCCGACCCCTGGCCTAAACGTCGTCATCACAAACGTCGTATCGTACAAGCAGCTTTTATTGAGTTGATAACGCAAAAATTAGTTGATAATGGCTTATTTCAAACAGCCACCGATATAGAATCATACGCCATTCATATGCAAAAAGTGTTAAATGATGCACCTTCGCTTAAAAATATTTCTTCTATTAATAGACTTTCCCCAACCAAATTCGAAAAGCGCGCGCAAATATTAGGCTATAAAATCTGGAATTTTGCTTATAAAAAATTGTGACGAGATATTAGTCATACCGAGTTTTAGTATAGGTTGATACAGTTTGGGTTGCTGTATTTATGCTCGAAATATATTGATTTACCTCGGCTGCCTGTGCATCACTAAGACCAGTAGTGCTAATACTATTTACTAAATTTTGAATTTGGGTAGCATTTTGTTGGACTTGTCCTGCAGCATTATTTGCATCTAAAGCAGCTGTAAGGGCTGCTGGGGAGGAAGCATCTACCTCATTGGCTTTTTTAGAGGCATGGTATGCTGAATAGAAACTAAATAAGTTTGCTTGTAGAGTATTTGTGGCTTCTGCTATGGTTTGAAGTGTAGTTACTGTAGCAGCTGACAGCCCGTGATTGGTTTGTAATGCAGAATTAGTATTATTTAAAGTATTAAGTTGGGTCTTATATTGTGAATATTTACCGCCCGCTTTATAGGTAGGAGCAGTTACAGTAATTTCATCTTTCTTTTTTGCCTTTTTGCTTGTTTTTTTTGTTGTTGTTTGGTGGTGAGCTTCTTTGTGTACGCTTTTTGCACACGCATAAGTTCCATACCAACTTATAGTCAAAATAAGCATGTAACAACTTAATTTATTAATCATTTGAGGCCCCTCTATATTGCATATTTAAGTATAATCTAAAATCTATTCAAAGTTGCAATTATTATTTTTTGCGCCAATATATAGTTCACAATAAATACAATATTCAAGATACAAGCATATATATTCATAGCATATTGGTCATTAAATTTTGCAATGACTCACGAAGTCGCCATTGCATTTGAAATGACTTAAATTTTTCTTTATCGCAGGCTTGCATTAATCTATATAGTGCTAGTGCACCATAAAGCGGTAATAATTTTTGCGCTATAGCAAGCGCGTTTGGTTCAAGCTGCATATAATTTTTAAGATACGAATAATCTTTATCTGATATTCCATGATGTTTTTTTATTTGGTCTAAACAATTTATCAATGAAAAATAGGGGTGAGAAATTACGATTTCGCCTAAATCAATTAATGTAATTTTGTCTTTTATAAGAATATTATTATCATGAAAATCAGGTTGTACTAGTGTTTGCTTAATGGAAAAATCTGCTAATTTTTTACATAAGTCAGCCACGTTAATTGCAAGTTTTTTTAATTTATCAATTTCTATTTCTGATAACCCATCTTCTAGCAACAAATCTTTTTCTGCAAGCAATTGCATAAACAAATCTGGTATTTTGTCTAGGCGCCAATCGGGAACAAAAGACTCAATTAATACATCAACATTTTTTGCAACAGCCGTTTGCAGAGTAATAAATTTAGCTATAGCTTGACAAAGCAAACTCATATCAAATTGCTTTTTTAAAATTTCTCGTAATGGCTTGCCCGCATCTTTCATTAAAAAACAATTTAACTCAAGATTATGCGTAATAATTTCCGGCACCGGTGCTTGAAATTGTTCTTGCAAAATTTTAATAATATTAGCTTCTAGCGCCAATAATTCGGGTGTCTGTTTTAAATAAATATTTCCAGCAGAAGTCACAAACCGCACAACATAAGACCAAGGCGTTTCTTTCACAATTGCGGTCAATTCATTTTTTACTGAATATCCATGCGCTAAAAGATATTTATGCCCCCACTCAATAATTTTTTTCATAAATTTTTACCTTTACTCAAATTATTATTAATATACCTGCATTATGATTTTTCAGGGAGAGGGAATAAGTCTGCAAGTGAGACGAAATGGCCTGAAGTTGTGAGGACGCGGGCGTGGGTGCGATTTAGTTCGCGCGGGTCGAGGACACCTACAGAATGACACAGAATGCCAATTTCATGCACCATATTAGTAGCATAATGATAAACGCGGATGGCTTTATTTTTAGGGTCAAGGCCACTCACTAACCGCGGGTTGTGAGTGGTAATACCTGTAGGGCAAGTATTTAAATGACAACGCATGGCTTGAATACAACCAAGTGCAAATAAAAAGCCGCGCGCGCAATTAACAAAATCAGCTCCCATGCATAAACCCCAGGCTACATAAGAAGGGGTGGCAAGTTTGCCTGAAACAATTACTTTGATGCGCTCTTTTAGCCCATACTGTACAAGCATATTAACAAGCACGGGCAATGAATCGCGAATAGGTAAACCAACATGGTCAACCAACACCATAGGCGCAGCACCTGTGCCGCCATCTTTACTATCAAGAGTTATAAAATCAGGTGCGGATTCAATGCCGCGTTTTAAAATTTCATTAAATAAATCATCTAGCCACTCATAAGAACCAAATACTGCTTTAAAGCCAGTAGGTTTGCCGGTCACATCGCGCACACGATTAATTACATTTAAAAGTTCAGTTACATTGCTAATATCTTCATGTCGATTTGGGCTCACAGAATCTTTATAAGGTGCAATACCACGAATTTCTGCAATTTCAGGAGTAACTTTCGCAGCAGGGAGTAAGCCACCTTTGCCAGGTTTAGCACCTTGGCTTAATTTAATTTCAAACATTTTAATTTGTGGATTATCGCCATAATTTTTAAGACGCGTATCATCAAGATTGCCGTCAAGGTCGCGATAACCATATTTGGCTGTGCCAATTTGCGCCACAATATCAGCGCCACCTTCTAAATGATAAGGTGATATGCCGCCTTCACCCGTATTAAGCCAACAACCAGCCATGCGCGCACCATTAGAGAGCGCTAAAATCGCAGCTTTTGATAATGCACCATAACTCATAGCCGAAATATTGAAAAAAGTTTTTGCAATATAGGGAGTGCGACAATATGGTCCTATTGTAATAGGTTTGGCTGCTACAGCTTCGCGGCCTATGGGTGGAAAAGGTGCATCAGTAAAAACTAAAGTGCCAGGCTTGGTAAAATCGCGCGTCGAACCAAAACCAACCACATTTTCGACATTTTTAGCCGCACGATAAACCCATGACCGCACCGCGCGATTAAATGGCAACTCTTCTCTATCATTAGTAATAAAATATTGTTGGACATAATCGCGCATTGATTCAAAAATATAACGAAAATGGCCAATTAAAGGATAATTGCGTAAAATAGCATGTTCTTTTTGAATTCTATCGTGGATATAAAAGAAAATAATAAGTAAGCCACAGATGATAAATATAGCAATTTTAGCGGTCTGCTCAATTTGGATTGTTCTAAAAAGAATTGTTGTCGCGTGTTCTGATATCATTACGCTATCCTTGCATTATATATACTTTAACATAACATTGTGGAAAGAATATGCCAACAGCTCTAGCAATTCCTTCTAAACTTGGGGCATTATCTTGCACTATTTTAAAAGGTGTTGGCCCCAATATAGCGCAAAAATTGGCTAATTGCGGCATTAATACCTTACAAGATTTATTATTTCATTTACCTTTGCGTTATCAAGATTGCACTCATCTAACGCCCATAGCTGCATTACAAATCGGTGATACAGCAGTAGTTGAAGGTATTATTGTGGCAACTGAAGAACGTTTTGCCAAACGCAGAAATTTATTATGCACTTTACAAGATGCAACAGGAAAGCTCACCTTACGGTATTTTCATTATAATGCGCACCAAAAAAACAATTTAAAAGTTGGTACGCGTTTAACTTGCTTTGGTGAAGTGCGCGGCTTTGGCTCACATAAAGAATTAATTCATCCGACTGCGCGCTCAATTCAATTAGAAGAAAAACTCACACCTGTTTACCCTACAACATCAGGTCTCACGCAGAAAACTTTGTATAATTTAACCTCACAAGTTTTGGAACTTTTAAACAAGGGTGCACTATTGCCTGAGCTTATTCCAGCAACTATTTTAGCGCAGTATAAATTGCCTTCCTTGCTTGCAGCATTAAATTATGTGCACAGACCAGAACCAAAAGCCCAAGCTTTGCAAAAAATGCAGCAACGCTTAGCATTTGAAGAATTATTAGCACATCATTTGAGCTTGACAAAAATTCGCGCAAAGATTGATGAACAGGTTGCGCATTCTATGCCGTTAGCCACTAAACTTAGCGCGCGCTTTTTAAGCACGCTTCCTTTTAAGCCAACTAAAGCCCAACTGCGTGTATGTCAAGAAATAGCAAGGGATATGGCGAGTGTAAAACCAATGCTGCGTTTGGTGCAAGGTGATGTAGGGTCTGGTAAAACATTAGTCGCAGCTATTAGTGCTTTGCAAGCAATAGAAAATAATTATCAAGTGGCTTTAATGGCGCCTACAGAAATTTTAAGCGAACAACATTTTAACAATTTTAAACAATGGTTAGCACCGCTTAATTTAAATGTAGTTTGGTTATCGGGTAAACATTCAGGTTCACAACGTAAAATAATTTTAGAAGATTTAAAACTAAAGCGCGCTCATTTAGTGGTAGGCACTCATGCGCTTTTTCAAGAAAATGTGCAATTTGGGGCTTTAGGTTTAGTGATTATTGATGAACAACATCGTTTTGGGGTGGAACAACGCTTAAAATTGCGTGAAAAAGGTATTTTTAACAAACGTTTTCCGCATCAATTAATAATGAGTGCCACACCAATCCCCAGAAGTTTAGCAATGGTAGCTTATGCTGATCTTGATCATTCTATTATCGATGAATTACCACCAGGGCGCACGCCAATTACCACTGTAGTTATTTCTCATACTAGGCGCCAAGAAGTTATAACCAAAGTGCGTGCAGCTTGCGAACAAAAAAGACAAGTTTATTGGATTTGTACTTTAATTGAAGAATCTGAAACTCTGCAAGCAGAAGCAGCAGAAGTCACGGCAAAATCATTACAAACTTTTATGCCAACTTTAAAAGTTGGCTTAATTCATGGTAGACAAAAAGCAGATGAAAAAAATTTGATAATGACTGCTTTTCGCAAGCATGAAATTGATTTATTGGTTGCAACTACGGTAATAGAAGTGGGCGTTGATGTACCAAATGCAAGTTTAATGGTTATTGAAAATGCTGAGCGTTTAGGTTTGGCGCAATTGCATCAATTACGTGGGCGTATTGGGCGTGGTAAAATGGCTAGTCATTGTATTTTGCTTTATTCATACCCAATATCGCAAATTGCTCGCGAGCGTTTAAAAATATTACGCGAGAGTTCAGATGGTTTTGTAATTGCCAAACGTGATTTAGAATTGCGTGGGCCGGGCGAAGTGCTGGGGACACGGCAAGCTGGACTCGTGCAATTTCGTTTAGCCGATTTAGTGCGCGATGAGCCATTATTGGAGATGGTAAAGCAAACAGCGGCCGCAATAAAAGCCACTGCCCCGCAAAATATCCCGCTTTTAATTCGGCGCTGGTTGGGAGAGGGTACTAAATTCGCAAAAGTTTAGGTATAATCCAAGCCTTATTCAATTTAAAACAAGTAAACTATGGCGCATTTTCTTAATTTCGTAATTTCCCAATGGCAATTATGGTTAGCTTTAGTCATTGTTGTGACACTTATTATTAGTCTAGAAGTCCATAATCGAGTCTTTGGCCCGAGTAGGTTATCGCCCCAAGAAGTTACTAATCTCATTAATAGGCATCAAGCCTTAGTAGTCGATGTGCGCGAAGAAACCCTTTTTCATCAAGGGCATATAGCAGGTGCACTCAATATCCCAGTGCGAGAACTCAAGCAAAAGCTTGAAAAATTAAGTCCGCATAAAGGCACGCCAGTAATCATGGTTTGTAATGCAGGTCAGAGTGCTATTAAAGCTGCGGTCTTGCTTAAACAAAATGGCTTTTCTTTAGTGCATGTGTTGCATGGCGGTTTAAATGCCTGGAAAAAAGCCAATTTACCTGTAATAAAGGCTTCAAAAGGAGTTAAACATGGCTGAGGTTAAGATTTATACCGCAGAAAACTGCCCTTATTGCGCCCAAGCTAAGAAATTATTAGATGAAAAAGGGGCTAAATATCAAGAGATTCATGTTGATACAGATACAGCTAAACGGGATGAAATGGTAAAATTAAGCGGTAAACGTAGTGTTCCGCAAATATTTATAAATGGCAAAAATATTGGTGGCAGTGATGCCCTGGCTAATCTAAATCGTAGCGGTGAGCTCGATAAACTATTAAAGGCTTAAGTTATATGACAGAAACACAAACCAAACCAGTTGGACCTGAATTTTCTATTCAACGCATTTATACCAAAGATCTTTCTTTCGAAGCGCCTACAACTCCACATGTTTTTCGTGAAGCTTTTCAACACGAAGTTAATTTGCAAGTTAATACTTTCGATCAAAAGCTAGAAGAAGGTTCTTACGAAGTTGTTTTACATGCAACCGTAACTGCTAGCCAAAAGGGTAAAGTGGCTTTTTTAATTGAAATAAAACAAGCTGGTATTTTTACCTTTAAAAATTTTACAGAAGATCATTTAAAATATGCAATAAATGCTTTAGCGCCATCAATTTTATTTCCTTATGTGCGTGAAGTTGTTTCTGAGATGGTTTCCCGTGGAACATTTCCACAATTAATTTTAGCGCCGCTGAATTTTGAAGCTATGTATATGCAAAAAAATCAAACGCCGGTTACAACTCAATAAGTTATGACAAGCCCACGCCTAAATCAATTTGATGTTATTGTCGTGGGTGGTGGTCATGCTGGCACTGAAGCGGCTTTAGCTGCTGCTCGTATGGGCGCAAATACATTACTTTTAACGCATGCTATTGAAACCTTAGGCCAAATGTCTTGTAATCCAGCAATTGGTGGCATTGGCAAAGGTCATTTAGTAAAAGAAATTGATGCTTTGGGCGGTATCATGGCGCAAGCCGCTGATGCTGCTGGTATTCAATTTAGAATTTTAAATGCTAGTAAAGGTCCCGCTGTGCGCGCAACACGTGCGCAGGCAGATAGAGCGCTTTATAAAGCATTTATCAGAAATCATTTAGAGCAGCAAACTAATCTTAAAATTTTTCAACAAGCAGTTGATGATATTTTAATTGTTAATAATGCTGTGCAAGGTGTATTAACCCAACTGGGTTTAAGATTTTACGCGCCTACAGTTATTTTAACTGTAGGCACATTTTTAGCTGGTAAAATTCATGTTGGCAATAGTCAACATGCGGGCGGCAGAGCTTCAGAAAAACCAGCAACTACTTTAGCGCAGAAATTACGTGAATATATGCCACGTGTAGGTCGCCTTAAAACTGGCACTCCACCGCGTATTGATGGTAGAACTATCGATTATAGTGAATTAGCGCGGCAAGATAGCGATTATCCACAACCCGTATTTTCTTTTTTAGGTAAGGTTGAAGATCATCCGCGCCAAATTCCTTGTTATATTACGCATACCAATGAAAAAACTCATGACATAATTCGTGAGGGTTTAAGTCGCTCTCCTTTGTATGATGGCACAATTCAAAGTACTGGCCCGCGCTATTGTCCTTCTATTGAAGATAAAGTTGTAAGGTTTGCTCTTAAAAAATCACATCAAATATTTATTGAACCTGAAGGTCTCAATACTACAGAAATATATCCCAATGGAATTTCTACAAGCTTACCTTACGATATGCAGGTAGCCTTTGTGCAGTCTATGCAAGGTTTTGCCAATGCACATATTACGCGCCCAGGTTATGCAATCGAATACGATTTTTTTGATCCCCGCGGTCTTAATCCAACTCTAGAAACCAAAACTATAAATGGCTTATTTTTTGCAGGCCAAATAAATGGTACAACTGGTTACGAAGAAGCGGCAGCTCAAGGTTTAATTGCAGGCATCAATGCAGCACTTAAAATACAACAAAAAACAGAATGGTATCCTAAGCGCAGCGAAGCATATATTGGTGTTTTAATAGATGATTTAGTTACTAATGGCACTAACGAACCATACCGTATGTTTACCTCGCGTGCCGAATATAGGTTACTATTACGTGAAGATAACGCTGATTTGCGTTTAACACAAATTGGCCGTGATTTAAATTTAGTAGACGATAAAAGATATGCGCATTTTGCTGATAAATGTGAAAAACTAGCGCGCGAAGAAAAAAGATTACATCAAACTGTGTTGCACCCGCATACTCCAGAAGCTCAAAATTTTGCTAAACGTTTTGGTCAAACCTTAACGCGTGAATATCATATCAGTGATTTATTGCGCCGCCCTGAAGTAAGTTATGGTGAGTTGATGGATATTCCAGAATTAGGCCCAGGTGTTGATGACCCATTAGTTGCTATTCAACTCGAAACTCAACTAAAATATCAAGGTTATATTAATAGGCAAACTGCAGAAATAAATCGTTTCTTACGCCATGAAAACACGCAAATTCCGCCTAATTTTGATTATAAATCTGTAAAAGGTCTCTCCGCCGAAGTTCGCCAAAAATTATTAGCAGCAACTCCCAAAACTATAGGCATTGCTTCAAGAATTTCAGGCGTAACTCCCGCTGCTATTTCTCTGCTTCTAATTCATCTTAAGCGATTTAATACTGTTTGATACGTCACTCCAGCGAAAATCTCCGTCATTCCGGCCCCCGAGCCGGAATCCACATACCGCGGTAATGGATTCCGGCTCGGGGGCCGGAATGACGAATATCGCGGCCGGAATGACGAAAATCAAAAACAAGAAGATAGTTTACGCATATTTTTTTCGCGCTCTTCATGATTACTAAGCGAGAGTTCATTGTTAAGCTCAGGATGCTGACCTAACTTTTTGCTTTTACCACCAGCTGTAAAAAGACTCCGAAAAATACGATAACTTGTTGAGCTATGATTTTTTGCGGCATACTTAATGGCTTGGCCTAAAGGTGAGTGACGTTTATAAGATGACATAAGCCAATAAAGTGTATCTTTATAATATACGTTATTCATACACTTCTTTTTAATATTTATATCAGCACCTTTTTGGATTAGGAAGTCTGTTATTTCTGGTCTTTGCTTATCAATAGCACACATAAGAGAAGTGCCAAAACTAGCATACTTAGTGTAACGTTTATCGTTTGACAAATAAAATTCACTTTTATTAATATCAGCGCCAGCCGCGATAAGCATTTCTAATATTTTTATGTCGCTATTATTGTTTTCTATAAATCTAAACAAGGCTTGAGTTTTTTGTGAAGTTGTAAGTAGCTTTAGAGTTTTATCGGCCTCTAAAATTTTTTCAATAGTAGATGCTGCAACATTATTAGCTATATATTGCTCCAATGCCCTTGCCATCTCACGACCATCAATAATTTTAGCTTGTACAAGTGGAATAAGCGGGATATTTAATTTAAAGGCTGCATTTACTAGATGTGTAAATTTAAAATTAGCTGATAGATAACGCTGAAATGGCGCGATGTTATAAAGATAAGCATATAATGGCAAGGATATATTTTTCATGCGAATTGTTTGCGCATTAATTTCGCCTTTAATTTGCATTTTTTCTATAATAATAAACGCGGTAACCCAATTAGTAGTTTGTTGCAATAGATAATAAGCATCACGAGATTTATCCATTTGTGCAAACTCTTGCATAGCATTGGCAAGTAGATATTTTAGTGTTATGCAATCGACGAGGTTAGGTTTATTAAAATATTTTAACAAAATTTTATAATATTTATTAAACTGCGCTTTATCTATATTTTTTAAAAAATCATCTTCGCATTGCATAAAAAATTTGGCACTGGCTTTGCTAGAAGATAATAAGGCAACTATATCTTTTGTTTCAAGGGAGCTTAAAATAAGTGAGTGAAGTTCTATGGGTAAATCAAATAAGTTTGTTGGTATCATAGCCGTTTCATGTTCATTTTGCGTTCATCACCTAAAGCGTAGAAAGATTCACGCCTCGTTCTACTTTCTGGAAACGTAGCTGCCTCAGCATATCTCTCTTTAGCTTTTTCACCTTTTTTTGCCCCAGCTTTATAAAGACTTAAAAGTATTTGTAAAGATTGAGGAGAGCTAGCAAGCAGATTTGCATAATAAGCGGCCTGAGTTATAGGTGAACAATGGTTATAAAGTTTAAAAAATCTTTGAAATTTATTTTTATAAGTATAATGATTCATGAAAGATCGTTTAATATCTATGTCTGCACCTTCTTGGATTAGAAGGTCAACAACATCGGAGCGCTGATTATCAACAGCATACATAAGAGGAGTACCCCAGCAAGCGTAGTTTCTTGACGATCTATCGTTTGATTCATAATACCCGCGGCTATTAATATTAGCGCCGGCTGCAATTAGTTCTGATAATATTTGAGTAATGCTGGCTGACGATTCTATAAAATGAAATATACCATTAGTTTTTTGTGAAACGCTAAGTGCTTTGAGTTTTTTATCAGCCTCTAAAATTTTTGTAACGCTAATTAGATCATTTGAACGTATTGCTTGATAAAATATTTTAGTAATTGAGACTCCATTAGCTAATAAGTAACTATAAAATGGTTGAATATCATGGCTTAGAGCATAGGCAAGTGCCGGCATAGAATTTATTTTAACACTTTCAAAAATGGGTTTGCCTTTTATACGCGCTGCTTCCATAATAATAAATGCCGTAAACCAATCATTAACATTTTGCGAAGTATTCTTAGATTTCATAGCTTTGGCAAGCGATGCTTTTAAGAGCAGTTGCGAAGTAATAGTAGATTTTTTAAAATATTTTAATAAAGTTTTAAAATAATCATTAAATTGCTTTTTATCTACATCATTTAATAAGTCATTTTCTAATTGCATAAAAAATTTAGCTGTTGCTTTGCTGCAAGTAAATAAAATATTTTGGTCTTTTGGGGCGAGATGGTTAAGAATTAATGGATAAAGCTCTAAAGGTAAATCAAATAAAGTTGTGGTGTCCATTGTTATTATTTTTATTAGCAATTAAAAAACAAATTCTATCTTATCTTTATTTTATTGACAAGATAAAAACCGCACTTCATACTTAAAATAAAAAAGGTTGGTTATGCCACAATTTAATAACTATAATTTCGAAGAACTTTTAAACGCCTGTTTAGATGGTAATTATGACGCAATTCAAACATTTAAAAATAAATATATACATGAAAAAATATTTTTTGGCTTGTTTTGTTTATCTTTAGATAGCGAACAATTAAATACTCTTAAGCAAAAAGTTCCCCATCCAGTTGCGCATTATTTATTAGCTTATTATGAAAGTCGTGTGATACACAATGATGCCGTAGCACGCGTTCATCTTATAGCAGCTGTATATACAGGCAATTTACAACCCCAACATCATTTTATATGGCATATGTTAGGAACATTTTATTTAGAAGGTAAAGGCGGCAGTGTCGATTTATGCAAAGCAGAAGAGTTATTACTAAAAGCATGCGAGGTTAATAATCAATCGGCATACAGTTTTTTAAATTTAGCGCTTTGCTATGAAAAGCAGGGTAAATTTGAGCAAACAAAGCATATTTTAATGCGTGGGATAGCTAAAGATTTTGCTATTTGCGCCTATAAACTAGGGTCCATTTTAGAAAAAAAAGCTATTTTAGACCAAGATTATATAGAAAGTGCTGAGTATTATGCTAAAGCATTAGAGTTGGGCTTGAATGAAAAGGCAGCTTTATTATGTAAAAAAAGTCTGTTTGAGTTATGGCGGGGCCATCCTCTCCCTGAAATTTTATATTTAACGCTAGATAATAAAGATTCAACTCTAGTGTTACATTTTTTAGAAAAAAATCCAGATCTTATTAATATGGTTATTGCAAGTAATATACCAAAATCGCAAAAATTAACTTATTGGGAGAAGCTAAGTCAAAAACTTTTAACAAAAAATCAATCTATTTATCGTTATGCTAAAGCTAAAACGCTTGCTAAAATCACTAGCTTATATGATGAAAAAATGTCTCTCGATGAAATTATATTACAACCATTCGAGCTCATACCAGCTTCATCGCTACAATTTATAATCGATTATTATTACTCTAATATTTTGCGGTCGACTTCTGATTATAAAATTGCATTTGAAGAAACTTGGGATTTATATAAAATTTTATTTAATGTAGAAATTCAAATGTTGCAAGGTAAGCTCGACCGTATTTTACAAAAACAAAAAGATACTGAAAGCGCGCATACTAAATTAAATAAATACAAAAGCTCACAAACTACTATTTTAGAAAAATGCAAATTAAAACAAGCTCAAATTAAAACTGAACAACAAAAAATACAATATAAACTTCTTAATGAGTTTCCAATGAATTTTGTCTATACGCCGCTTAAAGAATCATTATACAATAAATTAGCAGATTTAGATAAAGATTGTGAAAAACTAACTTTAGCAGAAAAAAGTATAGTAGAAAATATTAATAAGGTCGATGATTTTATTAAAGAAGATTTTAAACTTGATAAATCAAATGCGCGCTTAAAAAAATATTCAGAAATTAAAAAAATAATTCCTGAATACAATGCTATATTACAAAGCAAATCACTTCCACTTATGAAATGGTCTCCTGGTATAACTCCGCGTTTATGGCGTTTGTTAATATTTAGCGAACGCGCAAATCATGCTTCACAACCTAAACTAAAATGAGAAAATAACATGCCTAAGCTTTTATTAACTGATTTGCCAGATGATTCAATTGTAGAAATTATAAAAAAATTGTATGCGCAGGATCTGAATGCTGCAGTTAAATTTAGTCAAACTTCCAAAACTTTTAATAAAATTTATAAAGAGAATTTTACTAAGGAAGATTTTTTTAGTAATAAAGCAGCTTATCAATATATTAAGTCTGCAAAGCCAGCACAATTAAGCTGGGATGAAATATATTATAAATATAAAATCATTAAAGCTAATATTAAAAAAGGTCTATTTAAAGATAGTTACGATTGCATAATGCAAGCAATTAAACATGATTCTTACCATGCAATAGTTTTAGCAGCTTTAGCGCTTGGTGCAAATATAAATCAATCAAAAGGGAATCTCAATCCGTTAGGAAGTGCAGTCGTAGCTGGAAATTTAAGCCTATTTAATTTTTTGTTATTATGTGGTGCAGATATAAAATTAATTAATTATAATGTAGTTGAAGTAAAATCTATCCATGTGCTTATGCATTCGCTTGAACTTGGAGCTAAAATCCCAGATTATATAATTGGAATATTAAAATCACCTCACCAAAGTTGTTGGGATTATGAATTATATGAGCCTATTACGTTATGTGCCATTATTTATAATGGCTTAGATTTAACAACTATGTTAAATTTTCCAAGTCATTATAATCACGCTGATAAAAATACATACGAGCTTTTATTTAAAGCCGCACAAAAGTTTACGTTAGGCTATAAAGAATCAGCTGCAGCTTATATTTCTATGATCAGTAATAGTAAAAGATATTTAAATATCTTTTTTATATTAATAGCTGGAATTAAAGGCGGCAAACCAATTGCAACATATTTTGATAATCCAAAATTTATGAGTTTTTTAGAAGAGCAAATTCCAACGACTGCAAATATTGCGGGCAGTGACCTTATTCCTCGTATTCTCGCAACAGGCCCAAATGAAATTAAGCCTGCTCCGAAAAATCACAAACGTTGTTTAATGATGTAATCTCGTCATTGCGAGCGCGAAGCGCGCGGCAATCCAAGCTGTTTTAGCTAAGACCGCTTGGATTGCCGCGCGCTTCGCGCTCGCAATGACGAAGATTTAGTGAGATAATTTCATGGCATTGAGTTGTTGCATATAATGACCTTTGAGGTCACGCCCATCTATAATTTCTTTTCCTAATCTATCACGTAATTGTTTTAGAAGAGGAATAATATTGTCATTAAATAATTGAGCTTCATAACATACGTTGGTAAGGCTACCTTGGGTTGATTGAATACGTTGCATATCTATTAATTTTGCTGCAAACTGATTTAAATAAGCACCAAGTTTATTATGATTTTGACTGGCCACATCTAAGGCTTTATTAAGATTATCTAAAGTTGCTTGATCAGGCGATGTTACGATTTGTTTTGAATAAAAATCAATTATTTTACTATCTTCTAAGATCATATCTTTTGTTGCTTCAATACTTCTTATTAATGTGCGATACTTTTTTGTTATTTTTTTAAGATCATCCTTTGAGGCGGGCTCCCCGGAAAGTGTGGTTATAACAAAAGTTGCTGCTTCAGAGACGAGTTGTTTTATTTTGATTATATCAGGAGTTTCTTCAGCAGCGGAAACAAGGCTTGTGATTTGATGAGTGAGGTACTCTATTGATCCTACATATTGTAAGGCGTCAGAATATGATAACAAAAATCGTAATCTTTCAACCAAATCATTGAGGTTGGGCGCATCGGTATTTGCTTGAAGCATCATATTGCTCCTTTTTGGCAAACTTATCTCAAATTATACCCGTAAAAACTTAAGAAAATATGATGTTATAGAAGTTAAGGCTCAAGCCTTGGTAAAAGTGGATTATTTTCTTCAGATTGTTGTCTAAAACAACGTTTAAAAGTTCCTGAGGTAAGAAATAATGCTAATCCTATAATAGCACTAATGCCGCCAACAGTACCAAGAGTAATTGCTAAAACGGTTGAAAAAGGGAGGGAATCTGGTGTTGGAGATGGATTTAAACAATTATTAAGCGCACTAGTAAGTATATTTTTTGCGGCCCTACTATAAAAACTTATGCCACAATTTTTAAATACTACATCTAGACATTTCCAATCATCATACCATCTTATGTTACACGTTGGGTCAGAAAATACTTCTGTAACAGCATAATTTAATTTGGCCATATCACGCAAAAAATTCGTATGATTATATCCTACTTCCATGCGGTGATCTTTTACAAAAATACCTTTATTGGATGAAGGCACAGGCTCAACAAATAAAATTGCTGCATCAACAAGAGAGGGAAACATGGTAGGCAACAAAGCAATTAAAATTTTAGGGTGATCTTTTATAAATTTTGCTGAAGTTAATAGTTGTGAAATATGATCTACGGTATAATCTTTAACAGTTTTAAAAAAATTTGGTAGTTTCATATTTTCCTCATGGCTCAAGTCGTGGCATAAGTGGATTTTCTTCTTCTGGTTGGTGTCTATGACAGCGATTGCAAGTTTCAGAATTTAATAAACAAAAAATTCCAAGACTAATACCTACGGCGCCTATACCTGCAATACAACAAATTAAAGTCATATCGTCTACGGAAAGAGGGTTAACTAAACAAGTATCGACAATATTATCAACAATTTTATAAAATGCTTCATTATAATTATTGCCACAATTTGCTATAGCTGTGCCTCTGCAGCCAGCAATAGTTTTTAATATTCCCCCGCAGGTTATATTAGTTGGCATATGCTTATAAACTTTGTAGCCTGAAGCCACCATATTATTTATAAAGCTGGTGTGATTATAGCCCCAGAAATGACTTGTTGCTTCCACAGCATCTCTTATAAGCGCACCGGGAATAGTTGGCGAAGTTTCAACAAAAATATCACTTGCCGCAATTTTAGGCGCGAGCAAGGGCAATAAACTAATTAAAATTTTAGGATTATCTTTTATAAATTTCGCTGTAGTTAATAATTGCGAAATGCTATTAACGGCATAATTTTTAATAGTATTAAAAAAAGTTGGCAATTTCATATAAGAGCTAAATTATTTTTATTATTTTAAAAATTATAGCAAATAGCTAGACATTTTACAAATTAGTTTGTACCATCTTTTAAAAAATAACAGGGAATTTTTATGTTTAATGAAATATATAAAGCTGCTATAAATAAAGATACAACTGCTCTCGATGAAATCATTGCTAAAGGGGTTAGTTTAACAATTCCTCTTCCTGGCGCTTATCATATGAATGTTGCAACTCTACTTGCTTTTGAGGGTGATATTGCGGCAGTAGAATTATTACGTAAACGTTATCATTTTTTAGTAGGTAATATTGTTGATGGTCTAGCTCGTGCCGGCCGTTTTACAGAACTTGAGTTTTATAAAAAAAATTACTATCCTTCCCCTGTTTTTATTGCGCGTGGCTTAGCAATTGGCGGGTTTTTTAAAGAGCTTGCAGATTATCGTGATAAAGTAGATGTTAATTTTATTGCTGAAGCACTTGCTTATGCTGGTCATTTCAAAGAATTAAAAAAATATCGTAAATTTTATGGTGCGCGAGTTAGCCATATTGTTTGTGGTTTGGCTTGGGGTGGGCATGTTGCTGAAGTTGAAAAATATGCTTTGCAATTTCCAAAAGATCAAAATGTTTTGTCACAGATAGTCGAAGGCTTTGCTATGGGTGGTTATACTAAGCAAGCAATAAAATATAATGCGCAAGCTGATTTAGATCTTTGTGGGGTGGCTAGTAGTATAGCAGAAGCAGGATATATTAAAAAAGCTCATAAGGTTTTGCAACGCTGCCCAACCGCTAGTTTATCAGAAATATCTTTTGGTTTTAGTAGAGCTGGTAATGTCTCCGAAGCTAAAAAAGCTTATTCTCTTTGTGATATCCAACAAGGATTAGCAGAAGGTGCTCACGTGTTTGGTTTGTTAAAAGAAATACGAGAAAATAAAATTGAAATGGATAGTATTTCTACGGGATTTATAATTAATTTTGCAAATGAAGGTGATGAAGGTTTTATTAGATTATTATTATCTTTAGAGCCTAATACTGCAAAACTTTGGTTAAATGATGTTATAGAAGGTTTAACTAGTTTTTTGCTAAAGCTTCCTTCCTCTAATCACGCGAAACAATCTTTAACTTGCGTACTCACTAAATTGATTAATATAAACGAAATAATAAATAACTTAAATTTAAATTTTTCCCAAGCCTATGCCTTGTATAATTACGGCCATATTCTCAAGTCTTTTTTCCTTAATAATACTATGCAAAATTTACTAACCCCTGATAATTTTTTTAATGTTATTTCTCACCTTACCGAATTGCCATATTTTGAAGCTGTGGATATGTTTGAAAAAGCTCAAGAAAGGGTTAGTGCTAGTTTGAATAAAGGCCCTTAAGGTGCCCTTAATTAAAGTGTTCCATAAATATCAATTAATAAAATGGAATCTTTTAAAGTATAATTTGATTTTAATGGAGATAATTCTTTGGATTTAAAAGGTATTGCAATATAGGTTAATGTTTGGCTCTTGGCATAATAATGGGGGTCAGATAACGCAAAAATAGGCAGAATTTTTTTGGTTGATTGTGATAGTAAAGTGGCAGTGGGTAATCTTTTTTTAAAACTCTCTTGAAGTTGTGGGCTTTGCCAAAGGTTTAGAAATTCTTTAAGAGAAATAATACCGGCATCATGCTTTGGTTTAGAGGCAAACCAAATTACCATTGGTTTTACATTATGCAATGTTAAAAGATAAATTTCTTTTTGTTGCATTTTGAGATTTATACTGCCTGCGGGTTGTTCAAATAATAATGTAAGCTGAGTATCAGAATTACAACAGTCTGCTAAGGCTTGAGTGGTTATAAAAATACTAATTATAATAATTAAAAAATATTTCATATTGATTATATTTTGCCAGTTATTCATAAATTGTCAACAATACCTTTTTTATTAAAATTAAAGTAAAATCAAACTTAAATTTATTGAGAAGGAACTTTAATGGGTAAAATAATTTCCATAGCCAATCAAAAGGGAGGTGTTGGTAAAACAACTACTTGCACAAATCTTGCCGCTTCTCTTGCTCATTATAATAGAAAAATTCTTCTTATAGATTTAGACCCCCAAGGCAATGCTACAATGGGTAGTGGTATTAATAAAAATGATTTAAAAGCTTCCATAAACGATGTTTTATTGGGATTAGTTAATATACAAGATGCAATAATTCCTACAACTTGTAATTACGATATTATTCCTGGCAATAGTGATTTAACCGAAAGCGAAATTAATCTTATAAACAAAGATAAGCGCGAATATGTTTTAAAAAATGCATTAAGCATTATTGTCAATAATTATGATGAAATATTAATCGATTGTCCGCCTTCCTTAAATATGCTTACGGTTAATTCATTAGTTGCTAGTGATTCAGTGCTCATTCCTATTCAATGTGAGTATTATGCACTCGAAGGCTTAACAGGGCTTTTAGGCACAATTCAAGATATTATTAATTCTTGTAATCCAAAACTTGTGATTGAAGGCTTATTGCGCACTATGTACGATGGCCGTAATTGTTTAACGCAACAAGTATCCGATCAACTAGTAAATCATTTTAGAGATCTCGTGTATAAAACAATTATTCCGCGGAATGTGCGGTTAGCAGAAGCCCCAAGTCATGGTATGCCAGCTTTGTTATATGATAAACATTCTGCAGGGGCTAGTAGTTATTTATCTTTAGCACTTGAGATTATCGAAAAAAATAAAGTCGCCATGGCAGAATCTGCTGACATCACTTTGAGTATGGAGCCAACATGACCAAAAAACGCGGTTTAGGCAGGGGTCTTGCTACTTTATTAAGTGATATAAATCCTGCAATTGCAGAAATGACGCGCACAGAAGATTTAATTCCACCTTTGCCTGGTGTGCAATCCTTAAAAGTTAGTCAATTGCAACGTGGCAAATATCAACCGCGTAAGACTATGAATAATGATTCTCTGCAAGAATTAGCTGATTCTATTAAAGCACAAGGCATTATTCAGCCAATTGTAGTGCGCGAAATAAGTCAAGGCCAATACGAAATTTTAGCTGGTGAACGGCGTTTTCGTGCCGCGCAAATGGCTGGTTTAACTGATGTGCCTGTGGTAATTCGCGCTATCAATGATCAAGATGCGATGGCATTAGCGCTTATCGAAAATATTCAGCGCGAAGATTTAAATCCACTAGAAGAAGCTATTGCTTTGCAACGGTTGTTAAGTGAATTTGATCTTACTCACGATGAGGTTGCTAAAACATTAGGTAAATCACGCTCAGGCATAACCAATTTATTGCGCTTATTGAATTTAACTCCCGAAGTACAAAAAATGATTGAAGATAATCAATTAGAGGCGGGCCACGGTAAAGCATTATTGAGTTTGCAAACCGATGCCCAAATTCAAGCTGCTAAACTCGTATTTTTAAAAGGCTTATCTGTGCGTGAAACAGAGCGCCTAGTAAAATCTTGGGCTACTTCAGTTAACCACAGACAATTACCAGTTATAAGCCCAGAAATGATTACTTTAAAACAACGCTTAGCCAAAATATTAGGTACCAAAGTAATATTAAAACATAATGAAAAAGGTAAAGGTAAATTAATAATTGCTTTTAAAACCCTAGCTGAATTGGAAAAAATTTTTGACAATATTAAGGAATAATATGAAACCAATAACTTTTCAACAAGTAGGGCAAATAGAGATCAAACCTCGTTATAAAAATGAAGAAAATTTTTTTATGAGCCAAACTTCTTCACCGCTTTTAAGTGTAATTAAAGTACAAGACTATAAAGCCTGGCAGCGTATTTTACGCCGTCATGCCGGTGAATTTTTAACTGGTAATTTTAAGAGTATTACTGAAGAAGATTTTAAAAATAATTCTATTTTAATTTTATCTAAAGTTTTAAATCCTGGTTTTGGTGAGCTTAAAATTGATGGCATAAATGTGCAAGATAATAATTTAGAAATTACTGCTTATGAAGTAAGAAATGGTTATGATATAGCTTCAGCCGGATTTGCTGGAGAAGCTAAATTTATTTTAAAATTAGCCCAAGTTTTGCCAGAAAAAATAAATGTTACATATAAAGAAGCTCATCCTTTATATCATCATGTGTTTTTTCATTCGATTGCTGGTAAGTTTAAAAAATTTGAATTTTATTCCTCACAAGATGCAAGCCAAGTTGCAGAAGTTGTAGAATCTAATATGAAGCAAATCGATAGTTGGGTTAAGGACTATCCGTCTATTGCGGCAGTTAGGCGAAACTTGCCTGCCAAAAATTGGGTTATTAAACAAAAAATAACTGCAAGTGAAGTGCTAACCTTTATAGAAGACCTAAAAGCAGAACGAGCTCTAGCCAAAGCAGGTATGTTTGCTAATAAACCTCCAGTGGCTATGCAGACTTCAAGTATAACGCCAAAGCCTTAGACTACGGCCGCATCCTCATACTGGATTGTTCAGTGGATTGTGCAATCATATCCTCAAACATGTCTAAGGTTTTTTGAATTTTAAGCATATCTGTAATTCTTTTAGTTTCTAGGGTGGTATATTCGCTAAAATGAGGTTCAATAACGGTGATTTTGTCTTCCGCCAGTAATTTTAAAATTTTATCTCTATCTTCTAATGAAATAACATCGTCTGGAATTGATTTTAAGAATTTATAGGTAGCAGGGATTGCGCGTTCTTGCATTTCGTTGAAAGGAAAATCTAAGAGTAAATGTTCACGAGACAAATTTTTCATGCTTTTCTCCTTATTGTTTTGGCGGTGGAATCATAACATGATGGCAAGAGTTGCCGCAAATTCCCACAGACACCGCCCATGACTCTAATAGTTGCACCTCGTGTGAATAATCATTATACTGCTGCTGCTTGTAGCCTAGGTGAGGTGTTATGGTTAGTATTCCTTCTAAGAGTAAACAAGAAACACTTGCACTCTTAAAATTAGAAGGTATTATCCTTGTTTTTATAGCGCTCATTTGTCTCTCTTTAGGTAGGCTTTCTTTCTTAGAAGGAGGGCTAGCTTGTTATATACCTAAGCTTTGTTTTGCTGGGATTTCATTTCGGCATAGCGGGGCGCTGCAGGCAGCGGCTATTGTTTTTGATTTTTATTTTGGCCAATTGGTAAAAATCGCTATAACTATTACCATTTTTGCCATTAGTTTTAAATATTTGCATCCGACACCTTTGCCTTATTTTATAGGATATATGGTTGATGCAAATATGATATGGTTGCTTCCTTTTGCTTGGAAGTTTATGTATAAAATATTCATTAAAAAGGGTAATGTATGACTGCTGGGGCTATAACTACCACACAGTATATTCATCATCATCTCGAGCATTGGGTTTTGCCGCTCACTTCAAATTATGCAGCGCATCCTTTTTTGGCTGTAAATATCGATACTATCGGTTTTTCATTGTTTTTGGGTCTTATTTTTTGTGGGGTTTTCTATAAAGTTGCGCGCAAGGCTACTAGTGGGGTGCCAGGCGGTTTGCAAAATTTTGTTGAAGTAATGGTTGAATTTGTCGACACCCAAGTTAAAGATAGTTATCACGGCAAAAGCATCTTAATAGCGCCATTAGCGCTTACCGTCTTTTGTTGGGTTTTCCTTATGAATTTTATGGATCTCTTGCCGGTTGATCTCCTGCCCAGTTTTGGCCATATGTTAGGGGCGCCTTATTTGCGGATAGTCCCCACAGCTGACCCTAATCTCACATTTGCCCTCTCGCTAAGCGTATTTATTCTTATTATATTTTATAGTATCAAAATCAAAGGAGTTGGGGGTTTTGCCAAAGAACTTACCTGTACTCCCTTTGGTATTGCACTTTTACCAGTAAATTTAGTTTTAAAGGTTGTCGAAGAGGTGGCAAAACCTTTATCATTGGCGCTGCGATTATTTGGTAATATGTATGCCGGTGAGCTTATTTTTATTCTCATAGCCTTATTGCCATGGTGGTCGCAATGGCCCCTTGGTGTATCATGGGCAATTTTCCATATTCTGATTATTACTTTGCAGGCGTTTATTTTTATGATGCTTACTATCGTATATCTCAGTTTGGCACACGAAACTCATTAACTTAATCACTTAACTGTAGGAGAAACTATGGAAACCGCAACACTTATTACTCAAATTCAAGGTATGACTGCCATTGCTGTTGGCATACTGATTGGCTTTGGTGCGCTTGGTACTGCTATTGGGTTTGGTTTGTTAGGTGGTAAATTCCTTGAAGGTGCAGCGCGCCAACCTGAAATGGTGCCTATGTTACAAGTTAAAATGTTTATCGTAGCTGGCTTACTCGATGCGGTAACAATGATTGGGGTGGGTATTGGTCTTTATTTTACATTTGCAAATCCATTTCAAGAAGCCATTCTTAAATTTGTAAGTACAGCTGCTGCATAGTTTTGGAGAGCAAAAATGAATATTAATGCGACATTAGTTGGCCAAATGATTTCATTTGGCATTTTTGTCGGGTTTACTGGAAAATTTGTGTGGCCACCGCTTATGAAGGCATTGGCAGACCGGCAACAAAAAATTGCTGATGGTTTGGCTGCTGCAGAGCGTGGCGTACATGAACTTGAACTTGCTCAACATAAAGTAGCAGAGCAATTGCGTAATGCTAAAATTCAAGCAGCCCAAATTGTCGAACAAGCCCAAAAACGTGCAGGTCAACTGGTAGAAGATGCTAAATATAAAGCGCGTGAAGAAGGTCAACATTTATTGGTGCTAGCTAAAACTGAAATAGATAATATGGCGCGTCATGCTCGCGATGATTTGCGCAAACAGGTAGGTCGTTTGGCAATGGATGGTGCTGAAAAGATTCTCGAGCGCCATCTTGATAGCTCTATCGAACAAGAGCTCATCGATAAAATTATTACCGAGATTTAAGCCATGGCCGATAAAGTCACTATTGCCAGACCCTACGCTAAAGCCGCTTTCGAATATGCTCTCGAAGCTAAAACCATAAGCGCTTGGCAAAATTTTTTAGCATTGTTAGCTCAAACTATGCAAGATTCAGTAATGCAAAAGTTTTGCAAAAATCCGTATGTCACTCATAACGAAATTAAAAAATTATTATTAAATATTTCATCTAAAAATCAAGATGATGCCATGCGAATCTTCCTAGAACTCTTAACCAAGCGCGATCGCTTAAGTCTCTTGCCCGAGATCTCAATGCTTTTTAATTATTTTTATGCGCAGCATGAAAATACGGTAGGTGCTGAAGTTTATTCATCTGTTGATTTAGAAAAAAGTCAGCAAGAAAAATTAATTAAATCACTTGAAAAGCGCTTGCATAAAAAAGTTATCTTAAATTGTCATACGGATAAAAGTCTATTAGGTGGAATCATAGTGCGCGCGGGTGATTTAGTTATAGATGGTTCATTGCGTGGCAAGCTAACTCGCTTGACGCACGATTTAGTTTCATGAATATTGTTGAAGTGAGGAAAGACTATGCAGCAGCTTAGCCCAGTTGAAATTAGTGAATTAATCAAAGAACAAATTGGACGCTTTAACATTAAGCCTGAAGTGCGCACCGAGGGCACTATCGTAAGCCTTAAAGATGGCATTGTGCGTATTCAAGGGTTAGAAAATGTTATGCAAGGCGAAATGGTGCGCTTTGATCAAAACACTTATGGCATGGCGCTTAACTTAGAGCGTGATTCAGTAGGTGCTGTAGTATTAGGTCCTTACGAACATTTAGCTGAGGGTAATGTAGTAACTTGTACTGGTCGTATTCTTGAAGTGCCGGTAGGTGAAAATTTATTAGGTCGGGTAGTTGATGCTTTAGGTAATCCTATCGATGGTAAAGGGCCTATTCAATTTACTGAGACTTCACCAGTTGAAAAAGTAGCACCTGGGGTAATTGCGCGGCAATCTGTTTCTCAACCTTTGCAAACTGGGATTAAATCTATCGATACCATGGTGCCAATTGGGCGTGGGCAGCGGGAATTAATCATTGGCGATAGGCAAACTGGTAAAACCGCGGTTGCTATCGATGCCATTATTAACCAAAAAGGTACTGGTGTTAAATGTATTTATGTGGCAATAGGCCAAAAGGCTTCATCTATTGCGTCTGTGGTGCGTAAACTCGAAGAAGCAGGTGCATTGGCTCATACAATTATTGTTGCAGCTACAGCTTCTGATGCTGCTTCATTACAATTTATAGCACCTTATGCGGGTTGTTCTATGGGTGAATATTTCCGTGATAAGGGTGAAGATGCACTTATTATTTATGATGATCTTACCAAACAAGCTTGGGCTTACCGGCAAATTTCTTTATTATTAAGAAGACCACCTGGCCGTGAAGCATATCCAGGCGATGTATTTTATCTCCATTCGCGTTTACTCGAGCGTGCAGCGCGTGTAAATCCACATTACGTAGAAAAACGCACTCAAGGCAAAGTTGTTGGTAAAACGGGCTCACTTACTGCTTTACCAATTATTGAAACTCAAGCTGGCGATGTCTCTGCATTCGTTCCAACCAACGTAATTTCTATTACAGACGGGCAAATCTTTTTAGAAACTGATCTTTTTAATGCTGGTATTAGGCCTGCTGTGAATGCTGGTTTGTCGGTATCACGAGTAGGTGGGGCTGCGCAAACTAAGATTATTAAAAAATTAGCTGGTGGGGTACGTATTGGCTTAGCGCAATATCGTGAGTTAGCGGCGTTTTCACAATTTTCATCAGACCTCGATGAAGCAACTCGCAAACAATTAAGTCGTGGTCAACGTTTAACAGAAATCATGAAACAACCACAATATGCTCCGCTTAGCGTGGCAGATATTGCAGTTATTTTCTATGCTGCTGATAAAGGTTTTCTTGATGATCTAGAACTCAATAAAGTTTTAGCTTTTGAAGATGCGCTTAAAGCTTATATGCGCACTGACCATGCTCAATTGCTCGCTAAAATAAATGAAGTCGGTGATTATACGCCTGAAGTTGAAAAAGCTTTACGTAAAGCTATTGAAACCTTTAAAAATACTTATTCAGGATAATTATGGCGAGTACTAAAGAGTTACGCAGTCAAATTCGCAGCATTAAAAGCACGCAAAAAATTACGAGTGCAATGGAAATGGTTGCTGCGAGTAAAATGCGTAAAGCCCAAGAGCGTATGCATACGGCAAGGCCTTATGCTACACGTATTTTACAAGTAATAGGCCATTTAGCGCGCGGTAAACTCGAATATCATCATCCATATCTTGAAGCGAGACCAATTACGAGGGCAGGTATAATAGTAGTAACATCTGACCGTGGTTTATGCGGTGGCTTGAATATTAATTTATTTAAAAAATTGGTACAAGCTATGACAGGCTTGCGGGAAAAAGGTGCCGATATTGATTTATGTGTAATGGGTGGTAAAGGAAAAGCATTTTTTAAACGCCATGGTGGCAATATCATTGCGAGTTTGGGGCAATTGGGTGATGCGCCACATATTAATGATTTAATTGGCGTAGTTAAAGTTATGCTTGATGCTTACGACGCTAAAAAAATTGATGCGCTTTATATTGCGCATAATATATTTGTAAGCACTATGGTGCAGCAACCGCATATTCAACAATTACTACCTTTAGTGCCATCAGAAGATAAATTAGAGCAGCAAGATTGGGATTATATTTACGAGCCAGATGCGCGCGAACTCTTAACCATACTTTTAAAGCGTTACATAGAATCGCAAGTTTATCGCGGAGTAGTTGAAAATCTTGCGTGTTTTCAGGCGGCGCAGATGGTTGCTATGAAAAATGCTTCTGATAATGCAGGCACTTTAATTGATGAATTACAGCTTGATTACAATAAAGCCCGTCAAGCTAGTATTACCCAGGAATTAGCTGAAATTGTGGCAGGAGCGGCCGCTGTTTAAATTTTTTACGCGAGGAACTAGAAATGAGTGATGTTGGTACAGTTGTTGAAGTCATCGGGGCGGTCGTCGATGTGGAATTTCCCCGTCAACATATTCCGCGTGTTTATGATGCTTTGAAGTTAGAAGATAGAGAATTAACTCTCGAAGTCCAACAGCAAATGGGTGATGGCATAGTGCGTACCATTGCTATGGGTACAACCGATGGTTTGCGGCGTGGTCTTGCTGTTAAATCTACAGGTCAACCTATTTCGGTGCCAGTTGGTAAAGCAATGTTGGGGCGTATAGTCGATGTCTTGGGTCATCCTATAGATGAACAAGGTGAAATTGATACCAAAGATTATTTACCTATTCACAGACAAGCACCAAAATTTGTCGATCAAGCTGCTAATGAACAATTATTAGAAACTGGTATTAAAGTAATTGATTTAATTTGTCCGTTTGCTAAGGGTGGTAAAGTAGGTTTGTTTGGTGGAGCGGGTGTTGGTAAAACCGTTAACATGATGGAACTCATTCGTAATATCGCAATCGAACATAGTGGTTATTCAGTATTTGCTGGGGTAGGTGAAAGAACTCGCGAAGGTAATGATTTCTATCATGAAATGAAAGAATCAAACGTACTTGATAAAGTAGCATTAGTTTATGGTCAAATGAATGAACCACCTGGTAATCGTTTACGTGTAGCGCTTACTGGTTTAACTATTGCTGAAAATTTCCGTGATGAAGGCCGCGATGTTTTATTATTTATCGACAATATTTATCGTTATACTCTAGCTGGTACCGAAGTTTCGGCTTTATTAGGTCGTATGCCGTCAGCTGTGGGTTATCAGCCAACATTAGCAGCGGAAATGGGTGCGCTCCAAGAGCGTATTACTTCTACCAAAACTGGTTCTATTACTTCTGTGCAAGCAGTTTATGTACCAGCTGATGACTTAACCGACCCATCACCTGCTACTACCTTCGCGCACTTAGATGCCACAGTTGTATTATCGCGTCAAATTGCCGAGCTTGGTATTTATCCTGCGATTGACCCACTTGATTCAACTAGTCGTCAGCTTGATCCATTAATTATTGGTCAAGAACATTATGACGTAGCGCGTAAAGTGCAAAATATTTTACAGCGTTATAAAGAGTTGAAAGATATTATTGCAATTTTGGGTATGGATGAGTTATCTGAAGATGATAAACTCACTGTGCAAAGAGCGCGTAAAATTCAGCGCTTCTTATCGCAGCCATTTTTCGTTGCTGAAGTCTTTACTGGTTCGCCTGGTAAATATGTCCCATTGAAAGAAACAATTCGTGGTTTTAATGCAATTATTAATGGTGAATGTGATCACTTGCCCGAACAAGCCTTTTATATGGTAGGCACCATTGATGAAGCGATTGCAAAAGCGAAGTCTTTATAACGAGGCATAGATGGCTACTATATTACGCGTTGATATTGTTAGTGCTGAAGCACAAATTTATTCTGGCACGGCAGAAATGGTAGTTGCGACTGGTGAGATGGGCGAAATCGGTATTATGCCTGGTCATAGCCCTTTATTGACTACCTTGAAGCCGGGTCAAATCCGCGTTGTAAAATCTATAGCCCAAACCGAAGAAACCGAAGAAACATATTATGTTTCAGGTGGTGTTCTCGAAGTACAACCTCATATGGTAACAATATTAGCTGATACAGTAGTGCGTGCCGTCGACCTTGACGAAGCCAAGGCCGAAGAAGCTCTGCAGCACGCTCGCGACCAACTCAAAACACGCCAAGCTGATTTCGACTACGCCCGTGCTACCAGTGATCTTGCCCAAGCCGCTGCTCAAATTCGTGCTATACAACGCTTGCGTAAAAAGTATAAACACTAAATTCCCGTCATTCCGGCCCCCGAGCCGGAATCCATATTCCGCGGTAATGGATTCCGGCTCAAGGCCGGAATGACGAAAATCGCGGCCGGAATGACGAATGTCCTAAAATTGGGGTCAGGCGCTTTTTGTAGACATTAATGTCTACAAAAAGCGCCTGACCCCA
>JADMIO010928562.1_pt1 | contig 77237 bp, 67 predicted proteins | sample 8958161 | NCBI WGS metagenome assembly JADMIO01 (sample SAMN16585339, study PRJNA669376) | soil metagenome | isolation source: Crop rotation soil | place: USA: Cullars Rotation, Alabama | collected 2011
GCCGCGACTTCAAGTCACGTGAATTCCAAGCTTCGGATCCCACTGTGCTGGAAAGTGCAAACCAGAAAATGGGTATAAAAAAGATTTTTCAACGACTGACAAACTGGGAGCTTTGGCATTTTAACGTATTGTATTTTCCCATTGGCCCTGTGTGGCTGTGGTATTGCCTGCGAAGCCGTTCGTTTTGGTTCTTCAGTACATCCAATCCTACTATCACTTTTGGAGGACTTCACGGAGAAGGAAAAAAAGAAATGTATGACCAGTTGCCGCCGCACCTGTATCCCCGCACTATTTACATCATGCATGATCTTCCGTTTGACGAAGTAAAAAAGAAAGTGCGCGAGGCCGGGTTCAATTATCCTTTCGTTGTAAAACCAGACGTGGGAATGAAGGGTATTCTGTTCCGGAAGATCGAGTCCGAGGACCAATTGTTGAAATACCACGAACGCATACCGGTTGAATATATTATCCAGGACATGATAGACCTGCCGGTAGAGGTCAGTGTTTTTTATTACCGTTATCCCAACGAGGAAAAAGGTACGGTCAGCGGTTTTATCCAAAAGGAGTTACTGCATGTAAAGGGTGATGGTAAATCGACGCTCGAAGAATTGATCCGCAGCCATCCCAGGGCCAAGTTCAGGTATGATGAAATGAAACACAGGCATGGCCACCGCTTCGACAGGGTGATTCCGCAGGACGAGATCTTTTATTTGTCGTATGCCGGTAATCACAACAGGGGCGCTCATTTTATCAATTTGCACAATGAAATAGATGAAAACCTTCGCAAGGTTTTCGACGAACTTAGCCATTACAACAAGCAATTCTTTTATGGACGCTACGATATCAAGGCAACGTCAATCGAAGATCTGAAACAGGGAAAGAACTTTTCTATTCTTGAATTCAACGGGGCGGGAGCGGAGCCAAATCATATCTACGATTGCAATATGAGTATCTGGAAAGCCTATGGTACAATCCTGAGGCACTGGAAAGCGCTTTACCGGATCAGCAGGTATAACCATAAACAGGGTGTGCCCTACTGGTCATTCCAAAAAGGAAGGCGATTCATTAAAGAAGCCAATAGACATTTCAGGTTACTGGAAAAATTTGATTGAAGAAGCACAAAATTCGAAACCCGGATCCGGAAATTCGGTTTTTTTGGATTTTGAATTTCTTTGTTCAGTCTTCTTTCACGTATTTTCGTTTCATGCGACATTTATGGAAGATCTTCTTCACCGGGATGCTCGTCAGTTTTCTCGGTTCATTGCCTCTTGGCACGCTGAATGTTGCAGCTATGCAAATCTCGGTCAGTGATGGGATCACCGCGGCTATGCTTTTTTCAGCAGGTTCTCTTACGGCGGAGATAGTCTATGTCCGTCTCTCGCTGGTGGCAATGGATTGGGTGCGAAAACAACAAAAGATCCTGAAAATTCTCGAATGGCTCACATTGGTTATTGTGCTGGCCCTGGCCATTTCCAGTTTTTATGCGGCTCTGCATCCTTCCGAAACCAAGAACGCGATCCTCAGTAAGTCGACGCTGCCTCATTTTGTGCTGGGCCTGGTCATGAGCGCGGTCAACCCGGTACAAATCCCATTCTGGTTTGGGTGGAGCACCATTTTATTTTCTAAAAAAATCCTGCTCCCCCGCCGCGATCATTACAATATTTATATTATTGGTATCGGGATAGGCACTTTCGTGGGGAATTGCGTGTTCATTTTCGGCGGTCAGTTGATCGCTAATAAGATCAGCAACAACCAGCACATCATGAACTGGGTGATTGGCGGCATTTTTACGGTAACAGCGATACTGCAACTGTGGAAGATATTAAAAAAGAAAGATGCCATTCATCGTATGGCACATCCCGAACACGAAAAACATGACCTGGAACAAAAAATATTAGGTGTTAAAGACAACGATAGCACTGCCTGAATAAAAAAACCGCTATGGCACTCAAAGACGCATTCATCGGCGAATTGAAATATGAAGGATCCCTGACGCGAAAAATGCTGGAACGCGTCCCCCTCGATAAAAAGGAATGGAGACCACATGCAAAATCAATGACGCTCGGACGCCTGGCAACACATGTAGCCGAGATACCGCATTGGATTTCCCGGATCATAACGATCGATGACTGGGACTTCGCGGTGCAGGGATTTACTTCACATACTGCATCAAGTTCGGGGGAACTCGTACAGATTTTTCAGGAAAAACTGGATAAAGCGATATCCGATCTTGAAAAGATGAAGGATGAGGATTTTGATAAGACATGGATAGTCAGGAGAGGCGATCAGATGAGAAACGAGTTGGTTAAGAAAATAGCGATCCGCGGTTGGGGTTTCAGCCATCTAATCCATCACCGGGGGCAATTGTCCGTTTATCTTCGCCTGCTTGATGTGCCGGTGCCGGGCATGTATGGGCCAAGTGCGGATGAAAGAACATAAGTTCATTTTGTAAAAACTGTTTATGAGTTCTCAACAGCTTAACCGCTCGCTTGGATTAAGATTGGTCGTTGTATTTGTCATTGCCAATATCATTGGTTCGGGTGTTTATAAGAAAGTGGCGGTAATGGCTGCGGCATTGCACTCTTCCGGCTGGGTGCTGATCGCCTGGCTGCTGGCCGGGATCATAAGTTTGTTTGGCGCTCTCACATATGCTGAAGTAGCCGGGTTGCTCGCCGATACCGGGGGCGACTATGCCTACTACAAAAAGATATACAACAAATTTTTTGCGTTCCAATTCGGCTGGTCAACATTTACGGTCATTGAATCAGCAGCTATCGCGTCGCTTGCCTATGTTTTTGCCCAGTCGCTAAACAGCGTTATTCACCTGCCACCAATGCTTGCTTCTTTATCGGGTGTGAACATTGGTGGCGTAATCTATCCATTCCAGGATTTCAATATAAAGTTTGCAGCCGTAGGTCTAATCATCCTGTTAACGATAATCAACACGCGGGGCTTAAGAACGGGTGCATGGCTGGGAACCTTTATTCTTGCGCTTGTTTTTATCGGGATCTTCATCATCATCGTTTTTGGACTGAGCAGTCCTGAATCCAACCTCTCAATGGCTTTTGACCTTGATACAAATAATCACCCGGTCACGGCCAGGGCCATATTTAATGCAATGCTGGCTGCTTTCTTTGCATACCAGGGCTGGGCCGCAGTAGGCTATATCGGTGGTGAGGCAAAAAATGCTAACCGAACAATACCACGGGGTATAACTATTGGCATTTTTATAGTCATTGCGCTGTACATGGTGGTCAATGTCGCTTACCTGTCATTGTTGTCCATTGATCACCTGGAGGCGATTAACGCCCGCAGCAATGTAGCGGCCATCGAAGCAGTAAAAGTTTTTTGGGGACGCAATGGAGAATTGTTTATCGGGATAATGATCGTTATCACGACACTTAGCTGCAACCATGCTACCATCGTTGCTACAAGCAGGGTTTACTATGCCATGGCGAAGGAAGGGCTGTTTTTCAAAAGCGCTGCTAAATTGAATCGACACGGAGCACCTGCCAATTCATTGATCATCCAATGCATATGGTCCTGCCTCCTGGTATTTTCCGGTTCTTTCGACCAGTTGAGTGATATGATGATCTTCGTCGTTTTTGTATTTTACGGGGCTACCGCTTTTGGTTTATTTATTCTTCGCAAAAAAATGCCGGATGCCCCGCGTCCATTCAGAGTTTGGGGCTATCCCGTGGTGCCGGCCATTGTTATTCTTGTTTCAATCGGTCTTTTTTGCAATACGATCATCTCACATACAAGGGAGGCAGTATTTGGGTTGATCTTAATGCTGACCGGGATACCTATGTGGTATTGGTTCAAGAAGAGACAATATCCGAAATAAGAAATTTGAAGTTCGAAAAAAGAGTCGGGAAGCTTCTGATTAAGTATTTTGATTTTAGATTTCTTTCGAATTTATTTGGTTCTTGGTCCCGATAGCTATCGGGATGGTTCTTGGTCCTGAGATTTGGTTCTTAAAATTCAGTCCACGATAAATAGTTTGCAGCCCGTATTCGTAGAGGTTCGATGGGCTTCATTGTTATCGCCAACGAAATAACACATGCCCGCTTCGAGTTGCATGATCCGTCCGTCATCCAGTTCCGTATTCATTCCGCCTTCCAGACAAAAAATGACATGACCTTTGCTGCACCAGTGATCTGCTTTGTAACCGGCGGAATATTCCACTTTTCTTACCCTGATATCATTTACCATTTGGATTTGCCAATAAGCAATTCCCGTTTCGCCTTTGTGCTCTTCACGGGGCACAATTGACCAGTCAATAATCTGGAATGGAAAGGATGCGATCTTCATTGGAATTAGTTTGATTTTATCATGAGTATCGAAGAAAATATTTGCCGTTCACCTTCTTTTGCGAGGTTTCCTGTATTTCGGCGATTATTTTTCTTGTCATATATCGAAACAACGAGTCGATGTCTTTTGATTTTTTAATACATTCTTTTTCGGTCAGCTCCTGGATGCTTAGCGAAAGCGCGTCGTGGAGTACAAGCAGGATAGCGGCTCCATGTTCTTTCAGGGTTTCGGGGAGATAAGGAGTGGCATCTTCTATAAACTTTGTTCGTTGGCCATCCTGTTTATAAGAATTGAAAGCTTCGGCAAATTTGCTTCCCGCTTCAGAATAAGGATTCGACAGTGTTTCAATAATCCTTTCAATGCCATTTACGATTGCCTTTTTGAAATAAGCCAGTGTGCCGGCGCCATAATTAAACTCGAGATTGATCAATGCTTTTCTATAACACTCCCGGCCATCGTCGTCGAGGAAGATGGCAAGATCATCGGGAAGTTTAACCGCGGGAGATTCGGGAGCGGGATCCTGGCCGATCTTACGGATAAAGTAACGTGGTGGATCTTCGGTGGAAGCGCCGTTGACAACAACAGTTATTTTATATTCTCCGCACGACTGGCACACACCGGTAAAGATTCCTGTAAATTCCTCGGCTGAATGATGCAATTGTGCAGGTGGATGGATACCATTGCCGTTTGATGAAGGAATAGTAAGGCGAAATGGTTGAACCTCTTTTTCTCTCTGGCAGAAAAAATTAAAAGCTAAGTTATCCAGGTCGGCGGCTTCGATGGGCTGGTCAGTCCCAAACCTGGAATAAAGAGGATATTCCTCAATGAATTGAGATAAGGATGAACCTGGTGTGTTCATAGTATGTTGTTAGCTCATTTCGCTTGCCCATTTATCCCGTTCATCCGGACTGAACTTCCAGGGCGCAAAATTATTTTCCACGTTACTGAACATGGCATTCCATTCCGGTGGTGCATTGCTTTCTTCCATCACAAGGTACCTGCGCATTTGCAAAATTATATCCAGCGGGCTGATACTGACGGGGCATTCCTGTACACACGCATTGCAGCTCGTGCAGGCGCGCAACTCTTCGGTGGATATATAATTATGCAATAAACTTTTGCCATCGTCCTTAAACTCGCCATTCCTATTAATATTCCTGCCTATTTCTTCCGTTCTGTCCCTTGTATCCATCATGATCTTCCGGGGAGATAAAAGTTTGCCGGTTATATTGGCAGGGCAGGCAGCAGTGCATCGTCCACATTCGGTGCAGCTATATGCATCGAGCAGGTTTTTCCAGCTCAGGTCGACAATATCTTTTGCGCCGAATTTTTTGGGAGGTGCCGCATCGCCTGTTGGCGCCAGTTCAGGTTGCATCGCGTACAATACTTCATTTTGCACCGATGGCATATTTTCCATTTCACCCAGTGGTTCAAGTCGCGCATAATAAGTGTTGGGAAATGCAAGGATAATATGCAGGTGTTTGGAATAAGGAAGGTAGTTGAGGAAGGCAAATATGCCGACGATGTGCAACCACCAGCAGGTTCTTTCGATCCCGACGAGTGCCGGGGAGCTTAACCCAGAAAAATAGGGCGCCAGGTTTCCCGAAATCAGAAAGTTCCCCAGGTTGTGGTAATGCCCATATTCTCTCAACTGCAGTGCGCGGTCAGCGGAGTTCATGGTCAGGAAGAGCATCATCAGGATGATCTCGGTAACCAGGATATAATTTGCGTCGCTTCGTGGCCAGCCGTTGAGCTCCTTCATCGCAAGCCGTCGCACTTTCACAATATTTCTCCGAATAAGAAAAAGGAGACAACCCAGCAATACCAATACTGCCAGTACTTCGAAACCATCTATCAGCAATACATAAATATTTCCAAGTGCACCTGTAAAAAGGCGATGTGTACCCAGGATTCCATCCAGTATTATTTCCAGCACTTCTATATTGATAATGATAAAGCCGGCATAGACAAAAAAATGAAGAATAGCCACCAATGGGTTGCGGAACATTTTTTTCTGACCAAATGCGATCAACAACACATTTTTCCATCGCTGCGGCTTGTTGTCGCTGATATCTTCATCCCTGCCCAGGTTAATATTGCGGCCGATCTCTCTGACCTTTTTTACAAAAAGCCAGATGGCAACAGCGGCAATAAGTATGAATAAAATTTGTTGGGCGATTTGCATTCCAATCAATTACAAGTGCTAATTTACGTCTTGATCGCTTCGGATTACGCGTTTGACACAAAATGTTTATAATTGCGGTCCGGGAATGTAATTCGCGGTGAAAAAATTCTAACGTGGATTCAAAAAAATATATCGTCGATCAGTCTGTCGCTGAAAAAAAACTCCGGAGGATGGCGCTCGAGATCGTTGAGAATAATATGGACGAAAAAAATATTATTCTTGCCGGTATCCGGGAAAGCGGTAGCGTAGTTGCCAACTGCATCCAACAAATACTTTCCGAAATATCTTCGTTGCAAACCGAAGTCATCAGTATCACATTGGATAAAAAAGAGCCGAAAGAAGTTACGCTCAGCAAAAAAATGGATTTTAATGGTAAGGTCATCATTATCGTGGATGATGTCGCCAACAGCGGGAAGACGTTACTATACGCATTGAAGCCTTTCCTTGATTTTCTGCCTAAAAAAATACAGGCCCTGGTGCTTGTTGCCAGAAGCCATAACTCGTTCCCCGTTCACCCCGACTATGTCGGTGTTTCCATCGCCACTACTTTACAGGAACACATCTTCGTGGAAGTAAGCAATGACAAAGTATTGGGTGCCTACCTGGCCTGATCCTCCTGCCGTTCATCCCAATACTCGCTCTATAACCAACTTCTTGAATCTCCCACCATGCCTGTTTGGATAAACATCTTTCTGCTTCGCCTGAATTGAGCAGGTTTTGACAAACTTCTCATCATTTTTAACTGGCCTGAAAAGAATGGATTAGCGAACTTCTCGTCATGCGGTGAACGGGATGATGCGACTTTCTTCTGCTAAAACCATATAGTATGCTGCGTAATTATTTTTTGATTGCCTTGCGCAATTTCAGGAGACAAAAGCTTTTTTCCTTTTTGAATATGTCGGGTCTTGCATTAGGTCTTGCCAGCTCAATCCTGATTTTTTTATATGTCAGCGATGAACTCCGGTACGACGGGATGCACCCGCATTTTCACAACACCTATCGCATCGGCAGTACCTGGTCAAACCCCGATGGGCGCAGTTTTGATAATACCGAAGCCCCTGGATTCTGGGTAAAACATTTAAAAGATACCCGTTCAGAAGTTACCGGGGCAACCAGGATTGCCTATATCGGCTACCCTACATCTCTTAACTACAAGGCAAAAGAGAAGATCATTCTTACTGAAGAAATAAAATGGGCAGAGCCTGGATTTGATAAGGTGCTGGAATTTCATCTTACCAGGGGCAACCAGGAAAAAATGTTTGAAAACAACAACAGCATAGTTCTTAGTGAAACGGGCGCCAAAAGATTATTCGGCTCTGCAAATCCTATTGGCGAAATAATCACGGTAAAACATTTCTGGGCCACACATGACCGGGAGATTGATGTGATCGTCACCGGCGTTTACCGGGACCTTCCTTCCAATTCCCATTTCAAGCCAAAATATATTCTCAACATAAACGCATTTCGCTCGGTCCAGGATGATTTCACTGCGTTTATGGAAGGTACAAGGTTTAACCATGACCTTGCTTTTTTGGAAAGTTATATCGTATTGAAACCCGGCACGGATGCAAGGCTTATCGAAGCCGATCTGAAACCGCTGGCTAACCAGCTTCTTCAGTCCGATTCCGGGGCTGTTGCAGCAGGATGGAAATTGAACCCTTTCCTGGTCAAAATGTCCGACATGCATTTTGACCAAAAAAATTTATGGGAAAATGGCATCCGCGGAGATAAGAAATACCTGGCCATATTCAGCGCGATCGCACTTCTTATCATTCTGATAGCGTGTATTAATTATATGAACCTGGCAACAGCCCGTTCCGCCAAACGGGCGAAGGAAGTAGGGTTGCGCAAATCGCTGGGAAGTAATCGAGGACAGATAGCCCGGCAGTTTTTTATTGAATCGCTGGTCACCACAATCGGATCGTTGATCATGGCGATCCTGCTTGTCATAGTATTCCTTCGGCCATTTAATCAACTGGCGGATAAATCATTTACCGTTGCTTCGATATTCAATATTTATATGTTGATGATCGTAGGCGGCATTGTGTTGTTCATGGCCCTGCTATCGGGAAGTTATCCTGCTTTGTATCTATCAAAATTCAAACCGGTAGAAGTGCTGAAAGGCCAGATCATAAGGGGAAAGAGCGCGGAATTTTTCAGGAAGAGCCTGGTCACGATACAATATTTTGTTTCACTCGTATTGATCATTTGCACATTGATCGCTATCCGGCAAATGAATCACATGCAAAAAACGAAACTGAATGAGGCAGGGAGCCAGCTTTTGTCCATACGCTACGGCGGAATAGCGCCGCAGGAAAAGTTTGAGATCTTTAAACAGGCGGTATTGCAGGATAAGGACATACAGCATGTGACGATGGCCAATCATTTGCCGCGGCTCAACTATTTTGGATGGATCGGGGCCGATGCACGTTTTCCCGACCTGGGCAATGCAGTGATGCGCTGGAACCAGCTCAATGTTGAATGGGATTTTGCCAGGACATATGATCTTGAATTTATCGCAGGCCGCGATTTTCAACTGGGAAATACAGCAGACTCCAGTTCACTTATCTTAAACCAGGCAGCAGTAAATGCATTGCATCAGCCTCTTGATAAAATAATTGGCAGCACCGTCAGGCTGGAATTTGATACTGCACATGTATATAAGGTCATTGGAATTATCAAGGATTTTCCGTTCCGGTCGATGCACCAGCCGATTGAGCCATTGATGTTGAATCCCAGGGTCCATTTCATCGACAGGATCGCTTATATAAAGATCCCGCCAGGAAAATTTTCGGAGAAGATGGATTTTGTGGAGAAGAAATGGAAGGAAATATTCCCCAATATCGGCTTTGACCACTGGTTTCTCAATGATGAATTTAACCGCATGTACCTCGTTGAGCGAAGAGTATCGGCCCTTGGAAAAGTATTTGCCATCCTTGCTATCCTGATAACCATTCTTGGCATTTTTGGTCTTGCTTCCTATACCGCGGAACAAAAGACAAAAGAGGTAGGAATCCGGAAAGTGCTGGGAGCCGATGTCAGCCAGGTGATGGGGATGTTCTTATGGTTGTTTGTCAAGATATTCCTTGCCGCAGCATTGATTGCAATTCCTGCTGCCTGGCTGGCGGCGTACAAATGGCTTGAAGATTTTGCTTACAAAACATCGATAAGTCCATTGGTATTCGCTTTCAGCCTGCTGGGATTGTTGCTGGTTACTCTCGCAACAGTATCATACGAGATATGGAAATCGGCTGTCGCCAATCCCGTGAAGTCGCTGCGAACGGAATGATGAATTGAGAATTATGAATTATGAATGATGAATGATGGGTTTAGGATTTAGAGTTTAGGGTTTGGCGTGGAGCAATTGATGCTTTCATATTGCTAATTGACCCTACTGGAAACACGTCATCACCATTGAAGTAAAACTACTGCACCATGAAAAAGCTTTTGCTGGTTATATTCATTAGTTTATTTGCATCGACATTTTCTTCTTCACAGGTTGGGCCGCTGACGCTTGAGCCGGATGGCGGTAATAAAAAAGCAAGTATATCGGAGCAGATTGGTATCGTTAAGGTTGCGATAAACTATAATCGGCCGGGTGTTAAAGGTCGTGAAGGAAAAATTTGGGGAACTCCCGTTGCCCATTATGGTTTTGTGGACCAGGGACACGGCACCAGCTATGCCGCTCCCTGGAGGGCCGGCGCCAATGAAAATACCACTATATCATTCTCTCATCCCGTAAAAGTTGAGGGACATGATCTGCCGGCAGGTACTTACGGATTCTTTATTGCCCTGGGAGAAAAAGAAAGCATGCTCATCTTTTCAAAAATCAATAACTCGTGGGGTAGCTTTTATTATGACTCCACGCAGGATGCTTTGCGGGTAACAGTTAAGAACGAAACTCTGGATAAAAGCGTAGAATGGCTCAGGTACGATTTTACCGATGAAACCCCATCCTCTGCTATCATTTCAATGTCGTGGGAAAAAAGAAGAATACCCTTTAAAGTGGAGGCGGATGTGCAGCGGCTGCAAATAGAATCATTTAAAAGCGAATTCAGGACCACACGTTCCTATTATGATTATGTGGACGCAGCAAATTATTGCCTGCGAAATAACATCGAGTTGGAGCAGGCCCTTGCCTGGATGGACAGGGCGATCTATTTCAGGGTAATGGGGGTGAAGAATTTTTATACACTTAGTACTAAAGCCGCGATATTGATCAAGATGAACAGGATGGAAGAAGCAAAAAAAATAATGCAGGAAGCCATTCCCTTCGGCACGATGATCGAAGTTCATCAATATGCCCGCACACTGTTGATCAACAAAGAAACGCAGGAGGCAGTAAAGGTTTTTAAAATGAATTATGATAAATTCCCAAATGTCTTTGTTACCAATGTGGGGATGGGGAGGGCTTATTCGGCGACTGGTGATTACCAGAAAGCACTCGAATACATGAGAGCCGCCCTTCCGCAAGTCCCGGATGAAGGCAACCGCACCAATGTGTCGGCTATGATAAAAAAACTGGAGGAAGGGAAGGATGTTAATCAATAGACAGTCGCAATAAATAACACTTATATGAAGAAATATTTTATGGCTATCCTTATCCTCATGATCGCTTTTACAGCTTCTTCCCAAAAACCCAATATGAGGGCTCATCATGCGCTGGCTTATGATGAGAAAAATAAAATAATTATCATGACTGCCGGCAGCACCCCCGTTGACGGTGGCAACTCAGGTATATTCTTTAATGACAACTGGAGTTTTGATGGTAAACAATGGAAGCTGCTTGGAAACAGCGGTGACAAACGAAGTGGAATGGGGCTTGCATATGATTCAAAAAAGCAAAAGCTTTATTCCTTTGGCGGTTTTTCAGACCAGGGCGCATTGTCCGATCTGCGACTATGGGAAGCCGGTGAATGGAAAACAATATCCCGTTTGCCGGAGATGCGTGCAGCCGAGCCGGGAGTTGTTTATGACGAATCCCGGGATAAAATAATCGTATTCGGCGGATCCGTTGAACGTGGGAAAGTAAATGCAGATACCTGGGAATGGGACGGCTTGTCGTGGAAAAAATTTGAAGGCAATGGTCCTGCCGGAAGACAGGCTTTCGTGATGGTCTATGATAGTAAGAGAAAGCGAACAGTTTTGTATGGGGGAATGGATGGTAACGGAAAGCCATTTGATGACGGAGTATGGGAATTTGATGGAACTACCTGGCAGAATTTCCCGAACGACGGAGCTGGTCCGGGAACACGTACTTCACCGGGAAGTGCTTACGATTCAAAAAGAGGATTGGTAATCATATTTAGCGGCAGGCTGGGAGATGGAGCAAAAAGTGATACCTGGAGTTGGGACGGCAGGCAATGGAAACAGCTCTCGGAAAAAGGCCCTGCGCCGCGTGCGATGGGTTATATGGCCTATGATAAGGAACGGGACCGTATTGTATTGTTTGGAGGAAGACTCGGCTGGCCCAATGATGCCGGGGACACCTGGGAATGGGATGGTAAGGAATGGAAGGAAATAAAATAGGCCGGTAATTTTTTTTGAACCTAACAGCTTCGTCAGATATGGTACGCACCCTGTATTTCCTGGTATTCGTTTTTGTCTTCTACTCGTTTACTAAACCTGTAACAGGTCAACCTGCGAGAAAATGGAAGATACTGTTCGTTGGGAACAGTCTTACCTATGTTAACGACCTGCCCGCATTGATCGATCAGATCGCCGATCTGGATAGCACAACGATTAACTACTCTTCATTTCTTTATCCTGATTATTCTCTGGAAGATCACTGGAACGAAGGAAAGGTGAAGGCCCAGATTGAAAAAGAAGATTATGATTTTGTTATCGCTCAGCAGGGACCTTCTGCATTGCAGGAATCACAGGTTTTATTAATGGATTATGCCGGCAAATTTGCAGAACTGTGCAACAAGAATAAATCGAAACTGGTATTGTACATGGTATGGCCTTCTGCAAGCAGGTTATTTGACCTGGATAATGTGATCTATTCATATACAAACGCCGCTCGGAAAACATCGGCACTGCTTTGTCCCGCAGGGTTGGCCTGGAAAAATGCATGGGCCGGCGATTCGACATTGGCATTATATGCATTCGATAATTTTCATCCTTCAATGACGGGTAGCCTCCTGGCTGCTCTGACCATTTATGGCGTCCTGGCAGAAAAGAAAGACTTTAAATTCCTTAAGTATGATAACTGGCCCTGGAAGAATACTATGAGTGAAAAAACACTTACTGTCCTTAGCCAGGCAGCCTTAAAAGCGATCAACAAATAACCATCCTTTAATATCCGAAGAAGCAATTCTGTTACGCAAAAAACCTTTCTTAACATAGACAACAATATTGCACCGCCCCTCTGCGCCGTTATGGGAAGCATTTCATGTGCTTTTTTGTCAGATCCTGCTTATTTTACTCGGGCGGTGTATCATCATTACGAACGGGATCGTCTTTCACGATATTAAGTATAGCTTGCAATATGGGATCTTATTTTCATACCATCAATGAAAACAATAAGCTGACCCTGAATAAGCCATCTGATTCAGACCTTGTATATTATTCCGAATTGAATGATTGGTTTACCCGTAATGCCTTCCGCAGTTTTAGTTTGAAATATGTTGTAGACCGGTGTATTTATTACAAGGTTGGCAGCCGTGAGCATGAAGTCACCCAGGGTAATTTTTTGCTGGCTTGCAAGCAGCCTGATGTAAATGCTTATTTCGATTCAAAGAAAACAGTTAAGAGTATTTGCATCGATATCTGCCCTGCAACAGTCGCCGAGGCATTCACAGTGCTGACTGCCCAGGGTGATCATGATTTTGATAATTACCTGGCTGGATATTTTAAAGCCCCTGAATTTTTTGAAACCGTTTGCCCTGTGAAAGCGGCGAACTTTGGCAATAAGCTTGACGAGCTGGTTCTTTCTATCAGGGAAGGACGGGCAGAAGATTATATCGACAGGGAATGGTTCCTTGATCTTGTGGAGAAGATCATTTTCCACGAATATGGGAATTACCTGGCATTAAGTGGCATCCAGTCGGTGAAGCTGGAGACAAGAAAGGAGATCTTGCACCGGTTGAAGATCGCGAAACAGTATATGGACGGGGAGTATCTTTCGATCGATGAGATAAGCCAGGTGGCTGTTTTTTGCAATATGTCTGAGTTTCATTTTTTCCGTTCGTTCAGACAGGCTTTTGGCATTTCCCCTTATCAATATTTGCTGAACAAAAGACTGGACACAGCCAGGCAACTTATTGTTTCCGGTCATATGTCTGTCACGGATATCGCAGATCACTGCAATTTTCCCGACATCTATACATTCAGTAAAGCTTTTAAACGGCGTTATGCTGTTGCGCCTTCAAAGTTATCCGCCACTGAAAGTTGATTATTGCTGCTCGTCCCTTGTTTTTATTGGTTTATCAAGCAACTTATGACAAATAAGTTAGGTGTTGTGTAATTATTTTTATGCCGGCATCAGTAATTATATAATTGCTTATGTCAAAACAAATACCCCATGATCAAAACAATACTTATCGAGGATGAAAGGCTTATTGCCGAAGAGTTTAAAAAAATTCTCAAAAGAGCTTCTGATGACACAGAGATCGTCGGTTCATTCGCAACAGTCAGGGAAAGCGTTGAATGGCTTTCTACCAATGAATCTCCAGATCTTATCTTTTCCGACATCCAACTGGCCGACGGGCTGTCCTTTGATATTTTTACAAGGGCTCATGTGAATATTCCAGTTGTGTTTATCACGGCCTATGACCAGTTCATGGTAAATGCCTTTGAACATAATGGTATTGATTACCTGCTCAAACCTATCGACGAAGGTGACCTGGTTAAGACACTGGCGAAATACAGGTCGTTGGAAAAACATTTTAATCCGCCGCTGCCTTTTTTAAGCGGGATCAACCGCCCGCAAAGGACAAGGCTGATCGTACGCAAAGGGATTGAACATGTGGCTTTGAAACTGAGCGACATTGTATTGATCTATACGGAAGAGAAGATCGTCTTTGTGCTTGACAGGGACGGAAGGAAATACATGGTTGACAAAAAGCTGGCGGAGCTCGAGGAGGAACTGGATAAAAGCATATTCTTCAGGGCCAATCGCCAGTATATCGTCAATATAGGTTATGTGAAAAGTTATAAGACCTATGAACGGGTGAAACTCCAGGTTGATCTGTCGATGGTTAACCTGAATCATCACATTGTCGTTAGCCAGGAAATGGCGCCCCTGTTCAAAAAGTGGATCAGCGAACTCTGATTTTTTTATTTATTTCATTTATATGCACAGCCGGCTCTTCCTCCTGTCGGTAATGATTCTTTTTAAGAATTGTTACGCCCAACCTATTCATACTCCAGCCATGTTTCGCGGCAATGCCGCACATGACAGCTATGTCGCCACTGCTGATCAACTGATCTATGATACGAAAGCGTGGCAATATGATGCAGGCTCACCAGTCAGGTCTACGCCGCTTGTGAATAATGGCGTCGTCTATTTCGGGAATGCCGGCGGGAGTTTTTTTGCTATCGACAAAAAAACAGCACAGCTTAAATGGAAATATACGACCGGGAAAGCTATTCATTCCTCAGCAGCCTGCCAGGATGGACGAATCTATTTTTCTGACAACGGCCAAACCATCTATTGCCTCAAGGAATCCAACGGACAATTGTTATGGAAAACAAAGACCGGAGAAAAGCAGGCATATCCCTGGCGCTATGATTATTTCTATTCATCGCCGGTGCTCTATGAAGGAAAACTCTTCATAGGGAGTGATGATGGTTATTTTTATGCGTTGGATCAACAAAGCGGAAAGATAGCATGGAAGTTTAAATGCAAAGGCATCATTAGAAGTACAGGCGCCATTTACCGGAACTCGGTTGTGTTTGGTGATACCGAGGCATCTCTTTATTCTGTCGATATTAAAACAGGTAAACAGAGGTGGCAATATAAAATTGTGGGTGATTCGATGAACAATGATAATTACGGGTATGACAGGAGAGCTATTACGTCAAGTCCCGTTACCGTGGGAAATAAGATAATTGTTGGTGCCAGGGATGGATACCTGTATTGTATCAATGCTGATAATGGAACTCAAATCTGGCAACTGAATTATATGATCACCTGGGTTATTTCAACAGCAGCCGTGAAGGATTCATTGGTTGTGACAGGAACTTCAGACGGCCGGTATGTTAATGCCGTCAATATTGAAACCGGGAAGGAGACCTGGCGATTCAGGACACCATCTGCAGTATGGTCATCCCCGCTTATTGTGAACGATAAAGTTTATGCCGGTACATTCGACGGGCATTTGTTTTGCGTGGATCTGAAAACAGGCAAACGACTTTCGGAGTTCAAAACAAATGGGAAGATATTATCATCGCCCGTTTGGAGTGATGGGCTATTATATGTGGGATCGGATGACGGGCATCTTTATGCATTGACCGGTCACGGGGACAAACGACAATATAAAGATGGCTTTACTAAATATGTTTATTATGAGAACGGCATAAATGCCTATTTCAAAAACAACAGCGATCTGATGGTCAGGAACTACCTGCGGACGTATGGCTATAAACTGGTCGGCTCCGATTCACTGGCTTTTTATATGTCTAAAGAACCGGCCAACTCATCTGTTTTTGTTTTTGCGAGCTGTTATTTTCCAACCTCCGTTATTGATAAAGGCAAGAGCAGCATACTGCGGAAATTCCTGGACGGCGGTGGCAAGATCATTATGACGGGTATCAACCCGATTGTTTACCAGTTTGATGAAACAATGAAAACGCCCGTGGGATTCCGGTTCAATGCTGCTGACACTCTCCTTGATCTTGACTATGGCAAAGGAGATACCCGGAGCTTTATGGGTGACCTGCCCTGTTTCCCGACAACTGAAGGAAAGCAATTAGGGTTACCCGATTTCTGGACAACCTCACTCTTTATCAATGAAAAAAACGTGGATGTTGTTTTAGGAAGAAATGAAAACGGCGATGTATCGGCATTTGTAAAAAAATACAATAACGGAGGGCAGTTTGTACAGCTCTGGATGGATGCTGAACGGCCTGACAGGTTGGATGCAATTATAAAGGCGGCAGAATGGAAACTTGAATAAAAGAACCCCTTAAATATTGGTGCTTTTTTGGTTCTTGGTTCTTGTCTCTTGGTTCTTGTATTGCACCGGGTTATCAAAAATAAATCACGAAGGCCCTAACCTTTCCTTTGCTGTCAATCATAAGTGCCGGTGCGGGACATTTGAAAGCATTGAGGACGACAAAAACGGTTTTCAACCATTTCTTATTTGTCCTGATCCTGGTAAAATCAATATCGGGAGCCAGGTAAAACTGGCGTATCCTGGGAATATCCGTGCGATCGATCTCGTTGCCCTGTTCATCTAGCCATTTATTTTCAAAACCCCCGAACATCCCATCCGCCCCATAACCTATAGATAGATTCAGCCAGCGGGGCAGATTGCTTTTGGGAAAAAAAGATTTCAGGTTAGCGCTGAACCAATAAGTCTGGGCATTATAATCTTTCAACATTCTTTCATACCAGCTTTCTCCGAATAGATCATCGGCTCTTTGTTCAAGCTGGGGGTCAGAGTAATTTTTTCTATGAAATGAAAATTTATATTGAATACGTTGCTCACGCCAGCCAGTTTCCTGTGCTACAAAAATACCCGCTCCTACAAAATTGGCGGCGATATCACTCCAGCTCCATCCCCATTTGGATGAGTGGGCATCGAGGAATTCGATACCGGTGAGATAAGCTGTGCTGGTAAGCGCCCCGATCCAGGCAGCTTTTTTTTGTGGTAAGCCTGCCCATCTCCACATAGCTGCAGATATCCTGCCGGCATTATAGGCGGTCCACCCGTGACCGACCTTATCTACCTGCAGCCATTCCTTGCTGTCGTTGAAAGTATGAAAGCTTGTTTTTGCATAGCCGCTATACCAGGCGCTGTTCAGGAGGATCAGTGAGCCGCCGTAACCAATAACGTTTATTGCGCCAACTGTCCATAGGCGACCCTTATTGGGCTGCGGAAGTTTAAGAGAAGTGGAAGAAGTATCAATTTGGCCAAAACAACAATTCAGCGCCAGTAAAGTGGTAAGAATGAAGCTGAGTTTCTTGCGGAACGATGATTTCGGTAGCCATCGGGTGTACGATCCGGCTGCTGGCAGGCAGGCGCAATGAGAAGATGATAATGTTACCACAGCTTTGCTATTAAAAAATATCGGTTCAATTTTCATTCGGCAGTTTAAAGATTGCTGCGGCTTGCTGGCTTCATCAAACAAAAATACGTTTCCTTGCCCGTTTAAGTTTTTTAAAAGCAAAATTCAATAACTTTCAGCCCCGATAATAACGTTAAAAATTGTTTTATGGATGCGGCAATACAGGAAAAAATAGATAAATGGCTGAATGGAAATTTTGATCAACCAGTCAAAGATGAGATCAAAAGGCTGACCAAAGAAAATCCTGGTGAACTGGCTGATGCTTTTTACCGTAACCTTGAATTCGGCACCGGTGGTCTTCGCGGGATAATGGGAGTGGGCACCAACCGTATGAATAAGTATACGGTAGGAATGGCAACACAGGGATATGCGAATTACCTGAAGCAATCTTTTCCCGGCCAGCAGGTGAAAGTGGCGATCGCGCATGACAGCCGCAACAACAGCCGGTTCTTTGCTGAAACAACAGCTAACGTTTTTGCAGCGAACGGGATAAAGGTCCACCTCTTTGAATCGTTGAGACCGACACCCGAATTATCTTTTGCCATCCGTCACCTCGGTTGCCAGGGGGGCGTTGTTTGTACGGCCTCGCATAACCCGAAAGAATATAATGGTTATAAAGCGTACTGGAACGATGGAGCGCAACTGGTGCCACCACATGATAAAAATGTGATCAAAGAGGTTGAAAAGATCGCAGGTGTAGACGATGTGAAATGGAAGGGAAGCGAAGAGAATATCGTGATCATCGGGAAGGAAGTAGACGAGGAATATATCAAAATGGTAAAAGGGCTCAGTGTATATCCCGAGGTGATCGCAAAACACAAGGACCTTAAGATTGTATATACACCGATACATGGCACGGGTATTATGCTGGTGCCCGAAGTACTGAAGCGTTTCGGTTTTACCAACGTGAACATCGTGGAAGAGCAGGCTAAGCCGGATGGAAATTTTCCAACGGTGGTTTATCCCAATCCTGAAGAAAAGGAAACGATGAGCATTGGATTGAAGAAGGCAAAAGAAATGGATGCGGGAATTTTATTGGGTACTGATCCGGACGCAGACAGGGTGGGCATTGGTGTAAAGGATAATCATGATGAATGGGTGTTGATGAATGGCAACCAGACAGCCGTGCTGGCATTTAATTACCTGATAGAAGCGAGAAAGGCCAAGGGAATTGCCAAACCCAATGATATGGTGGTCACCACGATCGTAACGACAGGAATGATCAATCGGATAGCAGAGAAAAGCGGTGTAAAATGTTATAATGTACTGACAGGGTTTAAATGGATAGCGGAACTGATCCGTTTAAAAGAAGGAAAGGAAAATTATGTAATTGGCGGGGAAGAAAGCTTCGGGTTGATGATCGGTGATAAAATAAGAGATAAGGATGCCGTTAGCGCTGTCGCTCTTTTATGTGAAATGGCCGCCTATGAAAAAGAAAAGGGAAGGAACCTGTTTGAAAAGATGATCGATCTCTATGTCGAATACGGATTTTACAAAGAAGACCTTATTTCAATAACCAGGAAAGGAATGGATGGTCAGCAGCAGATAGCCGCCATGATGGAAAGCTATCGGAAACAGCCACCCAAAAACATCAATGGCTCTGATGTGGTACAGTTGCTCGATTACGAGTTACAGAAAGGGAAGAACCTGAAAACAGGAGAGGAGTGGGCTATTGAATTACCCAAATCAAACGTATTACAATTTATACTGGCTGATGGTAGTGTTATCTCTGCACGGCCTTCGGGGACAGAGCCCAAGATCAAATTTTATTTCAGCGTGAATGCAAAGCTGGAGAAGGCTTCTGATTTTGATAAAGTAAATAAAGAACTTGATGAAAAGATCAAGGCCGTCATCAGTGATATGAAACTCTAATTAGCTTTTATTTCCTTTCGTAAGAAAAAAAAAGACAGGTTTCCGATTTTTTTGTGATCTGGTCACTATAGTTGAAATGAGAAGTGCTGGAGACCTTGTGTAGAATGCCGGCTTCCAATTGTTTCATGGATTCATTCGTCCAGTCTTTTTCCTGCAACGATATTTCAATGGTGTTGGGGAGTGGGTTTTTGCCCGGTATTCCTTCCCATTCCCGGCCACTTCCTAAAATAAAAAAAATTCCGAACCTTTTACCTTTGGTAACTTGCAATCGAATATGAGACCAGTTGAAGATACCTACCGTCACAAAGGACTAAGAAAGAAATTAGTTGAAACTATCCGCAGTAAAGGCATTACGGATAATAAGGTACTGGAAGCAATCGGTAACATCCCCCGCCATTTTTTTCTTGATTCCGCTTTTGATGAAGTGGCTTATGAGGATCGGGCGTTTCCAATAGGCGAGGGGCAGACAATTTCCCAACCGTATACCGTAGCTTACCAGACCCAGTTGCTGGAGATAAAAACATTTGAAAAGGTGTTGGAGATAGGTACCGGAAGCGCCTACCAGGCGGTCGTTCTCGCTGCCATGGGTGCGCAGGTTTACACGATCGAGCGGCAGAAAAAACTTTTTGAACAGAACAAATCATTTGCATTTCTGAAAAAATATCCTTCGATCAAATTTTTTTATGGTGACGGTTATGAAGGACTCCCAACTTATGCTCCTTTCGATAAAATATTGATCACGGCTGCCGCGCCGGAAATCCCTGAAAAATTAATTCAGCAGTTGAAAGTAAAAGGAATGATGGTCATCCCTGTTGGCAGCGGTAGTGTACAACGCATGATGCGTATCAGCAAGCTGGAGAATGGCGCTTTGAAAGAAGAAGTGTTCGATAACTTTTCCTTTGTGCCAATGGTGGAGGGGAAGAAGGGTTGAACGGTTTAATGGTTTAACGGTTGAAAGGTTGCAAAAACCTCGGCAAAATCCGGAAAAAAAACTTCAAATCACGAGGTTTTGACTTCTACAAATACTGTTAGCGGAATTACCTTGCTATAAGCGAAGCCTATCTATTTATCTTACTGGGATTTCATCTCAACTGCCAATACTAAACCATATGGCTGTCATAAAAAGGTTTGAAGAAATGGATGCCTGGAAGTTAGCCAGGGAAGTTTGCCTCGAAATCGGCAAGTTAGTAGACCTCGGTGCCATGAAACGGAACTACGGGTTTATAGACCAAATAGAGCGGTCTTCCGGTTCGGTTATGGACAATATTGCTGAAGGTTTTGAACGAGGCACCAGGGGAGAGTTTATCACATTTCTTGGATATGCTAAGGGTTCCTGTGGTGAGTTTCGTTCGCAATTATACCGTGCGTTAGACAGGCATTATATATCACAGTCACAATTTGATGAATTAGGTTACACCTGCATGCGAATCAGCGCAATATTGCAGAAATTGATTGGTTACCTTCAAAAAACTCCAATAAAGGGCACGCGAAAAAAGTGAGCGTCGTAACCATTAAACCATTAAACCGTTAAACCATTAAACCGTTAAACCATTAAACCATTAAACCGTTAAACATTTTACAAATGTATCGCCTCTCCGTACGCGACTTCAATCGCATCCTTCACACTTTCACTGATCGTAGGATGTGGGTGAATACTGTTGAGCACTTCGTGGTAAGTAGTTTCCAGTTTCCTGCCGACGACTGTTTCGACGATTATCTCGGTTACATTGTATCCAATCATGTGCGTGCCCAGCCATTCACCGTATTTCGCATCAAAGATCACTTTTACAAAACCTTCAAGATGGCCTGCCGCCGATGCCTTGCCGCTTGCGCTCAAAGGGAATTTACCCACCTTTATTTCATAACCGGCTTCCTTAGCCTGTTTTTCGGTGTAGCCTACCGAAGCAATTTCCGGAACACAATAGGTGCAACCCGGTACATTATTATAATCTAATGGCTCGGGTTTATGATTGTATTTTTTTTCATTGTAGCCAATTGCCTCCACGCAAATGATCGCTTCTTTGCTGGCGACATGCGCCAGTGCCTGGCCTGGTGAGCAATCACCGATGGAATAAAAGCCCGGTACATTAGTTTGATAGAATTTATCGGTAAGAACTTTTCCTTTTTCCGTTTTTATCCCCAGCTCTTCCAGCCCAATCCCTTCAATGTTGGCAGCAATACCCACGGCGCTCAACAGGACTTCAGCTTCCAGGGTTTTTTCACCATCTGGTGTTTTTACTTTGGCTTTAACGCCACCACCGGAAATATCAACCGAAGTCACTTCACTGCTGGTCATGATATCAATTCCCTGCTTCTTCAGATTTTTTTCCAGCTCTTTTGAAATGTCTTCATCTTCCACGGGCACCACCCTCGGTAAAAATTCAACAATGGTTACTTTAGTACCCATGCTATTGTAGAAGTATCCAAACTCCACGCCGATTGCGCCGCTGCCTACGACGATCATCGACTTGGGTTGAGACGGAAGGTTCATGGCCTCACGATAACCTATTATTTTTTTCCCATCGATCTTCATTGCGGGCAATTCCCGGCTGCGTGCCCCCGTAGCTATGATGATATGTTTACCTTCAACGGTTTGTTTTTTACCATCGGCCGCGGTAACCTCTATTTTCCCTTTCCCAGCCAGTTTGCCGAAACCCATTACCACGTCGATCTTGTTTTTCTTCATCAGGAACTGGACACCCCGGCTCATCTTATCGGCCACGCCGCGGCTCCTTTTGATCACCGCAGGAAAATCGGGTTTGCCGCTTGCTTCGATACCAAAATCCTTTGCGTGCTTGATATATTCGTTCACCTGGGCGCTTTTCAGCAGGGCTTTGGTGGGAATACAGCCCCAGTTGAGACAAATTCCGCCAAGGCTTTCTTTTTCAATGATCGCTGTTTTAAATCCTAACTGTGATGCACGGATGGCCGCCACATAACCGCCAGGTCCGCTACCGATCACAACTACATCGTATGCCATATTACTTGATTGATTGATTAGTTAATTGCCTGAACTGTAAACGAGTGGCGAAGTTATCTGAAAACAGGGAATTGCACAAAAAGGGTAAATGAAAGCCAGGAAATGGCATAAGGTTAAGGTGAAACCTCTTTCGGAAACTAATTGATCTGAACAACATCGTAAAAAACCCCGTAGTTTTTTTGGGATTCTTAAAAGGGTTTATATATTTTACATATGCTTCTAGTTTGATTTATTCTTACCCCCTGGACTTCTACCAAGCAGCATTGCTATCTAAAACCTTAGCGCTACAATCATCCAATACCTCCTGTTTCTCCGTCCAATTTTTCCATTGTTGAATACCGCCAACATTCATTGCTAAGACAAGACCATTTCTAAAGGGAATAAATCAATCCAATGAGACGAGTGATTCTATCTACTGTATTGCTTGGGGTTGCCTGCGCATCCCATGCACAATTATCATCCGATGAGCTGGCCAAACTCAAAAAAAGGCGAACGACTAACTATGCAATCACAGCCACAATGGTATTCTTCGCCGGAGCTGCCGATGGTCTCAACCAGGCATTGATGTACCATTACGGCGAATTCAAGACCGTATTCCCCGGAGCTAATGACCAATTTTGGAAACCTTCGAAGAGCGGAGCAAATAAATATAAGAATGGAGATCCACGACAAGGAGCTAGGTTTCCCGGCAGCACGACGTGGGCAGTCTTCCTCACCGATGGTTATCACTTGACAAGATTTACCGATCATCTCTTGTGGTCAGGAGCAATAGCTTTGAAGTTTTCCTGCCGTGAAAAAAAGAAATGGTACCTGTATTTAGCTGAAGCAGCCGGGTATTGGCTGGTCAACCGGGTTGGTTTTTGTATGACCTACAACCAGTTTAAAGGAACACCCTGAACGACGGTCTATAAAATTTCAATTTTTTCGAGATCATCTCTGTTCCAATCCTATCTCCCGGCCGGGAATCAACCTGCTTTGCCACCTGTCACAACTGCTACGCTTAATACCCAACTAATTTTGATCTTGCCGGCAAATCACTATTATGCGCACGTATCTCATGATCATCGGGATGATCACATTATCATTCCAGGCGGCCATTGCTCAGGATCTATTTATGCCTCGCGATATCCAGGCGGCCTATAAAAAAGGTACCCGTTCTTCCGATGGTAAACCAGGAAAGAATTACTGGCAAAACCACGGCAGGTATACGATCAGTATTACAGCCATGCCTCCGGATCGTACAGTCAAAGGAACCGAGACCATTACCTATTTTAATAATAGCCCCGACACGATAAGAAATCCTAACATCAAGTTGTTGCTCAATATTCATAAACCGGGCGCGCCGAGAAACGGGGGCGCCAGCCCCGACTACCTGACTTCAGGTGTGCATGTTGACAAGTTTATGGTTAATGGACAGGCAAGACCATTCCGGAGTGATCCGGCTGTATTTACCAACGTCGGCGTTGGTTTGCCGAAGCCATTATTTCCGCATGACTCGGTTCAGTTGTATTTCGAATGGCACTATGATGTATCGCTTGAAAGCGGTCGTGAAGGCATGATCGATTCCACAACTTATTTCCTGGCATATTTCTATCCAAGGGTTGCCGTTTTTGATGATTATAATGGCTGGGACAGGATGCCCTTTATGGATTCGCACGAGTTTTACAGTGACTTCAATGACTATAACGTCACGGTAAATGTTCCCAGGAACTATATTGTATGGGGAACGGGTACACTACAGCAACCGGAAAAGTTATTGCAACCTGTATTTCTTAAGAGGTATAAGGATTCATGGGGTTCCGATGAAGTGATCCGTATAGTCTCTAAGGAAGACCTGGCTGCAAAAAATGTGACGGCTCAAAACCCCGTGAATAGCTGGCAGTTTCTTGCCAATAACATACCCGATATGGCTTTTGGACTCAGTGACCATTTCGTATGGGATGGCACCAGCGTGGTTGTTGACGACGCTACGAAGAGAAGGGCGAGTGCACAGGCAGCGTATAATGATACGGCTGCGGATTATCACCAGATGGCCCGATATGCAAGGCATTCATTGAATTGGTTATCGCATAACTGGCCGGGCATACCATATCCCTATGAAAAGACCACGGTATTCCAGGGATATGCGGGAATGGAATACCCGATGATGGCCAACGATGAAACATATGGTGATACTACTTTCTCGAGATTTGTCGCCGAGCATGAGATAGCTCATACCTATATGCCTTTTTACATGGGCATTAATGAAACACGCTATGGCTTTATGGATGAAGGTTGGGCCACAACATTTGAAATACTCATCGGGAGAGAAGATCTTGGAAAGGAAAGAGCCGACGAATTCTACAAGCGGTTCCGGGTGAACGGTTGGAGCAATAACCCTTCTTCTGATCAGCAGGTGCCGATCGTTACACCTGGCGACGCAATGACCGGTAGCGGCTTTGGCAACAACGAATATGGTAAAGCATCCCTGGGCTACCTGGCAATGAAAGATATTTTGGGAGATGAGCTCTTTAAGAAGTGCTTACATGAATATATGAAGCGCTGGAACGGGAAGCATCCGATTCCCTGGGATTTCTTTAACACTTTCAATGATGTCGCGGGTAAAAATCTCAACTGGTTTTGGAATAACTGGTTCTTCGGCACAAATTATATCGATTATTCCCTCGAGGATGTAAGGAAATCGTCATCAGGATATACAGTTTCGATAAAAAATATCGGCGGCGCATTGGCACCTGTGGATGTAGTTGTCAGGTATACTGATGGTAGTTCAGAGACAAAGCATGTCAGTCCTGCAACCTGGGAAAAGAACGCTCAACAAACAGCCGTGACTATCAGCACCAAAAAGACAATTGAATCGGTACAGTTGGATGGTGGCATTTTCGTGGATGGAGATAAAACTAATAACAGGACCCCGGCGGATAAGAAGGCATTTTAATGCGGCAGAAAAATTATTGGCTCCGCTAATACCCCGAACCTAACTAAATTGCACTCTTCGTAAAGAAATTTTATGAGGTATCGTCTTATTGCTATCGCGCTACTGGTAGGTATTGTCTCGCATGCCCAAAACCTGTTACCCACTCCGCGAAATATCCAGGCAACTTATGATAAAGGAACCAGGTCTGCTTCAGGAAAACCGGGAAAGAATTATTGGCAAAACACCGCCAATTATGATCTCAAGGTAAATTTCGATCCGGTGTCAAGATTGATTTCAGGTAATACAAGTATCGATTACACGAACAACAGTCCAGACACATTAAAACAGGTCTGGTTCAAATTATATCCTAACTATTATAAAAAAGGTACACCGCGGCAGGCACGGGTCTTACCCGAAGATCTGAGTGATGGGGTGACAATTGATTCGCTATGGATAAATGGCAGCAGCGTTCCGGCTTCACGAATGACCATCGATGGCACTAATGCCTTTATTGGCCGCCAATCTATAGCTCCGGGTCAAAAGACCGGGTTTCGCATGGTCTATCATTACACGTTGAATAAACGCTCGCATAACCGCATGGGTGAAATAGAGCCCGGCGCTGCTTTTATCGCTTACTTTTTTCCAAGGCTGGCCGTATATGATGATATTGATGGCTGGAACAGGATCCCATATACGGGTACCCAGGAATTTTACAATGATTTCTGCCATTTTTCGGTGACTATTACGGTGCCTGCCAGGTATGCAGTGTGGGCGACAGGTGACCTGAAGAACGGGAAGGATGTTTTAAGTGCCGACTGTTACCAACGTTTGCAACAGGCTGAGAAGAATGACGCGATCATTTCAATTATTGATAGCACTGACCTGCGTACAGGGAACGTGACTTCTGCAATTAATGCGGAAAATACCTGGCATTTTGATGCAGATGATGTCACCGACTTTGTATTTGCAGTGAGCGATCATTATATGTGGCAATCATCGAGCCTGGTAGTAGATCCTAAGACGAACAGGAGAACCAGGATTGATGCCGTATTCAACCCAAAACATAAAGATTATTTCAATGTCGCAAGCGATGCCAGGAAAACAGTGGAGGCGATGAGCTACGTTTTTCCGGGCTGGCCTTTTCCATATCCGCACGAGACCGTGTTTGACGGCCTCGACCAGATGGAATACCCGATGATGGTAAACGATAACCCCTTAGAAGACCGGGCTGAGAGTATTGAACTTACCGACCACGAGATATTTCATACCATGTTCCCGTTTTATATGGGCGTTAACGAGACCAAGTATGCCTGGATGGATGAAGGTTGGGCTACTATCGGCGAATGGCTGATTTCGCCAATGATCGACAGCAGCCTGGTCGATCTTTATGGAGTAGCGCCCTACGCAGCTGCCGCCGGGACCGAGACAGACCTGCCAATTACAACGTTGAGCACCGAACTCAACCAGGGTTATTTTACCAATTCTTATCCCAAGCCGGGAATGGGCTATTTGTATATAAAGGATTATCTCGGCGATTCACTTTTTAAGAAAGCCCTGCATTATTATATCACCCAATGGCATGGCAAACATCCTATGCCGAATGATTTTTTTTATTGCATGAACGCGGGCTCTGGTAAAAACCTCAATTGGTTCTGGAAGAAATGGTTCTTTGATAGCGGCATTCCCGACCTGGCTATCAGTTCTGTGAAAAAGAATGGTAATAAAATATCCGTTGTCATTACCAATAAAGGTGGCAAACCCGTTCCAATAGATATTGTAGTTCATTATTCAGATAATAGTGTTGATAAAATACACCGGAATATCGGTGTATGGGAAAAAGGGAGTAGTAGCTCTACCATTATCATTATCCCGGCCAAACCTGTGACAAAATTAGTGTTGACAGGCGCACATACATCGGACAGCAATCCAAAGGATAATGTTTACGAGATGAAATAAGGCAATTTGAAAATTTGGTATTTGAAAATGCGGAGCCAGGGCCCTTGCGCAGACGCAACTGTTTTAATAAAGAAAATAAATTTTCAACTTATCATCCCGGGTAATGGTAACTATCACCCTACATGCCAGGCAGACTGTTGATTGCAATCATCGTATAGTTTCTAAGTAAAAACTGCATTACTACCGAATTTCATGCAAGTTCTGCCGTTGTGTTATCAAACATATTTGTAATGGTGATAACTTTTGCCCGTTAACAATTTTCAATCAAATCGGTTTGTTAACGGAAGGTCGGCGGCAACGCGGACCTTTCAGATTTAATAAACTTCAGGACGCCAGCTTTGATCTGGATCATACTTTCGGAGGACTGGGTAAAAAACTCTAATGGTAACTAATCGTATTGGTAGGTAGTAATGCTTAATGATTAAAACTTCTAAGAAGAATACTAATGGCGAATTGGAAAACGAAATAAATTAGCCACGTCAATCAATTTTAATCGAATCGGTTTGTTACAACAAAGGAGCCTGAAAATGGCTCTTTTGTTTTTTCAGGCCACAGAGGCCACGCAGTTATGCCTTATCCCATTTAGTCCGTCTCTCCAGATCTTCGTATACTCTCAGGCTCTCTGAATTTTCTCCAGCTCCCTGTGGGCTATCCTATTCAGCATTTCGCAAGCGCTTTACACAGTTAGATAAAGACCTAAGGTGATGATAAGTCCCTTTCCAGATATGACCTTTCAAGGCGGTCTTTCTTTCCGGGCGGGTATCCAATCCTTCCTCATACCAGTCTCCATACTGGTGATCGATCATATATGTTTGTATATATAGCCACATTTGTTTGAATTTTTCAAAATACTGCATTGGGTCCCTGGGAAAATAATCTGCCATCAATAACAAAGTGTTCAGGCCCTCTGCCTGCGACCACCAGTTCTTGCTGTCCCTGATAATGGTAATCTCATTTTTGCCTTTAAAATAATAGCCTTCATCATAGAAGCCACCGCGCTTACTATCCCATCCATTGAGCAAGGCGTGGTCCACCATTCGTTTAGCGATCTTCATCGTCAGGGTATCGTTCCGAAGCCCGAGAGCATGAGAAGCTTCCAGCATCAGGTAGGCTGTTTCCACATCATGCCCAAATGAAACATGATCTATATAACGATGCTGGAGAATGACAGCCTCTGCAGAATCGCGAAACGTTACAGGAGTCCAATCAGGTAGTAGGAATAAAGTAAGATTTCCCCGCGCGGTAGTGATCACATCCCGGATAAGCCACAATATTTCCCTCAGCCGTTCTTTTAACAGGGGATCGGGCCATATACTGTATAGTTCGGTAAATGCTTCGAGCAAATGGATAGAACTGTTTTGGTCTTTATAGCCGACGGTTGACGTAGAAGGAGTAGCCACAGTCCTTTTCAATGGTGTGCCATCCAACTGCAGGTCCTGGTAATACCCCTTGAAGACCGGGTCATGACAGTGCTTCTCGAGCCACAAAAAGCAATTCCTGGCAAGATTCAGCGCATTTGTATCCCCGGAAGCTTTGAACCAGGCAGCCGATGCATAAATACCAAAGGCATTTCCGTATGTCGTCTTCCCAGTCTTGTCTATTAAAGTTCCCTTTCGGTCAACCAGGGTGAAAAAGCCTCCGTTAATTCTATCCCACATCTTCTCCTGTAAAAAAGAAAATCCCTGGCGGGCACATTCTTTATAGTAAGTGACAGATGGGTATAAACGCGATGCTATGGCTGTGGACCATACATGACGGGCCTGCGTTACGATCATTTTATCCTGTGGACCTGTTGGCTGGAAATCATAGGTAAAGCTGCTAAGAAAACCTCCATATAAGCTGTCGGCACTTCGGGGGTACCAGCAATTCAGCAGCTCGGTGCGGATGGACTTATCCATTTCTGCTGCCAGTTGAAGCCGGGTTTTCGGGGAATAGTCCTTTACCTGGGACTGTGCTGAACCGGCCAGGCTTGTTGAAAGCATTACAACCAGCCCCAGGATCCGTCCAGTAAAAAAAACTTTCATGCTTAAATATAACATTATTGCCTTTCAGCTAATTCTCACATTTTCTTAATATTTACACAGGCTTATTGCCACTAAATTGCGGCCTGTTAGTTTGGCATTATAAAATATGTAATGCTGATAGGGCCTGTTTTCACAGGCCCTTTAGTTTTCGCCGGCTTTTACCCCGTTCATGCCGGTCAGCCCAGCATGGGGTAGTCGGGTGTTACCGGGGTTTGGGCAAGGGCCTAATTCCCAAGACGTAAGCACCTTGAAAAAAAGTGAAAAACCTTTTCAAATTTTTCAGGCTCACGCCGGATTTCTCGGTTTGAATCCCTACCTTTGCCGTCCTAAATTTCAAAACCGTATGGCCAGAGTTTGTCAGGTTACAGGTAAAGTTCCGGTAGGTGGACATAAAGTGTCGCACTCAAATATCAAGACCAAGCGTCGTTTTCTGCCTAACCTCCAGAAAAAACGTTTTTACCTCGCCGAGGAAGATAAATGGATCACTTTGAAGTTGACAACTGATGCAATGCGCACGATCAACAAGAGAGGCTTATATGTTGTGGTGAAAGAGTTGAGGTCGCAGGGTCAGCACATTTAATCTGGTTCATTCGTTAATAAATCTAATAAGGAAATTAAAATACAATGGCAAAGAAAGGAAACCGTGTACAGGTGATATTAGAATGCACTGAGCACAAAACCAGTGGCAAGCCTGGCACCAGCCGTTATATCACGGTAAAGAATAAAAAGAACAATCCGGAAAGACTGGAGTTGAAAAAATACAACCCCATTCTGAAGAAAATGACAGTTCACAAAGAAATTAAATAAGTAATCAGTTAATAAAGTTATTTACAGTAAGTAATAACCAGTTAACAAATAATCGAATACTATGGCAAAAGCAGCTAAAACAGCGATCAAGAAAGACCCGAAACTGGCAGCCGAAGCAAAGAACTATACCAAAGTGATCAAAGCTGTACGCAGCCCCAAAACCGGTGCCTATACATTCAAAGAACAGATGGTGCACAAAGACAAGGTAAAAGAATTCTTAGCGTCGAAATAAATAATTTCTTCGTCCCTATCGAAGGCAACAATTGATATTGGTAAGCTGTCACGAACTTCGGGACAGCTTTTTTATTGGCTATGCCGCTTTTTTGCAAGTATCGATAATTTTGAAAGCTGTAGGTCAACTTTAAACAAAATCATTCCCCGCTGAAGGGGGTTTATAAAAATGCCCCCGGGCAGGCACTATGGGATTATTCAACAAACTCTTTGGTAAAAAGGAAAAGGAAAGCCTGGACGAAGGGCTGCAAAAGACCAAACAGGGATTTCTTTCGAAAATAACAAAAGCGATTGCGGGCAAGAGCACCGTAGATGAAGAGGTACTCGACAACCTTGAAGAAGCGTTAGTTGGGGCCGATGTCGGCATCGAAACTACGGTTAAGATCATTGAAAGAATAGAGAAACGGGTGGCCAAAGACAAATACATGAACTCATCCGAGCTCAACAATATGTTGCAGGAAGAAATTGAGGCGATCCTGGTGGATGCAGAAGAGTCAAACAGTTATGCTTTTCATTCTGAGCTACCCTCCAAACCGTATGTTATACTTGTTGTTGGAGTAAACGGGGTGGGTAAAACAACGACTATTGGAAAGTTGGCTTACAATTTCAAAAAAGCTGGCAAGAGCGTTTTGCTGGGTGCGGCCGATACATTTCGCGCCGCTGCCGTAGAGCAATTGACGATCTGGAGTGAAAGAACGGGGGTTCCAATAGTAAAGCAGGCCATGGGATCTGATCCCGCGGCAGTCGCTTTTGATACTGTTCAAAGTGCAGTTGCCAAACAAAGCGATATTGTGCTGATCGACACAGCCGGCCGATTGCATAACAAGGCTCATTTGATGGAAGAGCTAAGTAAGATCAAACGGGTTATTCAAAAGGTCATACCGGACGCCCCGCACGAGGTGATGCTGGTTCTGGATGGTTCCACCGGTCAGAATGCGGTTGAACAGGCCAAACAATTTACTGCGGCTACAGATGTAACTGCAATGGCCATTACAAAACTGGATGGAACGGCGAAAGGGGGGGTAGTATTGGCCATCGCCAATCAATTTAAAATACCGGTAAAATTTATTGGTGTAGGAGAAAAGATGGAGGATATCTTAGTTTTTGATAAACATGAGTTCGTAGACAGTTTGTTTAACCTGGAAAATAAGCAGGATCGATAGTCTTTGAGGAGTTTGATTATGAAAACAAGAACATTAAAAAAAGATAAAGTCAATATCATCACTCTCGGGTGCAGCAAGAATATGGTGGACAGCGAAGTGCTGAGTGGCCAGCTGCTGGCTAATGAAATTGATGTGGTGCATGAAAACAAGAAGCTGGATCATAATATCGTGGTGGTAAACACCTGTGGTTTCATTGAAAAAGCAAAAGAAGAAAGCATCAACACCATCCTCGACCAGGTTGAATTGAAAAAAAGAGGGAAACTGGATAAGGTCTATGTTACAGGTTGCCTGAGCGAACGGTATAAGAACAATCTGGAAAAGGAAATACCCGAGGTAGACGCTTTTTTCGGTACAATGGAATTGCCGTTGATCTTAAAACAATTCGAAGCCGATTATAAAAGTGAATTGGTAGGCGAGCGCCTGCTGGCTACGCCAAGTCACTATGCCTATCTAAAAATATCGGAAGGCTGCAATCGCACCTGCGCCTTCTGTGCGATTCCCCTGATGAGGGGACAACATATCAGCAGGCCCATCGAGGAACTGGTAAGAGAAGCCGAAAGCCTGGTGAAGAAGGGGGTGAAAGAAATAATGCTGATCGCCCAGGAGCTTACCTATTATGGCCTGGATATCTATAAGAAGAGAATGCTTCCTGACCTGATGAATCGTTTGGCGGATATCGAGGGGCTCGAATGGATTCGGCTGCATTATGCGTATCCTTCCAAATTTCCGCTGGAGATACTCGATGTGATGAGGCAAAGAGAAAACATTTGCAATTACCTCGATATACCCCTGCAGCATGCCGCCAATAATATGCTCGCTGCCATGAAGCGCCAGATCACCCGTGAAGAAATGGAGCAACTACTTGCCACGATAAGAGAAAAGGTACCGGGTATTTGTCTGCGGACCACTTTGATCGCTGGTTTCCCCGGAGAAACGCTGGATGATGTTGAAGAACTAAAAACATTTTTGCAAAAGGAGCGTTTCGATCGCGTCGGCATCTTTACCTATTCTCATGAAGAAGGTACAAGTGGCTATGCCCTGGAAGATAATGTTCCCCAGGAAGAAAAGGAGAGAAGGGCACAGGAGATCATGGAAGTGCAGCAGGAGATCTCTTATGAAAAGAACCAGGAAAAGATTGGAAAGACATTCAAAGTACTTATTGATAAAAAAGAAGCAGGCCGTTATTTGGGCCGTACCGAATTCGATAGCGTGGAGGTAGACAATGAAGTGGTGATACATTCTTCAAAAAAGCTCGCGACCGGTGAATTCTACAATGTAAAGATCACGAAAGCCTATGACTATGATCTTGAAGGGGAAGTGAATTAAGTCGATAGTCGATAGTCAATAGTCAATAGTCCATAGCCATTAGTTCGATAGTTTTGTAAGCGGGTATCGTGAGTCACCACAATTTTATTTCCCAATCTCCGTGGGAATTAAGTAAATTCATTCCGCGATTTGACTGTATAAGATTTATCGATTTCCTAACCTTGCCGTTAACCATCCGGCAATTAAACAAATCGCTATGAATCGCAAATCAATTTCCAGGCAGTATTCCCGCAGAAAATTTATTCATGACCTGTCCGTAAACGCCGGAATGGCCGCATTGGCCGTGAACGGGCTTAATCTTTTTTCTTCCTGTAACGATAATACTGAAAAAAACAAAGGCTCAGCTATGACAAAGGGAAATCAAAACAAATTAGGTATTGCACTGGTTGGGTTGGGAAATTATGCGGGAGGGCAGTTGGCGCCGGCCCTGGAACAGACCAATGATTGTTATCTCGCCGGGATTGTCACCGGTACTCCTTCCAAGATCGATACGTGGAAAGGCAAATACAATATCCCTGACAAGAATATCTACAATTATCAAACTTTCGACAGCATCCGGGATAACCCCGACATTGATATCGTCTATGTCGTTCTTCCCAATTCGATGCATGCCGAGTACGTGATCCGTGCAGCCAGGGCGGGGAAACATGTCATTTGCGAAAAGCCAATGGCCATCACCCCTGAAGATTGTGACAGGATGATAGCAGCCTGCAAGGAAGCGGGAAAAATGTTATCGATCGGCTATCGCCTGCATTTTGAACCATACAATCTTGAAATGGCCAGGCTTGGAACAACAAAAGCATATGGCAATATAAAAAAGATGAATGCAGGTTTTGGTTTTCCTATTGGTGACCCCACTCAATGGCGCCTGAATAAGAAACTGGCCGGCGGTGGGCCGCTGGAAGATGTCGGCATCTATTGTATCCAGGGATTCTGTTATACGACAGGACTCGACCCCATTGCAGTAACTGCACAGGAAGGCCCTAAAACAGATAAGGAAAAATTCAGGGACGTAGAACAATCGCTTACCTGGGAACTGGAATTCCCCGGCAATATAATTTGTCACGGGAAAGCAAGCTACTCGGAAGGATTGAATTACCTGCAGGCAGAAGCAGAGAAAGGCGTTTTTGAATTGACATCCGCCTTCAATTATTCCGGTCAGAAAGGCAATACACCCGCTGGCCCAATGGACCTGCCAAAAGTTAACCAACAGGCGAAGCAAATGGATGATTTTGCACAAGCGGTAAAAAACAGACGCCCGACCCCGGTTCCTGGTGAAATGGGGAAAAGAGATGTAAAGATCATCCAGGCGATCTATAAAGCGATGGAGACAGGAAAAAGAGTTGAGATCAGTTAGAGTTTACAATATTCAATTATCAACGCCGGTTTTAGTTGTACAGCAAGAATAGTCAAATGGTTTACATTTATCGGCAACAATTCGTGTTCAAATAACTTTAACTATGCAAACTTCCAGACGCAGTTTTATCAAAACTACCGGGGCAGGCACTTTAGGGTTCAGCTTACTGCCTATCTTAAATGGCCTGGATCATTTAATTGACGGTTTTCCACCGGTGATGCTGCCGCGCACAAGTCCTGAATCCCAGGGAATCTCTTCCAAAGCGATCAGTGCGTTTATCAAAGCGGTCAATGCCTCGGGCATTCAATGGCACAGTTTCATGCTGCTCCGGCATGGGAATGTTGTGGCCGAAGGATGGTGGAAGCCTTTTGATGCGGGCTATAAACATACTCTGTATTCTTTATCGAAAAGCTTTACCAGCACAGCTATCGGTCTTTTAGTAATGGAAGGGAAGCTTTCAGTGGATGATTATCTTGTCTCTTTCTTCCCGGCCGAATTACCAGCCGAAGTGAGCGAGAACATGAAGAAGATAAAGATCAGGCACCTGCTGACCATGAACTCCGGTCACGCCGAAGACACCCTGGGTAAAATGCGTGACGCAAAAGATAAGACCTGGACAAAAGCTTACCTGGAATTGCCGGTACAATTCGAGCCGGGCACTCATTTCCTTTATAACACCGGGAATACATACATGCTTGGAGCGATTGTACATAAGGTGACCGGGCAAACACTCGAAGAATATCTTGAACCGCGATTGTTTCATCCGCTGGGTATCGAAAAATACGATTGGGAGAAATCACCCGACGGATTGAATACCGCTGGCTATGGACTCAGAATAAAAACGGAAGATATCGCCAGGTTTGGTCAACTCTATCTTCAAAAAGGAAAATGGAACGGTAAAGAAATACTGAAGGAAGCATGGGTCAGCGAAGCCACCAGTTATCAAACCAAATCGCAGGAAGGCAATGGTGACTGGTCCCAGGGATACGGCTACCAGTTCTGGCGCTGCAAACCTGGTTTCTACCGCGGCGATGGAGCATACGGGCAATTTTGTATAGTCATGCCTGAACAGGATGCAGTACTGGCTATCACGAGTGAAAGCTGGGATATGCAAAAATCTATGCTTACTGCATGGGAAAACTTGTTGCCTGCCATGCAGCCGGGGAGTATTGCAAACAACCAGGCCGATCTTATTGCATTGAAAAAGGACATTAATGAATTAGCTCTTCCTGTAGTCAAAGGTTCAATCTCTTCATCGTCAGGTTCCAGGTATCATGATAAAAAGTTCAAACTGGACAAAAATGACTACAACGCTTCTGAAATGAAATTTAAGTTCTCAAAAGAGGGCTGTGAATGGATCACAAAAACCGGCAAGGAGGAAACAGCTATCCGTTTTGGCTGGGAAAACTGGATAACCAGCAAGACCAGCCTGGTTTACCCGTTTGTTGTGGCATATCGTGTGAATGTGCCTTCAAAAATTGCCGGCACTGCCACCTGGATCAATGAAAACACGCTGCAGTTGAATGCCCGGTTCGTGGAAGCAATACATGGAGACAAGATCACCTGTACATTTGATGGTGATAAGATCTCCGTTTCATTTTTGAACAGTATTGCTGAGAATACGAAAAACAACCCTGAGAAGAGGATTGATTTGTCCGGAGTCATTTCATAAACGGGAGAAACAGAGCGGAGAAACAGTGTGGAGAAACAGAATAGGAGCGCGGCATTAGTTCTTATCAATCAATTTCACCAGTTTCTTAATCGCGCTTCGGAGTATCTTTTCCCCGGCTTTTACCTCCTTTATATCATGAAAGAAAGCAAGCCTCCGGCCATCGGTATAATCTCCCTGTAACAAGCCTGATTTGTCATTCACCATCGCGCCTCTTAAAAAAATCAACCGGATACAATCTTTTTTTAAAAAGTTAAAGACAACAATAAAGCGCTTATATTCCTTTGGCTTGAACGGTTTCATTTTGCCTGTATAGAAAAACGAAGGTGCATTCCAGTAGATCTCTTCCCCAACTGATTTGTCAGCCTCTAAAATGATACGTCGTAGGGATTCTGCGACATCTTTAAGAGGATGCCTGAGTTTAGTCATGAATGCATCGACTTTTTCCGGCTGTGAAGTTTTGGTCGAAATAGTTTCTTTGACTTCGGGCATAAGCGGTAAGTTTTATTTTGAATAAGCGGGTAATCCTATTTGTATAATTCTCCGTGTAGATATTTTAACCCTGAATCAACCACTAGTGTAACGATCTTTTTTCCTGCACCAATGATCCTTGCCCGCTGGATCGCGGCCCATACGTTCGCCCCGGATGTCGTTCCTCCAAATATTCCTTCCTGCCTTGCAAGTTTTCTCGCCATTTCCATCGCATCTTCATCTTTCACCGCGATAATTTCATCAGCCAGGTCAAGTCGGCAGATAGATGGCACAAAGCCGGAACCAATGCCTTCGAGCTTATGGGAGCCGGATATGTTACCGCCTGAAAGAGCCCGTACATTGAAAGGTTCAATCGCGATGCAGCGAATACCTGGAATTTGTGCTTTCAGGATTTCCGCGTTACCAGAAAACGAGCCGCCAGTGCCAACTCCCATGATGAATTCATCAATTGTATTACCCAGGCTGCCGATGATCTCCCGGGCCATTCCGTGATAGGCATTCCTGTTGTCAACATTATTAAACTGGTCGGTCCAGAATGTATTCGGTTCCCGGCTCAATTCCCGGGCTCTTGCCACCATTGAGTCGATCAGTTTGGCGGTTATCTTTCCATTTTCGCTGGGAAAAATCTCGAGTTCTGCGCCAAAGGCCTTCATGGTTTGCAATTTTTCTTTCGCGAAGGCATCAGATGAAACAAAATAAGCCTTGTATCCCCTCGTAGCACAAACCATGGCCAGGGAACTACCTGTGCTTCCGCCTGTATAGTCAACTACTTTTCCTCCTGGTTTCAACTGCCCGCGTCTCTCGGCTCCCTCGACCATTGAAAGGGCCATGCGGTCTTTCATACTGCCAGTGGGGTTAGCCCCTTCGTATTTTACATAAATGTCTGCACAACCCGGCTCAGATAGATGTTCCAGCTTAATCAATGGAGTATTGCCTATTGCTTTCATTGTTTAAAATTAATTAAATAAGAAAAGCACCAATGAGCCGGCTACTTCTTTTTGTTTCAGAAGGCCGGTTGTCAATTGGCCCGGGAAAGGTAAACACACCGTCACTGCTTCTAACATATTAATGGTGATCAGGCCTGAAAAATTTATGTATCTTGAATCCAGCAGTTTAAAGTTTTACATCAAGGAGCAACGAAGGGCAGCACTGACATTGGGCCGTTGAAATAGTTTGTACGTTGATCCCTTGCAATTAAAAGAAGGTATGGTCACTATTGAAGCAGTTCGCCGGTTGGCTCTTTCTTTCCCGGAGACGGATGAACACCCGCATTTTGAGCGAAGAGCTTTCCGCGTAAGGAAAAAAATATTTGCCACGTTATTGGAAAAAGATCAAACGCTAAACCTGAAACTTACTCCTGTTGATCAGTCAGTTTTTTGTTCATTTGATAATACTGTTGTATACCCCGTTCCGGGCGGTTGGGGAAAGAAGGGCTTTACGACGGTGAATTTGAAAAAAGTAAGAATGTCGATGTTCAGGGATGCGTTGACGACTGCTTATTGCACTGTTGCTCCACCCAAACTGGCAGAAAAATATTTACCGCGATAGTAAGAAAGCAGAACCCTTGTTTTGATGTGATCTTATAACGAGAATGTTACATGCACCATCCCTCTCAGTTTTGCAGTTGTTTGTCCATTAGAGAAATTTTGTGCAAGAGGTAATTGTGCGTTGAAGCCAATAGTCAATCTCTTAATTCCAATCTCCAAACCGGCTGCAGCAAATAAGGCATTGCCACCTGAATCAGCTACTTTTTCTCCGTCCAGTTTATTGGATTGAAGGCTTTCAAACAATAGCCCGGCATTGGGATTAAAAACGGTGTTACCAACATTTAAAGAACGATAAGCAAAGGCCGAGCCGCTAAAACGGTCACCGAACTTGTAGCCATTTGACTTGCGGTTTATCTTATAGTTGGCGTTACTTGTTATGCCCCAGTTTTTGACGTGAATTCCGTACATGGCATTCAACAGGTAGTCCAGGCTTCCGCTTCCTGCCTGGTTGCTTGCGGTTGGGATGATATCATTGGGATCAGGCGAGAATTTGCCGGTAGGTATCTTTATGCCAGCGCCGATCCAAAGTTGCTGGTTGATACCGTTCCCTGCCTTATCCGTTGACTGCCTGTTGAGTAGGTCATAATTCAGGATCAGGGAAATGTCACCGATACCGCTGCTCGTGGCAATTCCATCATCCGAGTTTTGACGATTGAAATTATAAGGAATAAAACCCAGTACCTGCCACCTGCGACCGATGTTCCATCCCCCCCAAAGTTCAACGGTTTGATAGAAATCCTTGCTGTACTGGCCGGGGTCATCAGCTACCACGCTTTTAAAGCTTCTGAATGTGTAACGGGAACCAACAAAATATTTATGAAAATAGGGGAAAGGTCCAATAAAATAGCTGCCGGTACTACAACCACAGATATCGCATCCGTAACCAATGCTTACTGAGAAGAACAGGATGCCGGACAACAGAAACTTCTTCATTGAGCTGATTTAGGTTTCAAATAAAAACGTGTTCCGGGTTTTTATCGTTGCCTGTTCTGAAAGTTTGCCCTATGCGGCAGCAGAAGAGTAGAAACGATTTCATAAGAATACGATCCTCAAACCCGCAACAAAGATAGGAGATACCAAAAACAAAAGCATCCCGTGCTGGATGCTTTTTGTCTTTGCTGATATTGATAGTTGGGTTATTTAATCTTCAGGACTGGCTTTAATTTATATTCGCCGGTTCCCGTTTGTAAAATGGATAGAGCGGCGTCAAAATCGATCACCAGCGAGTCAAGGCTCGCGTTCAGGTGTTTGTTCAGTTTTATTTTCAAACCCGATTCGCCACCGCTGGGAATGGTCAGCGGGTAAACGATACTGTCGATCTTAATGCTATTGTCGTCGCCCAAAACAAATCTCACCTCTTTTAACGTGTTTGTCGGCACCAGGCCCTGGGCGAGTACCGTGTCAATGCCATTTTGAAGGCCGAGTAAATTATAGATGCCGGCATGGGTATCGAGATTCACCCAGCCGGTTGAATCATCCCGGAAATTCACCCTGACCTGGCGGATATCAACGTTTACTTCAGATGCATTAAAGGGATTATCTGTAAGATGGATCTTTAATTGCGTCGTTCCTGTATTTTCTTTTTGACAACCAGCAAATGCTATTGCAATTGTCAGTAAACATAAGATTCGAATTGTAAGGAGTCGCATAGTTGTTGTTTTGGCCGCAAGGCAGAAAAAATCATGCCGTTCGCGCACCGTGCCGTGTCTCCAGGACAAAAAAGAAGATTTTAGCCGAGTTTTTACGAACATTGACATAGTGATAAACCGGATTAATTCGTATTCGATGAATGTATTAGAGAACGCGCGCCCGGGTCAATTTGTAAAACTGCTAAGCCCGATTATATCATTTGTTTCTGCGTTGAAGGCAAGCTCGACATAAAAATCATACAGCTTATACAAGAGGTAATAATGCTGATCATGTGTTATATGATCCTGCAAAATGCCTCTGTCCCATGTCAGGTTGAGCTGATCTTTCCGGTCCAGTCTGGTAAATTCAGAGAGGGTCATGCCTTTAACGTTGCTGCCAGTCAAAAATACGTGGATACACTTAGCAAAATTCAAGCCATAGTTAGAATAATTATCAGTCATATGTTTCTACTGACAGGCAACAAAAAAGGCCTTCACACCATGAAGACCTTTTTAATGAGTGACATTCCCGTTTACTGTACCACTAACTTACTGGTAACAGAAACATTAGCGGGCTCATTGACAACTTTTATTAAATAGCTTCCCTTGGCAAGATCAGGAAGATTAATATTTTCTATCTGCATCTTATTGTTGACCACAACGTCCTGGGAACGGATCAGTTTCCCCGTAATGTCCAGCACCTGAACCTGGTATTTTCCTGCCGGTATATCATTGAAGGAAACCTTTACATTACCGGTTGTTGTGGGGTTCGGGAACACGGAGATACTGTTTTCAGGCAGTATTTGAGGCTTGCGTGTTTTTGCATTTTCTTCCGCAGCCACCTGCTTTTGCTCTTCAGTATTATTTACCACGTCTTCTTCTTTTTTGTCCTTCTTCTTTTTATCAAAAGCAAGATTACCATTTGCCAGGTCTGAGGCATTGAACACATTCCCCTCTGGCGACACCAGTTCCGCCTGCATGGTAGTCAGGTCAAACCGATAATATCCAACTGTTGATTCCGAGCTCGCCACGATCACCTTACTTCCTTCTTCTACCATCGCGCCATTTGTACTGAAACCTCTGGGCAATCCTTTTATTGTGCCCATATGCGTTGCTACTTTAGTATCAATGGAAAACTTGTAGACATTCCGGTTGGCAGTGACGAGGTATAAATTATTATTGACATCGGCAATCATGTCACCACCATAACCGCCGGAACTGTGAACAGAGAAGTTACCGTTTGCGGCATCATCGCTTAAAGGTCCAAGATCAGTGATGGTTGGTTTTTTGCCGGTGGTAAAACGGATCAGGTGATTACCGTCATTTGTCAGGGCATAACCATTGCCGTCCGATGCGATGGCCATGCGCGTGATCTGGTTTGCAGCGTCACCGAAACCTTTTACAGCGCCAAATGACTCGTCTTCGAAAAAGTAGATCTTGCCTGACTTGAGATCAATGTAACGAAGCTGGTTGATGGCCATCGGAGTGTAGTAGAGCCGTTCGTGTTTTTTATCGTAAGCCATAGCAGCTGAGTTGGTCGCGAAAGGCTTATCAGACTGGATTTGTTGATTCATCACCACCACAGTTCTTACCCTGACCGTGTTGTTGATATTGTAATTGGCGTTTTGATTATTGTTGCCATTTACTTTGTTCAACTCATCATCCAGGTTGACTACTTTCTTCTTTTCCTTGTCAGCTTCTTTGAGCATGATAGTCCTGGTCCCACCATCTAAAACAGTACCATTAACTGAACTGACACGGGCGCCGGAAGGAGTAATTTCTTTCTTTACAACAGGCTTACCCGTTCTTGCATTTAATGCTTCTATTTCCTGGGAGCTTTGATAAACCGATCGCAGTTCCTGGCCGGTAGTTATGTCTACCAACCGGACTTCTTTCCAGTTTCTGCCACCTTTTTCAACTGCTGTAATCGCGTAGCCTGTGATTTGTTTTTCTTTTTTCTGGGCGTTTGAGGAGATAATGAACAATGTCATTACACACAAGAGTAGAGTTTTACTTTTCATGGTTGTCTGGTTTTACTATCTGAATGTACGATAGTTTTCGTTGACAACCCAAATTAAATTATGGATAATCCTGATTTTTATATGAGTGGTTAAGCGTCTAAGGTTTTCGTAAACCTTATGGATTTACCGAACCGGTGGTTTTCCGCCGGCCGGGACAAAGATGAGCGCTGCCGAATTGATGCAATACCGTTTTCCGGTCGGATCCGGTCCGTCGTCAAACACATGACCAAGGTGAGAACCGCTTTTACTATCTACTACAGCCCATCGTACCATTCCATAACTCATATCTTTTACGAGGCGGACGGCATCGGGAGTGATCGGCGCATAAAAGCTGGGCCAGCCGGTACCCGAATTGAATTTGGCTTCTGAACTAAACACAGGTTGTAATGAAGCCGCAGAATAGTAAGTGCCTTTCTCATAAAAATGGTCATACTTTCCGGTTCCTGCCCGTTCTGTTCCTTCCTGGCGGAGGACATAGTATTGTTCGGGGGTCAGTCTTGCCTTCCAGGCGGAATCACTCATCTTCATTGGATAGACAGTCTTGGGTGAAGCTTCGGGAGGGTCGGGGTACTTATTATCCGTTGTTGTTTGCGCCTGGCCGCACTGGGTGATCATTGAAAAAGCGGTCAAGACAATAAAAGAGAGATATTTCATACTGTTCTTTTGTGTTAATAGATAAACGAAAAGAAGCCGGTCCCGGTTTCATCCAATTGTTAAGGTTTCGTCGAAAACAAAGGTAATTTTTTCGTGGAAAGTAATACGCCAGGCTCATGCACCCCCGGCTTCCATGAACGAAATCATAACAGCAGGGATTTTCATGAAGTGATGCAGCTTTCAACCCGCCAAAATCTCTCTTAATGTTTTACCTTAGGAGTCATTGACGCTAACCAGGACCATATATCAAAACCTCCTTCTGTTCCTGCTTTTCATCGTTAGTGAAAAGGTACCGGCACAGGTATGTACATCACACTTCAGCGATCCTACCGTAAGTATTGATTTTGGCTCCGGCGCTCCGCTTGTAAACCCAATCCCGCAAGTCCCCGCGAGCTACGTGTTTAGCACCGGCGATTGTCCTGTTACGGGACATTATTCCGTTCGCAATTCAAGTTTCCAGTGTTTTAATAATCTCTGGCAGGTATTGCCATTCGATCACACCCCGAACGATGTCAATGGAAATTTTTTGTTGATAAACGCGCTGGGCGGCCCTACCGATGTCTTCATCGATACGGTCAGCCTCTGCAGCGGGCTTATTTTTGAAGCAGGCGCCTGGTTTTCTAACCTGGTTAACCCATTCTCCTGTACCAGTGGCGATACAAGGCCGGATCTGACTCTATCTGTTTACAGTCTTACAGGAACCCTGATCGCCAGTTACAACACCGGCGAAATACTTGCGCAGCAGCCCGCAAGTTGGTCCAATTATCGATTCAGGTTTTCGGTCCCGGTCGGAAGCGGCGACGTGATCTTTAAAATAACAGATAAATCTTTTCAGGGATGTGGAAACGATTTTGCAATAGATGATATCAGCTTCAGTCCCTGCGCAGGTGATGTTAAGGCTTCCTTTGCCAGTACAGTAGCGCCGGAGATCGTTGTTTGTGAAGAAAAGCAGGTAAGCTATCTACTTACCGCTTCGTTTGCAGGTTATGCAAACCCTTTGCTGCAATGGCAGGTTAGCACGGACGGAAACAATTTTACCGACATACCAGGAGCTAATGGAACAACCTTTACGCGGACGCCGACACCCTGGGGCATTTACTACTACCGGTTTTCAATATATGATCCCGGGGCTGCCAGTTGTAAGGTCAACTCAAACCTGATAAAGATCGATGTCAACCGGTCCCCTTTTGCTCAGGGAGTCAATTATGTCTATGGATGTTACGGCTCAACGGTTGTATTGGGTTCTGCCGGCGGCAGTTTTTATCATTGGTTTGGGCCTAATGGATTTGACACACACGAAGAAAACCCATCGATCCCGAATGTCGATTTTGATGATGCTGGAACTTATATCGTGCAGGTCACGACAACCGAGGGATGTTCAGCCTACGACACTACCGATCTGAAGATATATCTCGGTCCTGCAGCATCTGTTGCATTTACTGAGCATGCTATGTGTGAAGGACAATCCGTTCAATTAAGTGCAGTAGTTGATCCCACCTTACGGTACCGTTGGAGCCCGGCTGAGGGATTGTCCAACGATACTATTTCCAACCCGGTTGCCAGTCCGCTGGAAACAACAACCTATATCGTCAAGGTATTCAATGAGGCCATCACCTGCTACGATACAGCCAGCGTAAAGGTCATTGTTTGGGAAAACCCGAAGGTCGATGCCGGTCCTGATAAGTTTACGTATAATCAAAAACCTGTCTTGTTGGTCGGGGTTGCTTCCGGAAGTGGGATCAATTATTCATGGTCGCCTGCGGACCATCTGAGTAGCCCGCTTTCATTGCGGCCACTGGCGACGCCCGTGCAAACCACCACCTATACACTTACAGTGACAAGCAGCTTTGGATGCGGAACGGTCACAGATACCGTTAAAGTGAAGGTAATAGACACGCTGCTCATACCAACAGCATTTACACCCAATCGCGATGGCTTAAATGATTCCTGGGAGATCATAACGTTTACGAAATACCCGGAGGCTATTGTTGAAGTCTATAACCGATGGGGAGAAAGAGTATACAGTAGTACCGGCAACAACTATACACCCTGGGATGGAAAGTTTAGGGGACAACCCGCCGAGCCGGGAACTTATGTATATTATGTAAGGTTGAGAAAGAGTGCCAAGGTAATAAAGGGGCTGTTGAATCTAATCGAATGAATCTTTGCAGCGTAGAAATGTAAGTTAAATACAGTTTTCAATAGACTTCGAAGTAGAACCAGGAACCAAAGAACCAAAAAGCTCCAGGGTTTAAATAAAAAATCCCGAATGATCGGGATGCCATTTTCGGATTTCCTATTTTCGGATTTATCTGCTTCGTGTCTCTTGGTTCTTGGTTCTCGGCCCACCGGTTGGTGGATTAGTTTTGATAAATTGTTCTCGTCGAAGATTTATCGTTCGGCTACAACCCGATCTTTCTGCTTTGCTTCCTACCTTTGTCGTCCCAATATTATTGCATGGAATACACAGACGCTACAACACAGGAGATAGACAACATAATGCAGCAAGCATGGATCGCTTTTCATCACTACCGCAAGCTGCCACTGACGCAACGAGCCGTATTTATGCGTGCTATTGCGAAGGAAATGGAAAACCTTGGTGATGAATTATTGAAATTAGCCGCTGAAGAGACGAATCTGCCGGAGGCAAGACTTCGCAGTGAAAGAACAAGAACAATGTTTCAATTGACTTCATACGCAGATGCCTGTGAACGCGGAGACTGGCTGGAAGTAAGGATCGATACAGCAATAACAGACCGCAATCCTCCCAAAGTGGATATCAGGAAGATGCTGGTTCCGCTTGGACCGGTGGTCGTGTTTGGCGCGAGCAATTTTCCATTTGCTTATTCTACTGTTGGTGGAGATACTGCCTGTGCATTCGCTGCGGGCTGTCCTGTAATTGTAAAGGCACACCCGGCCCATGCAGGGACAAGTGAAATGGTGGCTTCTGCAGTTTTCAAAGCCGCGAGGACCTGCAATATGCCGCCGGGAATCTTTGCGCATGTCCACGGCGCCGGCAACGAGGTTGGTGAAACACTTGTAAAACATCCACTGGTGAAAGCAGTTGGATTTACCGGCTCTTTCATCGGCGGGAAACAATTATTTGATTGGGCCAACCAGCGTAAGGAACCAATCCCGGTATTCTCTGAAATGAGCAGTATCAACCCGGTATTCCTGTTACCTGAAAAAATAAAAAAGTCTGCAGCGGAAGTAGCAAAACTGTATGCATCATCCATTACCCTTGGTGTCGGGCAGTTTTGTACCAATCCCGGCCTCATCATCGGTGTGGAAAGCGACGAGTTGCAAACCTTCATTTCCACACTGGGAGCTGAAATAAAAAACACTGCACCCGGGACCATGCTCCATCCGGGCATTTTTAAAAACTACGTGGAGAGAAGGGCGAATTCACTTGCGCAGGCAGAAGTGGAAACCGTTGCGGTTGCAGAGGGAGAAGCATTATTTAACCAGGCTGCCCCTACAATTGCTTCTGCAAGCGGGCAGGCTTTTTTAAATAACCCCGTTTTGCACAATGAGGTGTTCGGTCCTTATTCCATAGTTATTCGTTGCAAGGACGGGGCCGAGATGCTGGAAGTGGTAAATAAACTCGAGGGCCAGCTAACGGCGACATTGATGGCTACCGAAAATGATATCCACGATCACGAAGAGCTCGTCGAAAAAGTAAAAAATATCTGCGGCCGCTTTATTTTGAATGGAGTGCCTACCGGTGTAGAAGTTTGCCTAAGTATGCAGCATGGCGGACCTTTTCCGGCAACTACCGATTCGAGATTCACGTCGGTTGGAGCCGATGGCATCCGGCGTTTTGCCCGGCCGCTGGCATTCCAAAACTGGCCTGATGATTTGTTGCCCGATGAACTGAAGAACGCAAATCCCCTGGGCCTCTGGCGCACTGTAAATGATAAGCTGACCAATGGAAAGGTCAATGCCTGATAGTGGATGTAACTGTTCTGTGACGGCCTCGTTGGGTGAACTCAATTCCATCTCATAACTTAGAAGGATGAAAAGATTCTACGGATTCATCCTGCTGCTGATTGTGACGGCACCTCTTCCAGCACAGAAGAAAACTTCTATTCATGACACCGCTATTGAAAAGGTCTTAAGGGAAATCAAAGAGTTTCATACCCGCGAAAGAAAAAAGGATAGCGCTGATGGGCATCCCCTGGGCTCTTTGAAGGAAGAAGATTTTTTAAGACGTTACACGTTCTACAAGTCAATTGAGACCGGTTTACAGCAAATAGATAAGTCAAAGCTGTCGTTTGACGAGGAGATCAACCTCGAACTGATTGAATACGATATCGAAGACGAGATCGCAAATTATACTTTCAAAGCTTACCTGAACCCTATCTTATCGGATGAAGGGTTTCATACACATCTGCCGGGATTGGCCTCGGGTGGATTTAGCACGAAAAAAGATTATGAGAATTATATACGGTCGCTCAGGGATATGCCGAGATATGTACGCGAAAATCTCGACCTGATGCGGAGAGGATTGCAACTGGGAATTTGCCAGCCGCGGGTTATCCTGGACGGCTATGAAAATACCTATGAAAGACAGATCGTCGACACCCTGGAACAAAGTGTTTTCTGGAAACCTTTTCAACAAAAGCCTGCGTTCATCAGTGATGGAGATTGGGCAAAAATCATTGAAGAGGGAAAGAGAGCAGTCAGGGACGACGCGATTGGATCGTTCAGGCAAATAAAAACTTTTTTTGATAATGAGTATCTACCGAAGACAAGAACAACGATCGGTGTTTCCAATTTTCCCAATGGGTTGGCTTATTACCAGGAACGCGTTCATCATTATACGACGACGGACTTAAGCTTCGAAGAGGTTTACCAGTTAGGATTAAAAGAAGTGGAAAGGATCAAAAAGCAGATGGAACAGGTTTTGAAGGATGTTAGTTTCAAGGGAACTATGCAGGAGTTTATCACGTTCCTGCGTACTGATCCCAGGTTCTATGCTACAACTCCCGAACAATTATTGAAGGAAGCCTCGTATATCGCCAAGAAAATAGATGGAAAGCTGCCACAATACTTTGGAAAACTTCCCCGTCAGCCTTATGGTGTTGAACCAGTGCCCGATCACCTGGCGCCAACATATACGGCAGGAAGATATTCCGGATCGCCCATAAGCAGTAAAAGAGCAGGTCGCTACTGGGTCAACACCTATGATCTCAAAAGCCGTCCATTGTATGCGCTTGAATCATTGACGATGCATGAAGCTGTGCCGGGACATCATTTGCAGATTGCATTGACGCAAGAACTGACTGATCTTCCTGAATTCAGAAGAAATCTTTACGTGAACGCTTTTGGCGAAGGATGGGGGTTGTATTGTGAATACCTTGGGGAAGAGATGGGTTTTTATAAAGACCCTTACTCAAAATTTGGCCGGCTCACTTATGAAATGTGGAGAGCCTGCCGACTGGTCATTGATGTTGGATTACATGCAAAAGGATGGACCCGGGAGCAGGCGGTAAAATACCTCGCGGAGAATACTGCTTTATCACTTCACGAAGTGAATACCGAGATCAACCGTTATATTTCCTGGCCGGGACAAGCACTGGCTTACAAGATGGGTGAGTTGAAAATAAAAGAACTGCGTAAAAAAGCCGAAGACAGCCTGAAAGAAAAATTTGACATAAGAGAATTCCATGATCTTATTTTATCACAGGGAACAGTCACCCTGAAAATCATGGAAAAAATGGTTGACAGGTTTATTGAAAGTAAGATGAAAACGAAAGTTTGACGATGATGCTAGATACTGGATACCGGAGAATGGGACTGCATTCGTCTTCGTGAGCATAGCGAGTAATTGGATGTTGCTTACTCTCTCCTTCGGAGAGCGCGAGCTGGAGGGAGAGGCTGGAGTCCTCTAAGAGGCCAGGACAGCAGAGCGGCGATCCTCGTTATACTGTCTATAAACAAACCAGGCAGTAACGAGGATGGAGACAATAAAATAGGTTCCGAGGATATATTTTGCTTCGGTAAGATAAATGCTGGCGCCAAACCAATCGTTTTGCCAAACGAGGAAACCAATACCAAGACCACAACGAAGAATTTCCCAGCCAATGGCCAGTGGATTGCGATCCATCAATTCGGTCATGGCATATACACTCAGGAATACGAAAGCGCCATACCAGAATATCCAGTAGCTTCCCAGCTTATTGATCAACGCTATATTGCCAAAAAGATAGCTGACAGAAAACAGGATCATTAACAATTGAACCCAGCTCCAGACATTCAACGCTACTGAGGCCGCGGGGGCATATTTTTTGAAATGATAAACGTCTTCTATTTTATAGACCGGATATTTTTCTATCACATCTGCGGGGCGATAACCGGTCGGTTTAAACCAAAGCGTGAATTTGTCTTTCCAGCTTTTTGTTCTCCACGCGTCTTTTACAAGGAGCCACAGGTGCTGGAAATTAATTTTGATAGGATTCCATGTGGCGGCGGGACGGGTGATGCCATAAACGGGCGGTGCTTCCTTTAATTCTTCCTGGAATGTGCCAAACAATTTATCCCAGAAAATGAATATCTGGGAAAGATTCTTATCCAGGTATTCTTTATTGATAGCATGATGAACACGATGATGGGAAGGTGTCACGATGATCTTTTCCAGGAAACCCATTTTATTGATATGCTGGGTATGATACCAGAACTGGGCAAATAGCTGTAACGGGGCGACAGTAGCGATTACCAATGTCGGAACGCCCAGCAGCGCGGCAGGAATTAACAGGAAATTAAAAGGGTTTACGATCGTAGATATGCTTTGACGTAAGGCACAGGCGAGATTGAACTCTTCACTACTGTGATGAATGATGTGAAGATTCCAAAAAATATTGATGTGATGGCTCCACCGATGTAACCAGTAGCCTGCAAAATCGATGGCGATGAACGCGATCACATATGTAAGCCAGCCGGCCTTGATATGGACAAGCGCAACGCGATTGACGAACCAGCTATAAGCAAGAATTGTGAAAGTGAGGCCGAGCACCTCCTTGGTGACATTGGTCACACCACTGCTAAGGCTGGAGATCATGTCCATGTTCCGGACAGTATCTTTGCCCTTTTTCCAGCCGTACCATTTTTCAAATAGCACGAGTAAAAGGAAGATGGGCATGGCGATCAGTAATATTTCCCCGTATGTTTCCATCTACAGCGAAATTACAAAAGGTTTGAACAGCAGGAAAGAGAAAAACTCCCGGGCGATCCCAGGCAGCCTGTTCAGCATAAACCACCGTTAATAATTGAACTTTCTGTTTTCCGGCCTGTTAGTACCTTTATCAAAATCAAAATCATGAAAAATATATTGACCGCTGTTGTATGCACCGCATTTATTTTTTCCGCTTCATTTTCACAAAAGCACCAGTTAGTCAAGAAATGGGAAACCGATTCGGTCCTCAAAGTGCCCGAGTCCGTTTTATATGATGCCGATAATAAAGTATTATATGAAACCAATATTGATGGCACTGATCCATGGGGCGCAGATGGAAAAGGCTCGGTGGGAAAGATCGGGCTGGATGGTAAAATCATTAAAGTAGACTGGGTAAGTGGTCTCAATGCACCTAAAGGAATGGGCCTGTATAAAGGAAATCTGTATGTAGCCGACCTGGGAAACCTCGTCGTGATTGACATTAAGGCGGGGAAGATCATCAGGTCGATAACAGTGACGGGAGCACAGGGATTGAATGATGTGACAGTTGATAAGAAAGGAGTAGTATATGTTTCCGATTCAAAAACCAAGCAGGTATTCAGGGTGGAAAATGAAAAGACGGAATTGTTTCTTGATAATCTGAAGGGCCCTAATGGTGTATTGGCACGGGGCGATGATTTTTACCTTTTGGATAACGGTGGCGCCTATAAAGTGGAAAAAGATAAATCGCTGACTAAACTTGCTGACGGCATGGAAGGAGGCACCGACGGAATAGAAAATGTGAAAGGCAATGATTTTCTTGTTTCCTGTTGGGCCGGAGCGATCTGGTATCTCAGTGCCGATGGAACAAAAGAAAAACTGTATGATGGCCGCGAAGAGAAAAAAAATACTGCCGACATCGGGTTTGATCCAAAAACAAAGACGGTATATGTTCCTACCTTCTGGAGAAATTCAGTGGTGGCATATGAAGTAAAATAATTGTGACATAGAAAATGAGGCTGCCGAATCTGCCGATATCACCTGGTACCCCCCTGGGAATTTCGTCAATTACTATTTGAAGGTATAACCAAAGTAACGTTAATTTTGAAGGACGAATCGGAAAACAAGGGCAACTATTTTTATTTTTATCTTATATGGATTGTATTTCTACCCGAATACCTTACCGCCAGACCGGAGTATTTTCAAAGATCGCTACGGATTATATTGACCAGGCAGAGGCCATAAAACCATTCTTTCACTATTCGCCAGCGATAAGCGGCCTTCAGCAATCCATCGAGGCCAGGAAAAAATATCCGACCAACAGGAATGTGCTGGTGAAAGCATTAAAGATGCAGTACGGCGACCTGCTAAAAGGAAAGGCTGCGGAGAATATTGATGCCTTGTTATCCCCGGATACATTTACAATTACGACAGCACATCAACCTAATATTCTTACAGGGCCACTGTATTTTATTTACAAGATCCTCCACGCCATAAGACTGGCGGCTCATCTAAAAGACTCTTTACCGCAATACAGTTTTGTTCCTGTCTACTACATGGGATCCGAAGATGCCGACCTGGAGGAACTGAATCACATTTATATCGATGGTGAAAAGCTTGTTTGGCAAACCCGGCAAACCGGTGCCGTAGGTAGAATGGAAGTAGATGCCGGCTTGCTGAAACTGATCGACATTGCGGAAGGACAACTCGCGGTGTTACCTGCCGGTAAAGAAATCATAGCTCTTGTCCGGAAATTCTTTGTAAAAGGGGTTTCGATACAGGTGGCCACATTTCAATTGGTGAATGCACTCTTCTCCGAATTTGGCCTCGTTATCCTGATACCGGATAACGCCGAACTGAAAAAACAGGCCGCCATGATTTTCGAAGACGACCTGCTGCACCAACATCCCTCGGGACTGGTGAGCAAAACGGCAGAGAAGATACAGTCCGCCGGGTACAAAGTGCAGGCTCATCCCAGGGATATCAACCTGTTTTACCTCGAAAAGGGAATACGCGAAAGGATTGTGAAGGAAGGTAACATATATAAAGTACAGGCTGCCGGCCTGGAATTTTCAGAGAACGAGTTGCTGAATGAATTGAAGCAACACCCGGAAAGATTCAGTCCAAATGTGATCCTGCGTGGAATGTTCCAGGAAATGATACTGCCAAATATTGTTTTTATAGGTGGAGGAGGAGAGATCGCTTACTGGTTGCAATATGGCGAAATGTTCGACCATTACCAGGTTCCTTACCCGGTACTGGTACTGCGTAATTCTTTCCTGATCGTGGAAAAGATATGGCAGGAAAGAATCGCCAAACTTGGTTTCACGATCGAAGATTTCTTTTTACCGGAACAGGAACTTTTAAAAAGGTTCGTCGATAAGGAAACAAAGCATGCCATTAAATTAAATGGTTCGTTAAGCCAGGTGGAGCAGTTATATGAATCATTCAGGAAACAGGCCAGTGCTGTTGACATCACTTTGTCAAAACACGTAGAGGCGCTGAAAGAGAAAGCAGTTTACCGGCTTCAGGAACTCGAAAAGAAAATGTTCCGCGCCGAAAAAAGGAATTTCGCCGATCATCAAAGACAAATAAGCGCGATCCGGTCCAAATTATTTCCCCAAAACGGGTTGCAGGAACGTCACGATAATATGCTTTACTATTACGCTAAATGGGGAAAAGAGTTTATTCAAAAGTTATTGGAGCATTCGTTAAGCCTGGAGCAGGAGTTTACTGTATTGAGCGTAAGTAGTAAATAGCAGGCTCTGCTTAAAATTCATTATTCCCTCAGCTTTGTATGTAATTCTGCAAATGATCAATAGTGTCTTTTTGGGCAAGGATGGTTTCTTTCACTACGTCACTCATGGAGATAATGCCCGTCAGCCTGTTGTTGTCAAACACCGGCATGTAGCGGATATTCAGGTTAGTCATCAGTTCCATGCAGTGGTCAATGCTGTCTGAAGGTTTTACGAAAGGAAGATCGGCGGACATGATCTCTGAAACATGTGTATCGGTAGAGTTTTTTCCCTTCAATATTACTTTTCGCGAATAATCCCGTTCCGTCATGATACCCAGGTAGCGGTCATTCTCCATTACTACAACGGACCCGATATTTTTTTCCGACATTATTTTCAGCGCTTCCATGACCGAAGCCGAGGGGGAGACGGAGGCAATAGATGCGGATTTACGGCGGAGCACTGCGGATACGCTTTTCATAATGGCAAAATTTTATGCTATGAATTTACGGAATTGCCGCGGCCAGGGCAAATTTCTTACTGCCGGGCCTAATAGTCGTATCCTGGTTAATTTGCGGCCATCACGATTTAGGCGCCCGTAGCCATTTTTCAAGAAACTCCCTGTCTTTTGTCAAAGAGATCAACAACTTTGTTTTAACCATCGAGCCAGGATATCATTAAAACTGTTGTAACTCATATCCAACTTCGAGTATCCCGCATCCAGCATCCTCTTATTTCTCAATCAAAACTATTCTCCCAACCATCTTTCTTCAGTTTCCTGACCTTTTCAATCACTTCATTGCTGAGAGAATTTTTATAATCGGCTATCTTTTTAGAAACAGATTCATCAAATGTGCCGATGATCTCAGCTGCCAATATCCCTGCATTCTTTCCTGCATTTAAAGCGACCGTTGCAACCGGAACTCCGTTCGGCATTTGCAAAATGGAAAGAACGGAATCCCAACCGTCAATCGAGTTGGAAGATTTGATCGGTACGCCTATAACCGGGAGTGTTGTGATTGAGGCAACCATACCCGGCAGGTGAGCCGCACCACCGGCACCAGCTATTATTACTTTCAGACCTCTTTCCCTGGCTTTTTTCGCATATTCCACCATTCGCAATGGAGTGCGATGGGCTGAAACAACAGTTACCTCGAAGGGAATATTAAATTGTCTCAATATGTCTGCAGCCGCCTCCATAACATTCAGATCGCTATCGCTGCCCATGATGATACCAATGAGAGGATCCATTAAATTTGTATTAGAAAACAAAGAAACAGGTTTTTTATCGTGTAAAAAACTTCGCCGTCAGTTGCTGAATTGCCACTTATCAATTAAACCTATCACCGAGCAAGCAATCCGGATTTTCATCGTCCTATCCGCATATTTTCCCGTTACTTATGGCAGCAAACCAATAAGAAGGAAAACTATATATATTTGGCCTATTATCAAAAAGGAATTCATGCACCGGATCAATAAGTTATTTACTGTTTTCGCCAGTTTCATTTTTGTTGGAAGTCTTTTCGCCTGCAAGAGCAAATCCGCCACTGATAAGCCCCGGCCAAATCCACCTACGGTGGTAGATGTAATGATCGCAAATGCTGAACCTGTAAAGAATATCATAGAAGCCAACGGTACTGTAATCTCCAACGAGTCAGTGGAATTGCGTCCGGAAGTGGCGGGCAGGTTAACCTACCTGAATGTTCCGGAAGGAAAACATGTGGCACAGGGTACTGTTCTGGCCCGAATAAACAGTGCGGACCTCCAGGCGCAACTGCAAAAAAGCAGAGTGCAGCTTGAACTTGCCGAGACCAATGAAAAAAGACTGAAAACCTTACTGGACGTAGGCGGGGTCAATCAAAGCGATTATGATGCAGTGGTCAACCAGGTTAACAGCCTTCGGGCAGATATTGTTTACACCCAAACACTGATTGAAAAAACGGTGATCCGTGCTCCGTTTAGCGGCACCATCGGGTTGCGCCAGGTAAGCCCGGGCGCTTATGTAAGTTCGGCGACGGTAATTGCTACCCTTCAGAAGTCCGGCGATGCGAAAATTGATTTTACGCTTCCCGAGCAATACAGCGATTTGATAAAAATCGGGGGAGCAGTAGATGTGGTAATAGATGCTACAAAAGAAGTCCGCCAGATTGCAACGGTGATCGCTATGGAACCGGAAGCCAACAGGCAGACACGCAATTTGTCGGTAAGGGCCATTTTAAAGGAAGGTTCGCCCAATCCCGGAGCTTTTGTAAAAGTGTATGTCGGCTCCAGTAATCCGAAACAGGCGATAATGGTACCCACGAATGTCATTATCCCTGATGACAGGAACAACCAGTTGATCCTGGTAAAAAAAGGAAAGGCCTCCTTTGTGAATGTAAAAACCGGTTTACGGTCCGAAACAAGCGTGGAGATAACTGAAGGGGTAAAATCAGGAGATACCGTCGTTGTCACCGGGGTTCTTTTTGCAAGGCCTAATGCACCGGTAAAGATCAGGAGCGTGAAGACACTGGAACAATTGCAATAAACGATCAAAACCAAACCATACGGATTTCGATACCCCTTTTTATAATCTGATTTTAGTATAACGATTGAATGAATATTTCCGAATTATCTCTACGGCGGCCTGTACTGGCGACAGTAATGAACCTGGGCATTATTTTGTTCGGGGTGGTGGGTCTCACATTTTTAGCGGTCAGGGATTATCCAGCTATTGATCCGCCGATTATTTCCGTCAGCACTTCCTATACCGGCGCCAATGCAGATATTATTGAAAGCGAAATAACGGAGCCGTTGGAAAAACAGTTAAATGGTATTCCCGGTATTCGAACGATCACCTCTTCGAGTTCACAAGGCAGCAGCAATATCAGTCTCGAATTTAACCTGGGGGTCGACCTGGAAGCTGCGGCCAGCGATGTTCGTGATAAAGTAGGACAGGCAGCCAGGAGCCTTCCCGACGATATTGATGCATTGCCCGTAGTTTCCAAATCAGATGCCAACAGTGATTTTATATTGATATTGGCAGTGCAAAGCCAGACAAAGAGTTTATCTGAATTGAGCGATTATGCGGAAAACGTACTGCAACAACAATTGCAGACGATCAACCAGGTAAGCGCAATCAATATTTTCGGGCAGAAGCGATATTCTATGCGAATCTGGCTTAATCCTGACAGGATGATAGCTTATAATGTTGCGTTCTCCGACATACGCAATGCACTCAACAGCGAGAATATTGAATTGCCTCCAGGAAGGATCTCCGGGAGTAATACCGATCTGACCATCCGGGTTCTCGGGAGATTGACAAAAGAAGAACAGTTTCGCGATCTTATCATCCGGTCAGACAGCTCAGGCATCGTTCGGCTTGGAGATGTCACCAAAGTGGAATTGGCTCCTGAACAGCTCGAACAGTCCTGGAAATATAATGGCGTAAATGCAGTGGGACTGGCAATTGTTCCTCAGCCAGGCGCCAACAATATTGAAATAGCAAATGAATTCTACAAACGAATCGACCAAATTGAAAAAGGATCGAAATCAGATATCCAGTTAAAAGTATTAATCGACAATACTAAAAACATCCGCCGTTCTTTAGCTGAAGTAGAAGATACGTTGGTGATCTCATTCATCCTGGTGGTATTGGTCATCTTTATATTTTTCCGCGACTGGCTGATCGCTATCCGCCCGCTGATTGATATCCCGATCTCGCTGGTAGCTACTTTTTTCGTCATGTACCTGGCTGGTTTTTCGATAAATATTTTAACACTGCTGGCAATCGTTTTGGCTACAGGCCTGGTGGTTGATGATGGGATCGTTGTCACCGAAAATATTTTCCGGAAGCTTGAAAAAGGAATGCCTATCCGGCAGGCAGCTGTCGCCGGAAGTAAAGAGATATTCTTCGCCGTTATTTCAACTTCTCTCACGCTGGCGGTTGTGTTCCTGCCCGTAATATTTCTCCAGGGTTTTGTGGGGCGATTGTTCAGGGAATTCGGGGTTTCCCTCGCGGCAGCTGTACTGGTTTCTGCCTTCGTTTCATTGACCATTACTCCGGTGCTGAATGTTGTATTGCATCGAAAAAAGACAGGACATGGATGGTTTTACAGAAAGACAGAGCCTTTCTTCAGTGGAATGGAGAACGGCTATCGAAAGGCTTTGACCAGGTTTATGAAGGTGCGCTGGATTGCATTTGTGATTATTGCTATTTGTGTCGTGGTCGGCGTTGCCGCATTTCTAAATTTGAAAAGCGAATTGGCCCCAATGGAAGACAGGAGCAATATCCGGTTTACAGTGACTGCCCCCGAAGGAACAAGTTATACCTACATGCAGAAAGTTTCCGACAGGATCACCAATTACCTGTATGATTCAGTGCCGGAAAGAGATTTTGTTTTTACCCGTACACCCGGTGGCGGCGGAGGTGGGGGCGGCAGCTCCAACAGCGCATCGCCAAGAATTGGTTTGGTTGACCCTAAGGATCGTAAGCGGTCACAAAATGAAATAGCCAATGACCTCCAACGGAAGTTATCGAGGTTCAATGAGGCAAGGATATTTGCTACACAGGAACAAACCATATCGGTTGGATTCGGTGGCCGCGGGAGTTTACCGGTACAGTTCATTTTACAAAACCAGGACCTTGATAAGCTGAGGGATATCATACCGAAGTTTCTCGAAGAGGTAAGAAAAGATAAAACGTTTTCGAATGCAGATGTGAATCTTAAGTTTACTAAACCGGAATTACAACTTACAGTAGACAGGATGAAGATCAAAGATCTTGGGTTATCGACCCAGGATGTAGTCTCTACCATACAGGCAGCATTCAGCGGGGGCCGGCTTGCTTACTTTACAAAAAACGGGTTTCAATATTCGGTCATCGCACAGGTGGAACGCAGTGACCGGGATAAGCCCAGCGACATAGAAAGATTGTACGTGCGAAACAGCCGCGGAGAAAGCATACCGCTTTCATCTGTTATCAGGTTGCAGGAAAGCACCAATCCAACGACGCTCTTTCACTACAACCGCTATAAGGCAGCCACTATTTCAGCTTCATTGTCCGAAGGCTATACAATCGGCGATGGGGTAGAGGCGATGAGAAAGATCGCTGCACGTTTGCTGGATGAATCATACCAAACGGCTCTATCGGGTCCTTCAAGGGACTACGAGGAAAGTTCTTCCAATACCTTTTTTGCATTGATGCTCGCCTTGCTGTTGATCTACCTGATCCTGGCGGCGCAGTTTGAAAGCTTTTTTGATCCACTGTCGATCATGTTCACCGTGCCGCTGGCATGGGCCGGAGCCTTGCTAAGCCTGTGGATATTTAATATGACGTTGAACATTTTTTCACAGATAGGCATGATCATGCTGATCGGGCTTGTAACGAAGAATGGTATATTAATCGTTGAATTTGCCAACCAGCGCAGACGTCATGGATTGAAAAAAATGGAAGCCGTAATTGATGCAGCTACGCAGCGATTGCGGCCGATCCTGATGACAAGCCTCGCTACTTCTCTCGGGGCATTGCCGATCGCGCTGAGCCTGGGGGCTTCTTCAACCAGCCGCGTGCCACTGGGAGTAGTGGTTGTCTGCGGCATTTTATTTTCATTGATACTTACCTTGTTTGTAATACCTGCCGTTTACAGCTATATTTCCGGTAAACATGCAAAAGGAGAAGGGGATGCAATTACAAACGAGGATCCAACTACGGAAACTCAAACCGAGCCACAAGGGAAATAGTTTTGATTATGAAGCAAACGCAATTACCACTGTACACGGTTATAGAACGAAAAGGATCGAAGTTTAAAAAAGGCTTCCTGCTGGGAACCATATTTCTTAGTTTTGCCACTGGTAGTTTTTCTCAGAACCTCAGCCTGCCGGATGCCATCAATATAGCTTTAAAAAACAGTCTTGACATCCAGCTCCAACGAAATAATCTCGAGATAGCAAAGATCAATAACTATATCGGCGTAGCTGGTGGACTTCCTCAGGTGGCAGCTACGGCATCAGACAATGAGCAGTTGATCAATGTAAACCAAAAACTGAATACCGGCCAGGAAATAAAACGTTCTGCGGCGCCCGCCAACAACCTGTCGGCAAATGTCACGGCGGGTATGCTGTTATACAATGGATTTCGGGTGATGGCTACACGGAAGCGATTGGAGCAACTTGAGTTACAAAACGAAAAATACCTGAATTCGCAGGTTCAAAATGTAATAGCGCAAGTGATGACTGCTTACTATGACGTTATTCGTCAACAGGCTTATGTGAAGACGTTTGATCTTTCGATTGACGTGGCGCAGAAAAGACTGGAAATTGTAAAAGCACAACAATCGGTAGGCATGGCCAACAATGCGGATCTTTTCCAATCGCAATTGGACCTGAACAACCTGCAACAATTAAAGACTTCCCAAATGTTGGTGGTAGACCAGGCAAAAACCAGTTTACTTACATTACTTACACTAAGGCCCGATTCAGTGATTTCCATTGTTGATACTATCATTGTCGATAGCACGATCGTGCTTGGCGATATTCTTAGCAGTATTCACCAGAATGCGGATATCCTGGCTGCCATCGACCAGGTACGTATCAATGAACTGATAGTAAAGGAAACTGGGGCTCAGCGTTACCCGACGGTCCGCGCTACGGCTGCTTATAACTTTACGCGTAACCAGGTAGCCGCCGGCAACGTGTTGCTGAACCAGAGCTATGGACCCTCTGGCGCTATTGCCCTGGGCATTCCTATTTTCAATGGGTCCATATATAAACGGCAGGAGAAGGTAGCTGAAATAAATGTGCAAAATGCCGGCTTACAAAGAGACATTTTGATAAGGGACTATACCTCCAATGCGGTTAGAACTTTTCAGGCATACTCCACAAACCTGCAACAATTAGAGACAGGCAGGAAGAATTTGGAACTGGCCCAAAAACTCCTGAACCTGGTCCTGCTACGATATCAATACAGGGAAGCTACTATTCTGGAAGTGAGACAGGCGCAGGAGAGCTTTCAGAATACCGCTTTCGCATTGACCAATCTGACCTTCGCAGCGAAATCCTCTGAGATTGAATTGCAGAGACTGATCAACCAAATTAAATTCTGATAATACTGAACATTCATCAGGCTTTAGCCTTCAGCGTGTGCTTAACAATGTTTGCTCTGTAGGTAAGATCCTGTTTTTCCCGGCTCATAATGGTCACATGCCCCATTTTCCTGCCAGGCTTCGTTTGCTTTTTACCATACAGGTGAACAAAAGCATTTTCAATCTTCAATATTTCATCAAGGCCTTCATATTTTACATCACCAGTACATCCATCGGCGCCGATAATGTTGACCATAATCGAAGGAAGGATCGATGAAGTGTTTCCAAGGGGATAGTCCAGCATGATCCTCCATAACATGTCGAACTGCGAACTGTAATGAGCTTCTATGGTATGGTGACCGCTGTTGTGCACCCTCGGGGCGGTTTCATTAACTAATACATCACCGTTCCTGTCAATCAACATTTCTACGGCAAAAATGCCCGGTGATTTAAAATTCCTGACAACAGACAACGCGATGGCTTCCACTTTCCACAATGTTTTTGTTTCGATATCCGCAGGACATACCTGGAAGTCGAGCAGGTTCAGCCGCTGATCAAAGACCATTTCAACAGGGGGATACAAGGCGGTATCTCCTTTTGCATTGATCGCTACCATTTGTGCGATCTCCTTGTGAATGGGTATAAATCTCTCCAGTACCGAAGGTTTATCAAAACCTTTATCCAGATCCGTCTTTGATTTCAAAATCTGGACTCCACGCCCGTCATAGCCGCCTTCTCCCAGTTTATGAACCGCCGGGAGAAAATCCTCCTGTTGTTTTAGTTCGTTGATGTTGTTGGTGACCAGGAAAGTTGAAGTAGGGATATCATTGGCACGGTAATATTCTTTCTGGAGGATCTTATTCTTTATCGTTTTTAACACCGATGGCCGTGGAAATATCTTTTTGCCTTCCGTTTCGAGTTTTTCCAATGCCTCCACATTTACATTTTCAATTTCGATGGTAATGGCATCGAGGTCTTTTCCGAAGCGATATACGTCATCAAAGTTTTTGATATCACCCTTTGTGAAATGATGGCAAAGATGAGCGGCGGGGCATTCTGCGTCATTTTCCAGTACGAAGGTTTCGACAGGATAGTTGGCTGCTGCCTGTAGTAACATCCTTCCCAATTGACCTCCGCCGAGGATACCTATTTTTGACATGGCGCAAAGATAGGGGCAATCCAATGAGGATTGCCGGCCTCGCCCCGCCAACCCCCTCTCCAAAGAGACGCAGAGTAGCCACATCCATTGCTTCGCTACGTTCGCTATGATGAATTCATTAGTCAGCATCCAGCATCTTGCATCTCCCGCCCGATATGTTTTCTCCGGGTCTTGAGTTTTTATTTTAATTTTACAGTGCTATGCGTCCCGACTATCCTCATAAATTATTTAATGACCATCGCAACCAGTTCAGCCTGCTGATGGAAACCCTGGCGATGGATGCATCCGGGTACTGAATGGAACCCAGCCCTTCATTTTTCATTTATCTTACTTCAAAGTAATTTTTTGATATGGCAACAAGTATTAAAACGGATAACAGGCAAAGCACAGCAACGGATTTCCTGCCTTTAGAGGGAACGGACTATGTTGAATTCTATGTGGGCAATGCAAAGCAGGCAGCTCATTATTACATGACAGCATTTGGTTTCAGGGCTCTTGCATATGCCGGACCTGAAACGGGTATAAAGGACAGGGCCAGTTATGCAGTACGGCAACATAAGCTCACGTTTGTATTAACTACTCCCATAAGATCCGGAAATTCGCTCGCCGATCATATTTACAAACACGGAGACGGCGTAAAAGCGATATCACTTCGTGTTAATGATGCGGCCAGCGCCTGGAAAGAGACCACTCAGCGCGGGGCAAAGAGTTATATGACCCCAACCATTTTAAAAGATGACGAAGGCGAGCTCGTCATGAGCGGCATACATACCTATGGGGACACAGTACACCTGTTTATCGAAAGAAAAAACTACCGTGGCGCCTTCATGCCTGGATACAGGGCCTGGAGCAACCCGCATTTTCAGCCTGCCGACACAGGACTCCTTTACGTGGATCATTGTGTGGGGAATGTAGGATGGAACCAGATGAATCCATGGGTAAAGTTCTATGAAGATGTAATGGGGTTTAAAAATATTCTTTCTTTTGATGACGAGGATATCTCAACAGAATACTCGGCGCTGATGAGCAAGGTCATGAGCAGCGGCAATGGCTTTGTCAAATTCCCCATCAATGAACCTGCAGAAGGGAAGAAAAAATCACAGGTCGAAGAATACCTTGAATTCTATGATGGCGAAGGTGTGCAACACGTGGCGCTGGCAACTAATGATATTGTAAAAACAGTGCGTGACCTGATGAGCAGGGGAGTAGAATTCTTAAAAGTACCCACAACCTATTATGATGATCTGCTGGGCAGGGTAGGTCATATTGATGAAGATCTCGAGCCTCTGAAAGAATTGGGAATATTGGTAGACAGCGACAATGAGGGGTATCTTTTGCAACTGTTTTCCAAGCCGGTAGAAGATCGACCTACACTTTTCTTTGAGATAATTCAACGCAAGGGAGCAAAGAGTTTCGGCAAAGGCAATTTCAAGGCATTGTTTGAGGCTATTGAAAGGGAGCAGGAGGCGAGGGGAAATCTTTAAGAAGTCAGGAGTTGGGAGTCCGGAGTTAAATAGATGCTAGAAGCTGGGTGCTGGTCGCTTCACGATGGCATCGAGGATCAGTATCTTAGCATCCAGCATCCAACATTCGTCACCGAACGCTCCATTCCTGCTACACATGCGGCGATGCACAGAGTACGCGGGTAGCAGGTAATTTGTATTAGGGAAATGTACTATTGGTGGTCAGCCGGGCCCAGGTTTTTATTCAGACTGGTAAGTGTTAGGGATTTTTGATTTAATTTCAGATTATCTTTACAATATAATTAGGAATTTTGCTGCATAAAATAACCAATATCGCCGTTATCCTAATCATTAAAGCCTGATATGAAGAACCCCGTATTATCCATAACCCTGATGATATGCTTTGCGGGCCAGCTACAGGCCCAGCCTTCCGCACAAACATCAGCTGCTTCTTTTGCCTCATTCATTGAGTATCAAAAGACCTTTGCCCGGCCTGACGAGTCATTCAGGCGCAAAGAGGATACCTTGCAAAAGCAATTCGCTGCCAAGGGGTTGAAATGGCCTGCCAACTATATCTATATCCGGTCTTTCAAATACGATAGCCAAATGGAAGTGTGGGTCAAAAATGAACTAAGCGAGCAGTTCAGGCTATTCAAAACTTATAAGGTATGCGTGCTGGCCGGTACACTGGGCCCCAAGCGACTTGAAGGCGATTACCAGGTGCCAGAGGGTTTTTATTATATCAATGAGTTCAATCCCCGCAGCAACTATTATTTGTCATTGGGCCTTAACTATCCCAATGTATCCGATCAGCTTTTAAGCGATTCATTGCGGCCCGGAGGTGGCATTTACATCCACGGCAGTTGCGTTAGCGTCGGCTGTATCCCGATCACGGATGATGGGATTGAAGAATTATATATCCTGGCAACGATGGCAAAAAGCCAGGGGCAGGATTACATCCCGGTTCATATTTTCCCGATCAGGTATAATGTGGCCAAAAGCCTTAATTATTTCAACAACCTGGCTAAGGATGATCCTTCCCTGAAAAAATTCGCAGCAAAGCTGGAAGATGCCTTTGATTATTTCGACAAGTTTAAGCAGTTGCCTATAATTATGATCGATGACAAAGGCGATTATATCGTCAATGGCGCTGCGGCTGCTAAAAGACAGGTTGAGGAAGAAAAAGAAAGGCCGAAAAGAATACCCATTCAACATATTGCCAGGAATATTCCGAGTTTGCCTGAATCAGTTCATGAATGGCCCAAGTTTCCCGGTGGCGGAGAAGCCTTCATGAAATATCTTTTCGATCTCGGGACCCAGTTAGTCGAGTATTTGCCCAAGGGTGTAAGAAAAGCATACGTACAGGTCGAGTTTATTGTTGATAAAGACGGAGTGCCTGTAAACTTCAAAGTCCTCCGCGGCTCAACCGATGAAGACCTGATTGATGAACTCATCGGCAAAATGGAAAAGATGCCCGTGTGGGGACCTGCCTTGCTGAACGATAAACCCGTTGCCAAAAAAATGGTGCAAACAATAACGATTGAAATTCCCGAAGCGCCTTCTGTAGCTGCCGGTCAATAGCTATTGGATCAATGCCTGGATAGTTTCATTGGTTTGCTGGCGCAATAAAACCTTCTTTCCCTCCGTCAGTTTCTCAAACAATTGCCTGTTGTAATGCCTTATCGTAAGAAGAGACAATTCTTTTGATACGCTTACATCAAATAATTCGGAGGCTTCGATAGCCAATTTTTCTATTTTTTCCGGACGGTCGTCCAGTACGCACAGGAAGCTGATCGCACCATTCTGCGTCAGGTTAGGTTTAATTTTCAGCTTTTCAAACAAATGATATAACACTCCTACATGATGCTCACCCACAAAAGAAAAATCTTTTGAGCTCATCTCGAGCATGGCCTGGTGTTCCTTGAGCACGATGATGGCAGGCAGCTCTTTTTGCAGTGATTTGTTATGAATAATCGTTCCGGGCAGCGAAGGTTCCAGGAAGCATTTTACAAGCAGGGGGATACTTTTGTTCTGTAGCGGTTTAATGGTTTTCGGGTGAATTACCTGCGCTCCATAGTAAGCCATTTCGATCACTTCATTATAATTTAGCTCGCTAATTGGCTGGGCGTCGGGGAATTTTTTAGGATCCGCATTCATCACACTCTGTACATCTTTCCAGATGGTGACGCTTTCAGCATTCATGATGTTGGCAAAGATCGCGGCCGTATAATCACTGCCTTCTCTTCCCAGGGTAGTGCTTTCGTTTTCATCGGTGGACCCGATAAACCCCTGCGTTAAAACGATATTTGAATCATCAAAAAGCGGGCTGATCACAGCTTGGGCCTTTGAACGCGTGTACTCCCAGTCAATGGTCGCATCGCGGAAATTATCGTCGGTCCGAATGATGTCACGTACATCTATCCATTTATTTGCAACTCCTGCTTCAACGAGGTAGAAGCTGATGAGAGATGTCGACAACAATTCTCCGATACAGACTACCTGGTCGTAGTAGTAATCATAATCACGAACAGGTTTGTCGTGCACCAGCCATTCCATCTCCGTAAAGAAATTTTTGAGCTGAACTGCGCAGGGAAAATACTCGGTAACCAATAGGCTTTTCGCCACATTGAGATGTTGCTGCTTTACCTGCTCAAACAGCTGGAGTGCTTCGTCTTTTTTACCCTGGAAAAAAGCTTCGGCGACCTTTTCGAGCGCATTGGTCGTTTTGCCCATAGCCGAAATGACGATCAGTAATTTCTCGTCCCTGTATTGCTTCACGATTTTTCCCAGGTTCTTGATTCGTTCTACGCTGTTGACAGATGCACCACCAAATTTGAAGACCTTCATTGAACGTTGATAGGTTAATAAGTTAAACGGTTACCAGGTATGCAAATGTCGGAATAATCTTTTACCCGTCAACCTACGGGTAGCCAGGTAGTGTTTTTTATTGATTCGCGCCGCTACGTCAGACTATGTTCAAACCGAGACACTAATGATAGTTACAGGTACAACTAATCAACTTTTCTCTACATTTGTCCTTTACCCAACTTGCATATATGAACATCAGCCGAAAAGTATTGACACTCGATGAATACACGATCCAGCAGGTTCGCCAGATCCCCAATGCGACCGGCGAACTCAGTGCTTTGTTGAGAGATATCGGCCTGGCTGCAAAAAGAGTAAACGTAGAGGTTAACAAAGCCGGTCTTGTGGACATACTGGGCGATGCGGGTAGTGTAAATGTGCAGGGAGAGGATGTAAAAAAGCTGGATGTGTTTGCCAACGACCAGTTCACCGGCGTCCTTCGGCACGGGATAAGTTGTGCAGGCATTGCAAGTGAAGAACTGGACGATTACGTCGCTTTTGAAGATTCAGTCAGCAGGAATTCAAAATATGTTGTTTGCTTTGATCCACTGGATGGCAGCGGGAATATAGACGTGAACGTGTCTATCGGGACCATTTTTGGCGTCTATCGACGTGTTTCGCCAAAGGGCAGCATAGCGACTAAAGAGGATTTTTTGCAAAAAGGCACACAACAGGTAGCCGCCGGTTATGTGGTATATGGCTCTTCCACTATGTTGGTGTACGCTACACGAAGAGGCGCAAATGGTTTTACCCTTGACCAGTCGATCGGGGAATTCACCTTAAGTCATCCCGATATCAAATGCCCGCCCAGGGGCAAGATCTACTCGGTCAACCACGGCAATTTTTTCCAGTATGATAAAAAGGTCCAACGCTATATTGACGCCTGCCAGAAAAAAGATAAATCAAATGGCGGCCCGTATACACAGCGCTATATCGGAAGCATGGTGGCTGATGTGCACCGTAACCTGATAAAAGGAGGCATTTTCATGTATCCGGGGACTATAGATAAACCAAAAGGCAAGCTCCGCTTGTTGTACGAGTGCAATCCTTTTGCGTTTATCGTTAGCGTGGCCGGCGGTAAGGCAACCAATGGTTCCCAACGCATATTAGATATCCAGCCTACAGAATTACACCAGCGCAGCCCCTTATTTATCGGCAGCAAGGACATGATGGAGGAATTGGAAGGTGAATTGGATAAGAAAGATTAGGTAGCCGCAAGAGCCAATCTGATACAGGTTTAAAACCATTTTCTGATACAGGGTTCAACCGGAATTCTTTCCTAAACTTGCATTGAAGATGCAGATCAAAATCATACCATACCGCGACGAGCACCATGAAATTTTTAGACGAATCAACCTCCACTGGCTGGACCATTATCATCTTACCGAAAGCCATGACCTGATAATCCTGGATGATCCAAGGGGAGCTGTTCTGGACAACGGTGGTTTTATCTGGCTCGCGGAAGCGGATGGCAAGATTGTCGGTTCCCTGGGACTGATGAAAGAAAAAGAAGGGGAATTTGAGCTGGTGAAGATGGGGGTGGCAGCCGACTACCAGGGAAAAGGGATCAGTAAAATGTTAATGGAGACCTGCCTGGATAAAGCCAGGGAAATTGGCGCAAAAAAGATCTCATTGTATTCGAATCACCAGCTTACGAGAGCCATTGGGCTATACGAAAAATACGGCTTTTACCATATAGAATTGGTAAACTCACCTTTAGAAACGGCGGATATCCGGATGGAGTTGATCTTATAATAAATTAAAGAAAGCTATTGATTGTTTGGTATAAATCTTGTCGCGGACGGGCATGAAAAAACATCTGTCTTTTGTCTTTATTCTTCCTGCACTTTTTCTAAGCCTTACCTCCTTTTCATTTATTACCGGCCATGGTCTTGTAGATGATGTATTGAGTTACACAAACCAGTTCAGAAGATCCCACGGATTGAGCTCTCTTGTCATACGTGAAGATCTAAATGCAATTGCCAGGAAACACAGCGAAAACATGGCAAAAGGCCGGATCGGTTTTGGTCATAGTGGGTTTGACAAGCGTTACCGGCAGGTCTGTAAACAGGTCGGTGGTGTTTACCAGGTAGCGGAGAACGTGGCGTATGGGGCAAGATCAGGCAAAGAAGCAGTAAAACAATGGAAAGTTTCACCCGGCCACCGGCGGAATATGCTGGGAAAATATAAATACATCGGCATCGGGACTGCAAAGGATCGCCGCGGTCATATTTATTACACCCAGGTTTTTGCAGGATGACAAAAGCAGGCTCGGGCTTTTGCTGTAAATTGCCGCATTATGGGAAATAAAACAATCATTTCGGTAAGGGACCTTGTAAAGAACTATGGTAGTTTCCGCGCTGTAAAAGGAATTTCCTTTGATGTCATCGAAGGAGAGATATTTGGGTTGCTGGGGCCCAATGGCGCAGGCAAATCGACTACGCTGGAGATCATTGAAACGTTGAGGGAAAAGACCAGCGGGGAGGTAGTTGTCGATGGCTTCAATCTCGACAAAGACCCTAACGAGATTAAAAAGATCATTGGTGTGCAATTACAAAGCAGCGGTTATTACCCGGGCTTAAACCTTCTTCAGCTAATTGAGCTGTTCTGTGGTTTATACAATCGAGACGTCAACCCGATGGAATTGCTGGAAACCGTGAACCTGAAAGATAAAGCCAAGGCAAAGGTCAAGGAATTGAGCGGAGGTCAAAAGCAACGCTTCTCGGTAGCAACAACGCTGATCAATGAACCAAGAATCGTTTTCCTGGATGAACCTACCACGGGACTGGATCCCCAGGCGAGAAGAAGTCTTTGGGAACTGGTAAAGAATATCCGGCAAAGGGGCACAACGGTTATCATAACAACACACTATATGGATGAAGCAGAATATCTCTGTGATCGGGTGGCGATCATCGATGCCGGTAATATCATCGCTATGGACAGCCCCGACCGATTGATCGATAAATTGCTGACAACTGGTTTTGAAAGACGAAAGGAAGTAAAAGCCGCCAACCTGGAAGACGTGTTCATCAATTTGACTGGCCATTCACTGAGAGAGGAGTAGCCGCATATAGTTCACTTTCGCGATTCACGTCATTGCGAACAAAGCGACACAATGAGTATTCAAAATAAAATAAAAGAGTTCATGGACGGCAAGATCAATGCGCAAAAATTCGCAGGAGAAGTTTTTTTAAATGCCAATAAAACCAAGGAAGGGGTGGTGACATTGCCTTCCGGGATTCAATACCTGGTGCTGAAAGAAGGAACCGGTAACCAACCTTCGATCAGTGATAGTGTCAAGGCTCATTACAAGGGTTCTTTACTGGATGGAAAGGAATTCGACAGTTCCTTCCGGCGTAACCAGCCGTTTACAGCGCCCCTGCGGTCATTGATCAAAGGCTGGCAGGAAGTGTTGCCCCTGATGAAAGAAGGTAGTCACTGGAGATTATGGATACCCTCTGACCTGGCCTATGGCGACAGAGGAGCAGGTTCCGGTATCCCCGGCGGCGCTACACTGGTATTTGAAGTTGAACTGCTCAACATTGTTAAATAAATTCAATTAAAGCATATGGCTGTTACTGCGGTTGATCCCCGTTACCCTACCGGCAAATATGAGCCGCAACCTTTTTCCATCGATAGAAAAGTGGAATGGCTGGCAGATATAAAATTTCTGCCATTGCAACTGGAGAACGCGATACTCAACCTCGATGAGGCGCAATTGCAAACGCCTTATCGAGACGATGGATGGACAGTTCACCAGCTGGTGCATCATATAGCCGACAGTCATATCAATGCCTATTGCCGGTTCAAACTTGCATTGACCGAAGATAACCCTACTATTAAACCTTATGATGAAAAAGCCTGGGCTGAGCTGAACGACGTACAGAAGCTGCCGATCAACATTTCTACAACTTTACTGCATGCGCTTCACGCACGCTGGTACGAAGCATTGAAATATGTAAAAGACGATGAATGGAATAACCGTACCGTTTTTCATCCCGAACATAAGAAGACATTGCGTCTTTGGTACCTGCTCGGACTATATGCCTGGCATGGCAAACATCACGTAGCACACATAACGAGATTGCGGGAGCGAAAAGGCTGGTAAAGATTTTGATTATTCAATATTCAGTAAACAATGCCCGTTGAATATTGGAAAGGGGGCGTTGGATCTTAAAAATGAAATGGAAAATACTGTCTTCGGAATATCTTTTTAGAGACCTTTGGTTCAAAGTAAGAAAAGACGTTTGTGAAACTCCACAGGGGAAAATTGTAGATCCCTATTATGTATATGAATTCCCGGAATGGGTTACCGCGGTTCCTGTTACTGAAGACGGGAAGATCATAATGGTTCGGCAGTACCGCCACGCGATAGGAGAGGTCTGTATCGAATTCCCGGGTGGTTGTGTTGATGCGACCGATCCGGATTTTGAAACGGCAATAAAGCGGGAGCTACTGGAAGAAACCGGCTATTCATTCTCTGCTTTCAAATCATTGGGTGTAACATCAGCCAATCCTTCAACCAACAACAACCTGATGCATATGTTCCTGGCAACGGGGGGAAGGAAAATCGCTGAACAATCGCTCGACCACAACGAAGAAATAGAAATTGACCTGCTTACAATCGAAGAAGTAAAAAAGTTGATAAGGGAAAATAAGATCCTGCAATCCATGCATGTCACCTGCTTCATCTATGCAATGAATGAACTGGGTGAATTAAAAGGTCTCTAGGTTTACATTCATTTATCAGTTAATTTGAACTTCACCGACAAGGAACACACTGCCACAGACCACAACGAGATCATTCCTGCCTGCCGATGCAATAGCTTCTTTTAGTGCAGAATTGACGTCTGGATATTCTCTTCCTTTTAGGCCCTGCCGTTCTGCCTTTTGCAATAATGCAGTTGCTTCAAGGGCACGGGGAATATTCGCCTGTGTAAAATAGTATTCCGCATTTTTGGGAAACATGGATAGTATATGGTCTACCTCTTTGTCTTTAACAAAGCCCGTTATCAAATGCAGGCGGTGATGATCAGTCACTTCAATTTGCTCCAGCAATTGATTGATCCCATCCTCGTTGTGTGCTACATCCAAAACAACGGTGGGATGCTGGTGAATGATATCCCAACGCCCATGCAGACCTGTAATCTTTTTTACCTGGCGCAATGCTTTATGGATTATCTCGTCCTGGAGGTTCCATCCTTTTATTTTCAGTTGGTAACAGGATTCCAGCACAGTGAGGAGGTTTTTGAGCTGGTAGATCCCCGGCAGATCGAGATGGAAGATCCTGTGGTCGGTTAAATGTTCCTCCGATACTTCTACTATCAATTCATGATTTGCCCATTTCCAGTCAACTGCGTGTCTTTTTTTTGAAGCGATATACAGGGGCGCATTTTTTTCTTTTGCAACGGCTTCAAAAATGGGCATTGTTTGAGGCAGCACTTCACCGATCACCACAGGGACTTTATCTTTTATTATACCCGCTTTTTCGCCGGCTATTTTCTCAAGGCTGTCTCCCAGAATATTCATATGATCCATCCCGATATTTGTAATGATGGATAATTCGGGAATAATCACATTGGTACTGTCCAATCTTCCCCCGAGGCCCGTTTCGATGATCGCTATATCCACGTCGCACTCCCTGAAATAATCGAAGGCCATGCCAACTGTAATTTCGAAAAAGCTCGGTTCGATCTCCGCGATCAGGGGGTTTATTTTTTCGGTAAAATCAATGATAAATTGCCTGCTGATCTCCTGAAGAGCTTCACCATCACTGCTCACTTTTATTCTTTCCCTGAAATCTTTAAGATGCGGAGACGTATACAGCCCGGTTTTGTAACCGGCAGCATGGAAAATTGCTGCCAGCATATGGCTCACCGATCCTTTTCCATTTGTGCCTGCAATATGTACCGTTTTGAATTGGGTCTGTGGTTGATCGAGTGACTGGCAAATCCTGAATGTATTCGCAAGGTCGGCTTTGTAAGCTGCAGCCCCAACGCGGCTAAACATCGGGAGCTTCTCAAAAAGATATTCAAGGGTTTGTTCGTAATTCATCCAGCCTGCAAATCTCGGTAATGTGTCAATTCAGATAAAAGAAAATTTATGAGCAAAATTTCTCCTTTACTCCGCTATGAGGCCAACAAAAATGCCATTCCACAATATGCGGAATGGCATTGTATCAAGACTGTTTTTCGGGTTAGCCACCCATTATAAAATTAAACTCGTAAACTACAAGTGATTCTTCATTCTTTTTATCGAAACGGTTCCGCCTAAGCCATTCACGTATGATCTCGATCGCTTCGCCGTTGGTATAGGTCGATCCGCGAGTAGTCCGAACGAAAGTGCCTATTCCATCAGGTGATACATTGATTTCCGCAAATACTTTCCCTTTCAGGTTTTCACCAGCGTCCATATTTTTCGGGTTGATCACGAAGCGGCTTCCGCTAACTCGCCTGGGCCCGACACCTGTGCCACTGCCCGTACCGTTACCACCACCATTTCCACCGCCTCTGCCGCCACCATAGCCAGATCCTTCGCCCACACCTCCACCATTGCCACGACCACCGCTTCTGTCATAGTTATCGGCTGCGCCGCCGCCAGGACCATTTCCTGCTAAAGTTTTACCCACAACAGCTTTTGGTTTGGGTGGTTTAGGCGCGGGGGGGTCAATTACAGGTTTGGGGTCAGTTTTTACAATGGAAGAAGTATTCTGAACATATTTTTCGACGGGTTTAGGAACGGGCGTCCTTTTTACTACTGGAGCCTCCTTATCGGCTTCGTCTGTTTCAATATCCCTTGAATCTTCTTTCACTCCGGGTTCGGGAGGTGTTGCTTTGGCTGTGCCCGGGTTTCCGGTAGCCTGTACGGGGTTGCCGCCACCGCCGCCACCGCCTAATACTTTTGCAGGAGGATCATCTGGTATGTTGAGGGCTACTTCGATGGTTTCGTCCGCAATGGGCTGTACAAGTGCGGGAAGGGACCATCTCAAAAAAAACATCAGCAGCAGCATCAGGCCGGCAAAACCGGCAGTGATCATAGCGGCCTGGGTGTTTTTCCTGGCTTCAAAGGATGCAGACATAACATGATAATTATTCATACAAAAGTAAAGTTTCAATTTTTAGGAAAAAAGGCCGTATTGTTCACACCTGTTATTAAACGATAAAGACTTAGCGAGTTGTATAATGGATGATTTAGGAAATGTTAAGATTTGCCGGAAACCGGGTATTTCCCGGTATTAGTGCGATTTAAACGCAATAAACGAACGGACGGAGTCCTCTCCAACTCGTATATGCTTTTCAATGAATGTCTGATGGACCTCAAGCGCGTAATATGACGACTAATTTCTACAATCGGTTCGCTGGCGTAATGAAATGAATGTTTTATTAGTTGAGCTTGTTAGTTTTCCACATGCAAAAACATTGGTAACGTTTTTGTTTTTTTTTATGAAAAATTTTTTCACTATTAAAAACGTCACTTTATGAAGATGAATTTCTTTTCAAAAACTTTATCGTTTGCCGTGCTGGCTGGTACTTTAGTCCTTGCATCATGTGATAAAAACGATGACAACGATAACAGCAACGGGAAAATGTATACGGTGTCTGGCAGTGGAAATGGTGCGCAGGTAGTGCCGGTAGTCTCTACGACCGCTACCTCCAATTTGACCGGGACCTATAACAGCGGGACCAATCAACTCCAATACAACGTAAGCTGGACGGGACTAGCAGTAACTGCCGATTCTGTTCGTTTCTATGGTCCGGCCAGTTCAGGTGTCAATGCAACTGGTAATGCTCAATTCCGCGCCGCCATCACCACACCCGGTGTTTCCGGCTCAGCGAGTGGAACTACAACGCTGACAGAAGCCCAGGAAGCGGACTTGTTGGCAGGCAACTGGTATTACACAGTCAGCAATGCAACTCATCTCACAGGAGAAGTTCGCGGGCAGGTGACAACAGTAGCCCAATAAGGAAGTATAGTTTTAATAGGTAAGATGGTCCGCCAGCCGGCGGACTTCTTATTTTTTATTGGGCCTTACCTTTATCCAAATCTTTTGAGCAAGGCATAGGGTGCCCATTTAAATAACCTGGCGATGATCCACCACCTCCTGCTGATATAAGCCTTCCTCTTCTTTTTGTCAATAGCCCGAATGATCTGTCGTGCGGCTTTGTCGACGGGTACTGCCCAGAAGACTTTATTTCCTTTGGCCATTTTTGTTTTTACAAATCCCGGCTCTATACAGGTTATGGTAATATCTTTCTTCAATCTTTTTGCTTTGATAGACAGGCCTTCGAAATAATTACTCTGAAAAGCCTTTGAAGCGCTGTAGGCGGGAGCCCAGCTATTTCCTCTTGTAGCAGCTATAGATGAGAGAGTGACCAGTTGACCATGCCCTTGTTTGACAAAAAAATTGAAAGACCAGTTGGAAATTTCAACAAACGCATTGACATTGGTGGCTACAGTCATCTTGTCAATATCCCAGTTCAGGTCTTTCGATACTTCACCATTGCCGGCACTGATCACCAGTATGTCGAGTCCACCTAGTTTATCGATCAGTGACTGGATGTGATGGATATTTTCATTTCCTCTAACATCAAAACAGCTGTATTCGATGTTTTCAGGAAATTGCTGTTTTAATTTCTGCAGGAGGTCCAGTCTTCTGCCGGTGATGGCAACCCGGTCGCCTTTTTCGACATAGAGTTCGGCCATTCTTCGGCCAATCCCCGAGCTGGCACCAATAATGATGATTTTTTTTGGCATCGGTAATTGTTGACCCAAATTTTCGGCGCTGTCTCAGTTTGAAAATGATGTCCTGCCATAAAAAACGTCGTTGCGATACTGTCCGCCCAATGGCGGGGATTTCGTGAAATCAAAATGAGACACTACTAAATTATCCAATAACGCTATTTTCCCTTTATTAAATTTATCATAGAAGGCAAACCGGCGACAGTCCCGATAGCCAGCAACAAGAAAGTATTTTGACCGCCAAAAAATCCTGTTGAATGAAACACACGATCTATTGCAATTAAACTGATCACAGAAATGGAAAAGCCGATCGAATTATAAATGGTCAGTGCAGTACCTCGTAAGTGCTCCGGTGCATGTTGCGCCACCAGCGTGGAAAACTGGGGTGAATCTGGAATAACGGCCAGTCCCCAGACAAAAAGCAAACCGATGAAAAGAAAGGCTGGCAGTTGAAAAAGCAAAGGCGAAAAACAGCAACATAAGCCTGAAATAAATAACGCCAGCGAAGCAACCTTTGCACTTCCCCATCTCTGAGATAAGTAACCACCAGCTATACAGCTCAGCAGGCCGCTGCTGATCACCAGGAAGCTCAGTAGGGGGATATTAATTGAGAGGTTGTGTTCCTTACTATAAAGTTCAATGATCAGTGGCACAAATCCCCAGAATGTATACAATTCCCACATATGACCGAAGTAGCCAAACGCCGCCTGTCTCCATTTCTTCGAACCGAATATTTGCTGGATAGCATTCCACTGAAAACCTCCGGACCTTTTTCTATAGGGCCCATCCCCCACAAATAAAAGCATCAGCAGTCCCCCGCTGACGGCAAATAATGATGTACAATAGAGAACCGATTTCCAGGGTAATTCAAAGTCCCTGTTTTTTAATAAATGAGGAAATGCGGTTCCGAGTACGAGCGCCCCCAATAAAAAACCCAGGGCTTTACCCAATCCTTTTTCATACCAGTCGGCAGCAATCTTCATACCTACGGGGTAAATGCCTGCGATAAAAACGCCGGTGAGGAAACGTAATGCAAAAAGAGAATTGGCATCTCTGGCAAACCACGCTACGGAAGAATTGCAGAGAGCACCCAATAACGAGCTAATAAAAAATAACTTAACCGGTGAATACCTGTCCGCAAGAGAAAGGAATGCGAAGCTCAACGTTCCAGCCACAAAACCGAGCATGACAGCAGATGTTACATGGCTGACCGCATACTGGCTCAGGTGAAGTGACTGTTTTAATTCGGGAAGAACGGCATTGCCAACAAACCAAAGAGAAGTACCGGCAAACTGGGATAAAACGATCAACGGTAAAATATGGTTGGGCCGATTTGTCAAGAACAAAGATGATTATTTCCGGTGCTGCAATAGTTTATGTAAATATAATGCTACCTTATTAAACGAAAATTTGCCAGAAGGATACCCGCAAATACGATGATCATACTTACAACGTGGACCCAGGTAAATTCTTCATGCAGGTATAACACAGCTTCGATGCTGCTGAATACCGGGATAAGATTTCCAAATAATGCAGTTCTTCCCGCACCCAGTTTACCGATGGCAATATTCCAAATCAGGAAGCAAATAACCGAAGCGCCCAACCCGAGATAAGCGATCGCAAAAACAAGGTCCCTGTTCCAGGGCACCGGGGCGCTATGGGCAAGATCCCATAAATAAAAAGGTAACAGCATTGCCGTGCCAAATACAAAGGCAATAAACAAGAAATTGGTTTTAGAAATGGCAGCAGGCTTTTTCTTTACCAGTGTATTGTAAACAGCGAAACAAAAAGCAGCTGCCAGCACCCACAGGTCACCGGCCGAATAGTGATGACGCAGAAGGCTTCGGAAGTTGCCTCCGGACAACAGGAATAAAACGCCGGTGATACAAAAGAGCAGGCCCAGCCATTTCATCCAGCCGATGGATTCTTTAAGAAAAAGGCGGGCCAGTATGATTGACATGACAGGAGATGATGTAGTACCGATCAAAGCCAGGTTGATGGCGGTAGTATAATGGGCGCCGATATAAACAAACGTGTTAAACAGCGCAACACCAGTCAATGATACCCAAAACAAATAGTGCCATGAATGTTTTATGGCTGGCCATTCTGGTTTGAGTTTTTTTATGACAAATGGCAACAAGATGATTGAAGCGAGCAACCAGCGATAAAAGGCGAGGCCTACTGGTGAAATTTGCCTGTTAACTCCTTTTGCAATGATAAAATTGCCAGACCATATAAAGGCTGCAAGTACAGCTAACCCGATCCCTGTATAGATATCCTTTTTTAAAGTAGACATTAAAGCTGCGACGAAGATAAGAATGCGCAGGGGTTGAACTATAAAATTTAATCAACCGGTTAGTGAATGATTTGGTAAGGCTCAATGCGCAAAATCCATTTCAAACCGGCCCTTGATCCTTTCTATAGGAGGGTTGAAATAACCGTATTTCAGGTTGGGGAATTCTTCTTTCAGGTTTTCCATCAGTTGCTTTACTCCAATGCATTCACCGGTATCGGTGACACCGATCTTCCCGAGATACCAGTCAGGGTCAATGTTAAAATTGCGCCACTGGATCATTTTCAAGCCGGTTTCACTGATCAACTTCCTTAAGGCTTCATACTCGGCGATACTGTCAGTCATGCCTGGAAATACAAAATAATTGATAGAAGTCCAACCACCGAATGAGTTTACAACCCTGAGACTTTCGACGATGTCATCAAAATCATAATTATTTGGCCGGTAGTAAGGCATATAAACTTCCCGGCGCGCCGAATTGGTGCTGACCCGGATGGAATCGAGTCCCGCCTCACATAGTTTCTTTACCGCTTTTGGGTTGGACGCGTTGGTATTGATATTGATGCTACCTTTTGAAGTATGTTTCCTGATCTCGATGATCGCATCGCGAATGGTTTCCCACATCAAAAGGGGTTCACCTTCGCAACCCTGCCCGAAACTAATGATTGGAAAGGGCGCTTCTTCAAGATGAGGCACCGTGTATTCCACGATTTCTTCCGCAGTGGGCTTAAATGTCAGCCTGTCCTGTGTAGACACGATGGGTTCTTCATCCGGTTGAAGCGAAATGCAACCAACACAGTTGGCATTGCAGGCAGGTGATGCAGGCACCGGGCATTCCCATCTGCCTAAAAAATAATTCCTGGCCGCGGGACAATGATAAGTCAACGCACAATTATTGGCTAAATGATTGACGAGCCGGTTGTGGGGGTAAGCCTTCGTGATCCGTTTTACTCCTGATTCCACCTTGTGCTGGTCATATCCTGCGCAATCCTGGCGAACGTCCGGCTCGATCCTGGTGGCAGGCACATAGAATTTTTCATTTTGCCAACCGACAGCTGTGTAGCAAAACAGAGGTAGAATGGGAGCATCGGGCTGAGTTTCATAAGCTGCCAGGTAAAAACCAGTATGAGCGGGTGGTATGAATGCAGCTACGGCCCAGCCTTTTTCACATAATCTCATTTCCCCGGTCTTTACATCTATTCCAATACCTCGTCTTCCCGGCAATTCATAGAGCGAACCTCCATCTGGCAATTCTATCCATTCATCTGAGGGTACTGGTAATGCCTCCCAGCCGCTTCTGCCGGTGGCAAACAGGGTAGTGTCTTCGAAGATATTTCCTTTCCCGTCGGAAAAAAGAATATAGGGGGTCATAAAATTCAAATCAGTCGAATAGGTTA
>JADMIO011851700.1_pt1 | contig 77223 bp, 72 predicted proteins | sample 8958161 | NCBI WGS metagenome assembly JADMIO01 (sample SAMN16585339, study PRJNA669376) | soil metagenome | isolation source: Crop rotation soil | place: USA: Cullars Rotation, Alabama | collected 2011
CTTTCCCTGGCCAGCTCCACGTCGCCGGCCGAAATCGAGCCTGCCCCTCATCTGTCAACGCCGCGCCGGGTGAGTCGGCCCCTCAAGTGTCAACGTCCGCCCCTCATCTGTCAGTGAGGGCCAAGTTTTCCGCGAGGTATCCACAACGCCGGCGGCCGGCCGCGGTGTCTCGCACACGGCTTCGACGGCGTTTCTGGCGCGTTTGCAGGGCCATAGACGGCCGCCAGCCCAGCGGCGAGGGCAACCAGCCGAGGGCTTCGCCCTGTCGCTCGACTGCGGCGAGCACTACTGGCTGTAAAAGGACAGACCACATCATGGTTCTGTGTTCATTAGGTTGTTCTGTCCATTGCTGACATAATCCGCTCCACTTCAACGTAACACCGCACGAAGATTTCTATTGTTCCTGAAGGCATATTCAAATCGTTTTCGTTACCGCTTGCAGGCATCATGACAGAACACTACTTCCTATAAACGCTACACAGGCTCCTGAGATTAATAATGCGGATCTCTACGATAATGGGAGATTTTCCCGACTGTTTCGTTCGCTTCTCAGTGGATAACAGCCAGCTTCTCTGTTTAACAGACAAAAACAGCATATCCACTCAGTTCCACATTTCCATATAAAGGCCAAGGCATTTATTCTCAGGATAATTGTTTCAGCATCGCAACCGCATCAGACTCCGGCATCGCAAACTGCACCCGGTGCCGGGCAGCCACATCCAGCGCAAAAACCTTCGTGTAGACTTCCGTTGAACTGATGGACTTATGTCCCATCAGGCTTTGCAGAACTTTCAGCGGTATACCGGCATACAGCATGTGCATCGCATAGGAATGGCGGAACGTATGTGGTGTGACCGGAACAGAGAACGTCACACCGTCAGCAGCAGCGGCGGCAACCGCCTCCCCAATCCAGGTCCTGACCGTTCTGTCCGTCACTTCCCAGATCCGCGCTTTCTCTGTCCTTCCTGTGCGACGGTTACGCCGCTCCATGAGCTTATCGGGTCCACTCGCGAACGCAGAAAGGCCCACCCGAAGGTGAGCCAGTGTGATTACATTTGCGGCCTAACTGTGGCCAGTCCAGTTACGCTGGAGTCACTAGTATTTAGGTGACACTATAGAAGCGGCCGCGACAACTTGTCCACGTGGAATTCTAAGCTTAGGATCCCAATGTGCTGGAAAGAAAAATGATTCGGAGAGCAGTGAAGTATTCAGAGGAACTGTTGTAGCTACAGGTCTTGCCATTTGTAAAGTAACTGCTATTGGCAATCAGACGAAAATCGGAAAGCTTGGCGATAGCCTGAACAAGGTTCGGAAGGAATCCACACCATTGCAAGTACAGATTGAGCACTTTGTAAAGCGGATGGCGTTGGTTGGCGTGGTTATATTCATATTGGTATGGGCGATTAATTTTTTTCAATCGAACCTGGTGCTCGATAGTTTTTTGAAGGCACTGACGCTGGCGATGAGTATTCTTCCCGAAGAAATACCGGTGGCCTTTACTACGTTTATGGCGCTGGGCGCATGGCGGTTAATGAAATTGGGAATTATCGTCAAGCAAACCGAAACCGTGGAGACACTGGGAAGTGCAACCGTTATTTGTACTGATAAAACCGGGACAATCACCGAGAACCGCATGACACTCGCGCGGCTTTTTACGTTGCAAGGAGGTGTTGTGTCACCGGAAAACCAACTTCGTAACGAGGAGGGTGAGGTGATAAGACTTGCCATGTGGAGCAGTGAACCGATTCCGTTCGATCCGATGGAAGTTGCGCTACACAAGGCCTATGAAAAACTGGATGAATCAGACTTGCGTCATAATTATCGTATGGTTCACGAATATCCCCTGGATGGGAAACCTCCGATGATGACGCATATTTTTCAGGATAGAACAGGTGGGCGGATCATCGCTGCAAAAGGAGCTCCCGAAGCTATCATCAATGTATCTTCATTGACAGACGAGGAGAAGAAAAAAATAAAGGATGCAGTAGGTTCATTGTCTGCAGAAGGTTTCCGCGTATTGGGTGTTGGTTCAGCTTTTTTTGCAGGCGAAAACTTTCCCCAGCGGCAGCAGGAGTTCAGGTTTTCGTTCGCGGGTCTGGTAGCATTTTATGATCCGCCTAAGGAAAATATCAAGCGGGTTTTTGAAGCGTTTCAGAAAGCGGGTATTGCCGTTAAGATCATAACCGGAGATAATACGGAGACCACTACTACCATTGCCCGGGAAGTCGGACTTACGTCCCCCAGACCGGTGCTGCAAGGCGTTGATGTGATGACGATGAGTGATGAGGAATTACAAGTACAGGTGGTAGATACATTGATATTCAGCCGCATGTTTCCCGAAGCAAAATTGAAAGTGATAAACGCGTTAAAAGCAAGGGGGCATATCGTGGCGATGACCGGTGATGGTGTGAATGACGGTCCCGCGTTGAAAGCCGCTCACATCGGCATAGCGATGGGAAAGAAAGGAACTGAAATTGCCAAGCAGGCTTCTTCACTCATACTGACAGAAGATGACCTGGCAAAGATGGTGGATGCTATCGCGATGGGCCGAAAGATTTACACGAATCTTAAGAAAGCCATTCAGTATATAATCTCGATACATATTCCGATTATTCTTACGGTGTTCTTGCCGCTCGCATTGGGCTGGATCTACCCGACAATTTTTTCTCCGGTACATGTGATCCTGCTGGAGTTGATCATGGGACCCACATGTTCTATTGTCTATGAGAATGAACCACTGGAAAACAATACGATGCTTCAAACTCCGCGACCCTTTACACGCACATTTTTTAATACCCGGGAATTGGCAACGAGTATTATTCAGGGGCTGGTGATCACGGCTTGTGCACTGGTGGTGTATCAACTATCCGTTCATAAGGGATGGAATGAGAACATAACGCGTACGCTCGTTTTTATGACACTTATGTCAGCCAATGTATTTCTTACGCTGGTGAATCGGTCTTTTTATTATTCAGTTATTACCACAATCGGTTACCGGAATAAACTGATTCCCCTGGTAATCGGAGTGATTGTTGCATTAACTGCCGTGTTGTTGCTCGTACCGGGGTTGAATGATTTCTTTCAATTCGATCCGGTTTCAGGTTTTCAATTTTTCATAGCACTGGCGGCAGGCTTTATATCGGTGATCTGGTTTGAAGGCGTAAAATGGTTCCGTAGAAAGCAACATCCTGACAAGAATCAGTTTCTTTTCCTGAAAGGTCATAAAAAAATTAGTGACAGATCGTCGATATTCAAGTACTAAAAACACAGGTATGGTTGGAATATTAACAAAAGATCAGATCGATCAGGTTTTGAGAACCCACCTGGTGGGTCGCATTGGCTATTCGGATGGTAATAAGATCTACGTAATTCCTGTCTCTTATGCATTTGACGGAAAATACATTTACGCTCACTCACGTGAGGGTACTAAAATCAAACTGATGCGCAAAAAAAAGCAGGTTTGTTTTGAAGTAGATGCCATTGAAAATATGGGTAACTGGCAATGTGTTATTGTACATGGTGAATATGAGGAGCTGAAACCAGGATCAACATTTGATAAGGCGGCCAAGTTGTTGAACGACCGGTTCGTACCCTACATCACGAGTGAATCTTCAAAACCTTCTCACGGCCTGCCCCGCGGTCCGGAACGGGTGGAGAAACAAAAACAAAGTATTGTATTTCGTATTGCTGTCTCCGAAGCCACGGGACGGTATGAGATTCATCAACCCTGAGCGATCACATTGCCTTTTCTACAAAGTCAAAGAGCTGACTTTTAAACTCAGCAAAACCTTTGGAAAAAGACTCAAGCTCTCCCATGAATGAATCGTGCTCTTTAAAGTATTCGGTTTTGAGTTCATTCTTTGTTCGCAACACCTCTGCCAGATGATGTTCGTGGTCACGAAGCTTGCCGGCGAGTTGATGGATAACTTCCCCGCGGTAATAGATAATCAGGTTTTGAAAATGACTGATCTTTTGTTTGTCTTCTGCCGAAGTAAATTTGGAAGCATGCATGTCCAGGATCTTCTGAAAGAAAATCACTTCCCGTTCCCAAAGTATGGTGGTGGATAACCACTCCAGCGTTTTCCGGTGCTTCTCCATCAGGCTGGGTTGTAAAACATATTCACCGGTGGTTCCTAATACTGATATCATAGTCTTTTAATATTTAGTTAAAGGTATCTGACCTGTTTACAGAGAATATTGACATTTGTCAGTCCCTGAGGTGATGCTCATCAACAGGCCTAACAATTTAAGCAAATAGATTTGTTTCTTTATACACAGCGAAGTTTATGATGCCACGTACGGCACTTTCATCCGACGACAAGTTAAAATGGCTTCAATACGTGGTCTATGGCTCACTTATTTTGTATTTCGGAAAGGATATATTCATTCCGTTGAGCTACGCCGTCTTGATCAGCTTTGTGTCATACCCGTTCTGTGTATGGCTGGAAAAAAAAGGAATGAGTAGAATCGGAGCCATTGCCATCGCCATAACCGTATTGATTATTCTGTTTCTGGGCTCTGTTGTTTTGCTGATTACGCAGTTTGTTGACTTCATGAGCGAATGGCCATCGTTGCAGAAAAAACTGGGAGAAACTTTTCAAAGCCTGCGAACTACGCTATCCGGAACGTATGGTATAACGCCTGAGCGACAACAGAAATGGATCAATCAGCTAATGAATCAGTCAGGTTCAGGGCTCCTTGATTTTCTTCAAACGGCAATTTCTGCTTCTGCACTATCAGTAACGCTGATGCTTCTGATTCCCGTGTACTCCGCGCTGATTTTATACTACCGGCATCTGTGGGTGCATATCATCTATCGCTTTTTTCCGAATGAACCGCACGTTTCCATCAATGAAATGTTAAACCTCACGATAAAGACCTATTATAATTTTATCAAGGGGATGGCATTCGTCTACCTGTTGGTGGGCATATTGAATAGCCTCGGTCTTTTTCTTCTGGGAATACCCCACGCTCTCCTGTTTGGATTTATTGCTTCTATTCTGACGTTCATTCCCTATGTTGGCATACTGGTAGGGGCCATGCTTCCCATTGCTATCGCCTGGATCACATTTGATTCCATATGGTATCCTGTGGGTGTGGTAGGCATCTTTGCACTGGTGCAATACCTGGAAGCGAATGTTATTTTTCCATTTGCAGTAAGCAGCCGTTTAAAAGTAAATACACTGGTCATGTTGGTGGCCATTTTCTGCGGAGCCATACTGTGGGGAATTTCGGGAATGATTCTCTTTGTTCCTTTTGTCGGTATTCTAAAACTCATCGCTGATCACAATCCTAAACTGAAGACACTTTCGATGGTACTTGGAACGGAAAAAAATATACAGCGTGGGTCATGAGCTCAACGCTGTTCTCCCGACTTCCTTTTTTAGTATTGGCCGTCTTAAGCCTGCTGGTTGGGATAATTACCGGCTTACAACGATTGGGGTGGTATATTCCAATCCCACCGGTCTATGTTCATCATGGCGCCATCATGACGGGTGGTTTTCTGGGATCGCTGATTGCACTTGAAAAAGTAATTCCACTTAAACGAAAGGTTTTGTATGCCGGCCCAGTGTTAAGTGCTTCCAGTCTGATATTCTTTTTTGGTGGCAGTTTTGAAGCAGCTTGTGTTGCATTAATTGCTGCGAGCACTTTTTTGATGATCATGTTTCTGATTTACCTACGGAAGCATGATGACGCAGTTTTTGTGCTTATGTTTCTGGGTGCAGCTTGCTGGTTAGTCGGAAACATCATTCTTTTTGTAGGAGAATTTTATCCAGCTGCATTTCCCTGGTGGATGGCTTTTGTGTTACTAACCATTGTTTCTGAACGGATTGAACTGTCTAAGTTCCTGCCGGTAACGAAACAGAATAAGCTGTTTCTCTTTGGTTTTATAGCCTTGTTTCTGCTGGGTGTGATCATGCCTTTTCACGGAATCGGCAACTATTTCTCAGGTACAGCACTTATCGTTATCAGTGCCTGGCTGATGCGCTTCGATGTCGTGTCCGTCAACCTTCGGAAAAATGGCTTTCATTTATTTTCGGGAGTAGCTCTGTTGTGTGGGTACATTGCTTTGATGAGTGAAGGATTTTTTCTGATTGTGATGCAGAACAGTGCGTTTGGGTATGATACGCTGGTACACACGTTCTTTTTGGGATTTACGTTCGCCATGATCTTTGCGCACGGCCCGGTCATTCTTCCTGGTGTGCTGGGGTTCAAGGCTAAGCCCTTTCATCCGTTGTTGTATTTGCCGCTTGTTCTGTTGTTTGGCTCTCTCATGTTAAGATTTCTGGCTAATGCCCTTATAGTTCCAATTTCGCTTCGGATGGTCAGTGGCTGGATAACTGCCGGGGGTATCATTTTGTATTTTGTACTGTTGTTGATATTTACTGTGAAAGCAGTACGTCATGCAAAGCTATCTTAAGATACCACTCTATTTTTTCTTTGTTGCCGGATGTATTGGCCTCTTACTTCGCTGGCATTTCGTTTCGCCAGTTCCCGGACTCATCTATCCATACTGGTTGCATGCGCATTCACACATCATGTTTTTAGGTTGGGTATTTAACGTACTGTACCTGGCCTATGTGCTGGAATTTATTCCGTTAGAGAAACACAAGCGTTACAAAGTACTCTTTATAGTAATGCAGGTATTACTCCTCGGTATGCTCGTTTCCTTTTCAATTCAGGGATATGGTGCTGTTTCAATTACCATCTCCACATTGCATACGGTATCGGTTGGAATATTTTGTGCATGGTTCTTTCAGGATACACCAGGTAGGAATAACGTAGTCAGCCTAAAGTACGCCCGCATGTCATTGGTCTTCTTTTTGATCTCGGCTATAGGGCCATTTTCGTTGGGTCCATTAATGGCGAATGGACTTGGTCAATCGTCGTGGTATTATTTCGCCATTTATTTCTATCTGCATTTTCAGTACAATGGTGTTTTCGTGTTTGGTGTTTTAGGGTTATTCCACAGAATCATCGAGTTCAAGGATATTGGCGTAAGTCAGTCTTCGGCTAAATACGCCTGCAACTTTTTATTCGGAGGAACTTTACTTTCTTATGCACTATCGGTGTTGTGGGCACAGCCGCATTATGTATTTAATTTTGCCGGATTAACGGGCGCGCTACTTCAGATTGCAGCTTTGTTCTTATTTGTAAAGAGCATCCATTGGCATTCACTTGCGGATAAAAATAGCTTTCATTCTCAAACTCGCTGGTTGTTCGCGCTGGCTGGTGTGGCACTTTGTATAAAGACCATTCTCCAACTTACGTCCGCTCATCCGGATATCGCCAGGCTGGCCTATGAGGTGAGGCCCTTTGTGATTGCCTATCTGCATCTGGTGGTAATTGGTGTTATAACTTTTTTTCTGATGGGTTGGTATTTAGAGAATAATTTTGTTCGAACAAGTCCTTTTATGATAATCCTTTTCATTACCGGATTTTTAGGGTCTCAACTGATTATGATCTTCAGTTCAACGCCGGTTCATATTGAACCGCGCACATCAGCTGTTTTGCTGTTTATATTTTCGTTGGCCATGCTCGTGGCAGTTTTAGGGTTTCTCGTTTCCACGGTAAAAAGATGATTTCATAGGTATTGTCTTATTTTTTGTATTCAAAGTTGCTAAATTGATCCTATCGCTGGACTGGATTATTTTTTCTGGTGCGCCCTTGCGCCATTTGCAAAGACTCATTCTTAAACGCTAGGTACTGATTTGTTGAACTGATTTAAATCACATTTTACATGTGATCTGAGTCATAAGGTACCAATTCATGTTAGTGTACTTTGGTGGCAGAAACAACCCGTAAACTGACTTAAATATTTAAACGCCATGAAAAAAATCATTCCAATCGTATTACTGGCATTCATGATTGCCTGTGCTCCCGACAAACCAAAACAAGAAGCTGAGTCCTATGAGAGTATCCACGGCGAAGAAAACGCAGTGGCTGAAGCTGCCGAACATACCGGTGCCCCTGCCAAAGGTATCGGTCAGGTTACGGAAGTAAAACTTCAAACACCTCTCGAACAGGAACGCATCGGAAGGGGTAAAGCCATATACGAAATGAAATGTCAGGCTTGTCACCGCACAGACGAAACCCGCGTTGTGGGCCCAGGTTGGAAAGATATTACCAAAAGAAGAACGCCCGAATGGATCATGAACATGATCACCAACGTTGACGTGATGCTTGATAAAGATCCGGAAGCTCAGAAACTCCTCGAGCTCTGTCTTATGCGCATGCCGAATCAGAATGTTTCTGTAGGCGATGCCCGCGATGTGCTGGAGTTCATGCGCCAGAACGATGGTGAAAAATAATTCGACAACACTTAATAATTATCTATATGAAAATAAAATATAGGGTAGTAAGCCTTCTGTTAACAGCAGGCGCTGCCTTCACACTGTTCAGTTGTAAACCTTCTGGCCCACAACAAGCGCTGACGGGAGATGCTGCTTCCAAAGCATACGTAGCTCCCGGAAAATATGATGAGTTTTATAATGTAGTGTCTGGAGGTTTCAATGGACAGATGAGTATTTATGGTCTTCCTTCTGGAAGGTTATTCCGGATTATTCCCGTGTTCTCAGTATTTCCTGAGAATGGCTGGGGTTTCAGCGAAGAAACGAAACCGATGCTTAATACATCGCACGGTTTTGTTCCGTGGGATGACCTTCACCACATTGCACTATCTACAACAAACGGTGAGCACGATGGTCGCTGGGCTTTTGCCAATGGCAACAACACACCACGTGTGGCCCGTGTGGACATGAAGACGTTTAAGACGGTGGAAATTCTTGAGTTGCCTAACAGCGGTGGTAATCACTCTTCGCCATTCATTACCGAGAATACGGAATACGTTATAGCCAGTACACGCTTCAGTGTGCCTATCGGAGACAAAACCGATGTACCGATCAGTTCATATAAAGAAAACTTTAAAGGAACAGTCAGTTTCATAAGCGTGGACACTTCCGGTCACATGAAGATTGCTTTTCAATTGGTTACACCCGGGGTGAATTTTGATCTGGCCCGTGCCGGTAAAGGCCCTTCTCACGGATGGTTCTTCTTCTCTTGCTATAACACAGAGCAAGCCTATACTTTATTGGAAGTAAACGCCTCACAGAAAGATAAAGACTTTATTATGGCGGTGAACTGGAAGAAAGCCGAAGAGTATATCAAAGCGGGAAAAGGTAAAACCACGAAGGCAAAATATGCACACAACGTGCTAGACGAAAGTACACACATGGCTACGTCTACTATCCTTGAACAAGTGCTTCAGCTTGATCCGATGGAACTGAAAGATATCATCTACTTCATTCCCTGCCCCAAGTCACCGCACGGCTGTGATGTCGACCCAAGTGGTGAATACATTGTAGGCAGTGGTAAACTGGCAGCGTTGATTCCGGTGTTCTCATTCACTAAAATTCAAAAAGCCATCGCAGATAAAAATTATGAAGGCGACTTTGCCGGAATACCGGTGATCAAGTATGATGCAGCGTTGCACGGCGAGGTGAAAAAACCCGGTCTTGGTCCTTTGCATACCGAATTTGATGAAAAAGGAAATGCTTACACTTCATTCTTCGTATCATCTGAAATTGTGAAGTGGAATGTGCAGTCGCTGGAAGTTTTGGATCGTGTACCTACCTATTATTCAATTGGTCACTTGAGTGTACCCGGAGGTCCAACGAAAAAACCTCACGGCAAATACGTAGTGGCTTACAACAAAATCACCAAGGACCGTTATCTGCCTACGGGGCCTGAGTTGACGCAATCTGCTCAACTCTATGATATCAGTGGCGATAAAATGCAACTTGTCCTTGACTTTCCGACAACCGGTGAACCACACTATGCTGAATCAATACCAGCAAGTATGATCATGCCGAACTCGACAAAGATCTACAGGCTGGAAGACAACAATCACCCGTACGCAGCAAAAGGCGAAGGTAAAACTAAAGTAGAGCGAAAAGGGAACCAGGTTCATGTGTATATGACTGCCATCCGGTCACACTTAACACCCGACAACATTGAAGGTGTGAAGCTTGGAGATGAAGTTTATTTTCATGTGACCAACCTCGAACAGGACTGGGATGTGCCGCACGGTTTTGCCATAAAAGGAGCAAACAATGCAGAGATTCTGATCATGCCGGGTGAAACACAGACTCTAAAATGGAAACCGGATGCTACCGGTGTGATACCCTACTACTGCACAGATTTCTGTTCAGCATTACACCAGGAAATGCAGGGGTACATCCGCATATCAGCTCCAGGCAACAACGTTCCTTTAAAATATTCAACCGGAAAGACTGAAGACAATACCAGTGGCGCTGGTCAATAGTTGACAGCATAGTTTACAGGGTTGAAAAGCCCCGTTCTCGGTAAAGGTTAGGTAAACAAGAATCGGGACGGGGCTTACTATAAAAACTACAACTATGAACACACTCAAACCGGTATCACGAATTGTCATTGGTATATCAGCCTTGCTGATGATATCAGCCTATTATGTTCCGCTCTGGCAGATTCTTATGTGGGCGCCCCAGTATCCGGAAGGATTGGAAATGAAGATATGGATCAATACTATTTCCGGAGACGTGAAGATCATCAGCGCGTTGAATCACTACATCGGGATGAAGCACATCGAAGTAGCTATGTTCCCGGAGTTTCAATACATGATTTATATCGTGGGATTCGTCATCGGCTTAGGCCTTCTGACTGCCTTGCTGAACAAGCGGTTTATGTTATGGGTTTATCTGGGTGTAATTGTTTCCATTGGTGTTGCAGCACTCGTTGATTTCTATTTATGGGGTTATGACTACGGTCACAACCTGGATCCAAAGGCACCTATCGTTGTGCCCGGTATGGCGTACCAACCTCCTTTGATTGGTACCAAACTGTTGCTGAATTTTACTGCGTTCTCAGGCCCGGATACCGGAGGGTGGATCTTTCTGATTTCAGGTTTATTGGTAGCAGGCATACTCGCGTTTGAAATCTTTTCACCTAAAAAATCATGAAGACTATTCTGTTCATAGGGGTGATCACGGCTTGCTTCTATTCCTGTAGTGTGAAGCCAGAGCCGTTAAACTTTGGAAAGGACGGCTGCTACACGTGCAAGATGACATTAATGGATCAGAAATTCGGATCGGAGATCGTAACTAAAAAAGGCAAGATCTATAAATTCGATGACGTGAACTGCCTGATCAGTTTTTATAAGTCTGGATATGAGCCTGCGGATAATATTAAACATACCTTAATAGTCGATTTTCTGAAACCCGGTGAACTGCTGGATGCAAAGACGGCAAAATTTATACAATCCGATGCCATCCGCAGTCCAATGGCTAGCCAAGTAGCCGCGTTTTCAGGTGATCAGAATCTGGATTCCTTATTAAAAGAGTGGAATGGTAAGGTCACCACCTGGAATGAACTGGTGAAACAATTTGAATAGAAATGAACTCCCGGGGATATTTGCTTTTACTTTTTCTGATCACGCTGACGCATGTTTCGGTTGCGCGTGTGATTCCGGTAGGAAAAAAAGCAACTATTCGTTCCATTAAGGAAGGTATCCAGTTGGCAAAAAATGGTGACACACTTTTGGTGGACCCTGGAATTTACCGGGAAGGAAATATCATTCTTGAGAAATCAATCGCAGTTATTGGAAGAGATTTTCCTGTGCTTGATGGTGAAGATAAATATGAGATATTCACCATTCATGCAAACCATGTTGTTATCCAGGGATTCGAATTCATAAACACCGGTATCGCCAGTATTAATGACCTGGCTGCGATCAAGGTACTTGACTCCAAAGGTCTTCATATTACAGGAAATAAATTCAGGAATACATTTTTTGGGATTTACTTCGCTAATTCTTCTCAGTCGTGGATTGAAAATAATGACCTGGAGTCCGATGCAGAGGCTGAGCATCAGATCGGCAACGGCATTCACCTATGGAAATGTGAACATGTAACCATTCACCATAATCGGGTGAAGGGCCATCGTGACGGGATCTATTTTGAGTTTGTTACCAATTCACTGATCACAAACAATTATAGCGAAGGGAACATGCGTTACGGCCTGCATTTTATGTTCTCACACAATGACGAGTATCGTGAGAATACTTTTTTCAATAATGGAGCCGGAGTGGCAGTGATGTATACAAAAGGTGTAAAGATGATTGACAACGTATTTAAACACAACTGGGGCTCATCAGCGTATGGTCTCTTGTTAAAAGATATCCGCGACAGCTTTGTATCTGGGAATCATTTCGATCAAAATTCAGTAGGCATTTTTATGGAAGGAAGCAGCCGGATCGAATTCAAAGATAATACATTTTCCGCCAACGGTTATGCAATAAGGCTTCAGGCTAGCTGCGATGATAATGTGTTTATACGCAATAACTTTCAGGCAAATACATTTGATCTGGTCACAAACGGATCACTTGTGCTCAATAAGATCGCCAGCAATTACTGGGATAAGTATGAGGGTTACGATCTGAATCACGACGCCATCGGGGATGTACCCTACAGGCCGGTAAGTATGTATGGTATGTTGGTAGAGCGTATGCCAACGGCTGTTTTATTGTGGCGCAGTTTTCTGGTTTTCCTGATGGACCGCGCTGAAAAAGCCATTCCGGTAATCACCCCGGAGAATTTGAAAGATGATTCACCTTCTATGAGACCGTATGATTTTATTCAAAAACATAAATAAGTCGTTTGGCAAACTACAGGTACTTAATCAGTTGAGCCTGGATCTGGTTGCAGGCAAGAGCTACGCACTGATCGGGCCAAATGGTTCGGGAAAGACTACATTAATAAAGAGTCTACTCGGGCTTGTTATACCTACTTCAGGTGAAATCTTGTTTGACGATAAAAGTATTGCCGGCAACTGGAAGTATCGGGAGAAGATTGGCTATATGCCACAGATCGGAAGATATCCGGACAATATGCGTATTGGACAACTCTTTGACATGATGAAAAACATTCGCGTGGGATACGATAAAATTGACGAAGAGCTTATTGATGCATTCAAGCTTTATAAGATATATGACAAACGCATGCATGCGCTATCAGGCGGAACGCGACAGAAAGTAAGTGCCGCGCTGGCCTTTATGTTTAATGTTCCGGTTTTCATCCTGGATGAACCTACGGCTGGCCTTGATCCAATCTCTGTTGAGATATTGAAAGAAAAGATTTTGCACGAAACGCAGTTGGGAAAATTGATGTTGATCACGTCACACGTGCTGAGTGACCTGGATGAACTGGCATCAGATGTGGTTTATATTTTTGATGGCCGGATTCAATACAATGACTCGATTGAAAAATTGAAGCTGGATACTGGTGAAAAACGCCTGGGCAAAGCCATTGCTACATTGATTCGCCAAAAGGAACTGATTGCTTCCGTTACCGACTAATCACAACATCATGACGCGGCTTATTAAATATATTTTCTACGACATTGTCAGAACGCGATTTGTACTTTTTTATACGCTCTTTCTTTGGGTCAGCACATTTGCCTTATTTCAACTGGACGGTGACACCAGCAAGGTCGTATTGAGTTTGTTGAATATTGTACTGATGGTGGTGCCGCTTATAAGCATCATCTTCACTACCATCCATTTCTATAACTCCTATGAATTTATTGAATTGATGTTGGCCCAGCCTGTTAACCGGCGAGTGATTTTTCTGGGTGAATATATGGCTGTGGCTTCATCCCTGTGTATGGCATACCTCATCGGTATCGGCATACCGGCTTTGATTTTTGGAATCAATCAAAGCGCAGTAACATTAATGTTCACAGGTGTTGCGCTTACGTTGGTTTTTGTGTCGATGGCATTTTTGGCTTCCGTCCTCACCCGGGATAAAGCGAAAGCCATCGGTATTGCACTTTTGTTCTGGTTCTATTTCTCTTTATTGTATGATGGACTATTGTTATGGGTTGTCTACAGCTTTAGTGACTACCCCTTAGAAAAAGTAACATTGACATTAATCGCTTTCAATCCCGTTGATCTGGCTCGCATCATCATGCTATTGCAGCTGGATATTTCTGCACTAATGGGCTATACCGGGGCATTCTATAAGGATTTCTTCGGTAGCAATTTTGGCGTATTATTTTCAGGCTCTATTCTTTTCCTATGGATAATTCTACCGCTCTGGGGAGCGCTCCGGATTTTTATGCGCAAGGATCTGTGAGGAGCTGAAAAAAGTCAGGGCGTTGTTATGATCAGAGTCATAACCTCATAACGGTTCAATGTTGATCTTTAACCCGTAAACTTCATCGCTTATGAAAACAAACCTAATTTTATCCGTTGCTTTTTCGGCTTGCATTGCCTGTACCTCCAATCAAAAAGCACCGGAAGCTTCCGTTGTAGAAGCTGTTGGAGGTGGTCAATCCAGTGTTCAGGACGACGAATCACAGAAGAATATTGTTCAGGTTGCTATTGGGTCTCCGGATCATAAAACTTTAGTGGCTGCATTGCAAGCTGCCGAATACGTAGATGCGCTATCCAATGCCGGACCGTTTACTGTCTTCGCCCCGACCGATGAGGCATTTGCAAAGCTGCCGGCTGGTACAGTCGATAATCTGGTAAAACCAGAGAACAAAGAAAAACTAAGAGACATTCTTGAATACCATGTTTACGTGGGTGTGATCCGCGACAACATGATCCAGAATGGTATGTCACTAGGTCAGGTGAATGGACAAAACGTTACCCTTACCAAAGCCGGAGATAAAATTCAGGTAAATGGCGCTAACGTGGTTGGTGTAGTACCGACCTCAAATGGAATAATTTATGTAGTTGACCAGGTGTTGTTGCCCCCTGCAAATTAAATAACAAGATGAGCGAAAGGCATGACATCCAGGAACGCAAGGATATAGAATTGTTAGTTGATAGGTTTTATGACCGGGTGCAGGCTGATCCTTTGCTTGCACCGGTCTTTAACCACGTAGATTGGCAGAAGCATCTTCCGGTGATGTATAACTTCTGGTCATCCATGTTGTTAGGTGAGGCCAGCTACCGGGGTAATCCTTTTCAAAAACATGCGATGCTGGCAATAACCGGCGCTCACTTTCAACAATGGTTGAAACTCTTCATTGCCACGGTGGATGAGTTATTTGCTGGCCTTCGTGCGGAGGAAATAAAGGAGCGCGCTAATAACATCGCTCATGTATTTCAGCATAAGATGGGATTATTTGAACATGGATAATACGTAAAGTTGGTAAGGATATTCTGAATTGCCACGAGGCACTGCGGTAGGAAGGAATTTTTGAGGGTCTTGAACTTTGTACCGGGTGCCTTCGTGGTTATTTTTTTGCTGAACATAGAAAATCATCATGAATACGCTACACACGTTCCATATCCCTGTGATGGGATTGGCTTACACAATTGATTCACCCGTTAAAGTGGCACGATACGGTATCGACTCAGTAATTTCCATCATTGAAGATCGACTGGTTGAGGCGATGCGAAAATACTATTGCGAGCAACGCAACGAACATTTCACTTCCATTTCATCACGGGAGCCTGACTTTCGTGCACGAAGGATCACGGACTATTTGAACCTGGTAAATAAAATGGTACAGGAGCAGGTAGTGAAAGTCAAAACTTCGGCATTTGAGGCAGGTTCGGAAATTGTAAAATATTTCGAAATGCTTCCAGCTGACAATAAATTCAGGAAGCTGCTGATGGAAATGAAGGATTCCGGAATATATCCATCCTCTGTTCAACAATATCTCCGTGATCAGGTGAAACCCGGCGCCATCGATGTAAACATAATGACGAAGGTTGACAAAGATAACTTTGACAGAAAAGGTCATTTACTTACTGAGTCATCTGATGCACTGGCTGCTTTACGGGGATATGCTAGAAGTGACTTAAAAAACTCTTCCCTGGTTTTTTCAGCAGGATTAAATCCCCGGTTATTTAATTACCTGGAAGAACTTCGGGAGTTTGATGCCAAGGGTTTGGGGATTTTTGACAAGAAGATCGTGATCAAAGTGAGTGACTATCGTTCAGCGTTGATCCAGGGAAAGTACCTCGCAAAGAAAGGGATATGGGTGAGTGAATTCCGGATTGAATCAGGCCTCAATTGTGGTGGTCATGCATTTGCCACGGATGGAAATTTGCTGGGACCTATTTTGGAAGAATTTAAAACAAAGAAAAAAGAATTGACAGATTCTTTGTTTGTACTGTACAAGCCAGCCGTAGAAGCGAAAGGACGATTGGCTTTCGATCAGCCACATCCTATACGCATCACGGCACAGGGAGGGATAGGAACAGCAGATGAGGCGGATTTTTTAATTCAATATTATCAGGTCGATAGTGCCGGATGGGGAACACCTTTTTTGCTTTGCCCGGAGGCAACGACCGTGGATGATAATACACTGGCGTTGCTTTGTAAGGCGCGGGAGAAAGATGTGATACTCAGTAAAAATTCACCACTTGGTGTCAGGTTCAACTACCTGAAGGGCACCAGCGCTGATCGTGAACGGCAAGCCCGAATCCGGAAGGGCTCTCCCGGTAGTCCATGTACAGAAAAATTTCTGGTTTCAAATACGGAGTTCACTAAGCAACCGATCTGTACAGCGTCACGAACGTATCAATGGCACAAGATCAATCAGTTGAAGACGCTATCACTTTCCGAAGAAGCGTATGCCGAGCGATATGAAGACATTGTGAGTAAGGAATGTTTGTGTATTGGCCTTACCAATGCGGCCATGAATAAGTATGGATTGCCAACCATAAAGCACTTAGCCGCAGTAACGGTATGTCCGGGCCCCAACATAGCATACTTTGATAGGTCTTTTTCACTTCGTGAGATGACAGATCATATCTATGGCCGAGGTAATGTGCTAGGTGATTCACACAGGCCGCACATGTTTGTAAAGGAACTTGATCTGAATATTAGCTTTTTAAATGAACGGCTTGAGGTGGTACAGAAAACCAGGGATAAAAAAAGTTTGAAAGACGCATTGACGTTTTGCGACAACTTGAAATCCGGGATTGAATACTACAAGACTCTGGCAAGTTTTATGTTTCCGAACGATCAAGCTAAACAATCGTCATTTGTTTCAATCCTCAATGTTCAGGATACTGAAATTGAAAAAATAAGATCGAGGCTTGGGGATGATTTGGAATGAGCTAGAACTTGATCTTATGACCTACGAGTGTCAATTTCTTTTCTTTCTCCATTTTTTTAATTGAGCGTATCACAGTCTCCACGCGAAGTCCTGTCATATCAGCGAGTTGCTGTCGTGTGAATGGGATAATAATTTTTTCGGACTCACCTGCTTTGATCAGCTTGGATTTGAAATACGTGAGAACGGTTGTGAGTCTGTGCTCGGGATCATACGAAGAAACTTCGGTCAGGATCATGGACTTATACTGCAGGCGTTTACAAAGTACCTGGTCAAGTTTTAAGTGTATTTCGAAGTTCTCTTTTAGCAACTGCAGGAATTCCGGACGAGGAAGGCGCCAGAGCTTTCCGGCAGTTACGGCCATCGCACTACTGGGATAGTTAAAACCTCCTAGTAAGGCAGGTTCTCCAAAACTTTCGCCTGCATTGAAAACACCTTGCGTGAATTCCTGACCATCCGGATTGATGATATACATTTTTACCTGTCCTTCTTCCACCTGGAGAAAATCGGTAGCCGGTTCACCTTCATCGAGTAAAACCTGGTCTTTACGCATCGATACCAGGCGTGCTTTGAACTTTTGAAGAAGTGCCGAAGGAATCACCTTTTTTTTCTTTGAGAGAAAATTAGACAAATCAACGGGATATGTCATTATCAACGATTTAAAATTTTGGTATTCAAATGCGTCAAACTTGACAACACGAATCAAACAATTGAGCAAGCTCCACCTGCACAGGCTGCTTCTGCTTTGTGATCCGTGTCATCATCCATTTCGAAAACCTGCGTGAGGTCGATGGCCGAGAGGCTCTTCTCCAGTTCATTGAACTGCACGGACGTTATATCTTCAAACGGAGCTTGTTTGTAGTTACCGTTGTCATATGGCAAAACACTCAAGCCATTATACGAGGCTTTATTCTCCCACATCCATTCACCAACCGACTTCCATTCACCTTCGGGTATAGATATGGTGGCTGACACATTATTCGCGTTGCTTCCTCTGCGAAATCCATTGCGTACCCATTCCAGGTTGAACTTCTTTATCCGTTCAAGCAGATCCATCGTACTCTCTGTCCTCACAATACTTCCGGCAGGCGCTTTTTGAGGAATCCGGATGATTGCCTGTTTGCTGTTTAATAGATCATCTTCCAGTAATTCCGGATGCATGGCTGACAGGTATGTATACAGGGCTTCGTTTTTTCCAATGCGCACTCTTCGTATATAGTATGCATTATGCCAGGCATGAATGCCCGATGATGTACCCAATACCAATGATGTAGTTCCGGAAGGTTTAATGGTTGTACACCGGGCGGCAAACTGAATGGCAATTCGCGAGGATACTTCAAGGTTCATCTGCTTGACCTCATTTGAAGCTTCCAGTAAATCATATTTTGTTATTTGACGGCTGGCAATTCCGGTCATGCCTACACCAATCAAGGCATCCTGTTCGGTGGTTGCTTTCCATTCTTCGCGCAGGTAATGAAAGTTGGTGAACCCCGCCTGCAGTGTACCTAAAAATGCGGCAGCACGTGCGCGGTCATTAAGGTCTTGCTGACTTTTGATATCCGACACATTCACTTCACACAAGTTGCAGAATTGAAAAGGACGAAGCGCGATCTCGCAGCAAGGGTTGGTTCCCCAATCGGTGTTGTTAGTAAAGTAGAAACCAGGTTCTCCTGATCCGGATAATTCAATTTTTTTCCAAAGGGTAAAAAATGCTTCACGTGTAATGGTGTCACGGTGAAGTACAACAGAATTGTTGGCACGTCCGCGTTGTTCATTAAGTTCCCACCAGTTACCGAATTTGCAGGATAGCATTTCTTCATCTTCCGGTGAAAATAAGGAGATCATGGCTGATCTCCGGATGCCACCGGCCAATACGGCATTGGCGAGATAACATTGAATATCATGGCACTCCAGGGGAGTTAACTTCTCTCCATCTTTTTTTCGCTCCAGCACGGCTTGCACATGAGCAATGCAAATTTTCAAAGGCTCGGGACCCGGAGCTTTTCCACCGGCAGTCACCAGACGAGCTCCCTTTGGACGAATGTCACTGTAGTCAAACTCAGGCATAAACTGGCTTAATCCAAAATACGCTTTCATCAGAACCTTAATGGCGTCAGCCCATCCCTCGAGGCTATCACCTATTAAAAACTTGCGCGACTTTTCAGCTTTTTTAATTGTGGGAAGTTTTTCAACATGATGGTATTGAACTGAATAGCCAACACCTGTACCACCCAGCAGCAGGAACATGGTTTCTGAAAAGGCACGGATATCATCAACAGGTAAGTATGCACAATTGTAAATGCGGCTGTGGTTTCTGGAAATAGCGGTTCCCGCAAATTGCATGGCCCGCATGGAAGGCAATACTTTTTTGCTGTACACATATTGCATCCAGTGGCGAATATCATCTTCCAATGACGGGTACTTTTCAATCATCATGGATTCATAACGTGTGCAGATTTCTGACCATGATTCCCGGCGATGGAGTTCCGGAAGGTAACGGGCATACTTCATGTAGACGATAAGGTCGCTGAGGATTTGTTGATTTAATTCCATGCTATACCGGTAAAAAGTGTAAAAAAATAACGTTGTGCTTTTTGTAATGGTTCATACAAAAGCACAACGTAGAGGAGTTACTTCACTTTGGGGAAGAGAATATTGTTTTCCAGGTGAATGTGTTGTAATAAGTCGGCATCGAATTCCTTCAGCATTTTATAGGTGAGCTGGAAGGTTGGGCATGCATAGGATGGCGGAGTGTAATTGTCAGAATTTTTCCGGATGGATTTAATAAGGTCACCAGCCCGGTCATGTTCATGCTCCATAACGGCAACGGGTGCCTGGAGGTTGGCGGGGATAGGTGATAAGTCACGTGCCGGGGAACTGGGATCAAATATTCTCGCTATAGCTGGGAATAGTATTAGTTCTTCTTTGGGAAGATGCTGCAATAGTTCCGTGGCTAGTTCACTGAAGTCAGCCCGGATCAGGTATAGTTGTGGGCTATCATCTCCATGCACATTGCACACCTTGTCAAGCAGTTCCTGAATTTGAGGAATTGATTCACGCACGTAGTTGTGGTGATGCTGGACAATGTAGTCGATTAGCAAGGGTACTGACCAGGTGTCAAACCGGACGCGATGATCGCTACCGTAATTTGATTTCACCATCAGAATCTCCTGCCATATTTTGTCAACCGGGAGACCAGCCTTTTCACAGGCATCTATAAAACGTTTTCTTCCATTACAGCAATAATCAAGGTTATAACGGTTTAAAATTTCAAGTGCCTGCGGAAAAGCGAGTGCAATGTCGGCAACCGTTACGGAAGCCATATCTAATTGTTCATCCAGTGTGATCATAAAATTGAATTTTAGTGTTTATGTTATAATGTATCTTTGAGAAGACAGCTTTCAATACAACAAAAATCCATCTTATGACTCTATGATGTTTATGATTATGATCATACCAGGATAACTTTATAAATGCGAATTTCGAATGGATTAAAAATGTATTCAGGAGATACTTTAACGCGTGTTGAATATCATGCCAGACACTGACAATCATCATACTTTTGACAAGGCGACGAACCTATGTTTGCCCTGATTGTTTTATGCGCCCAGTAACAGCCATTTTATTTGTTTCTCTATATCTGATTGCTCTTTTGCGACCGCTGGCACCTGTGCTGGAATACTATGCACGGCAGGATTATTTCGCGGAGATACTTTGTGTTAATAAAGATAAGCCTCAGCTCCATTGTAACGGTCGATGTATACTTATGGTGAAGTTAAGGGCCGCCATCAAAACCGAAACCGAACCGTCTTCGACTTTACCGAAAGTAAATTTTGACGACTATCCACTTGCTGATGTATGTGAACCTTCATCAAGTATGTGTGGCAATGCCATTTCAATAGGGAAAGCCAATACCAGATTTAATAAGACGTACATTTCCTGTTCCGTCTCTTACATTTTCCATCCGCCACAACACGCTTAGACTTTTCTTTCGGGCCGAGATTTATTCTGCTTTTTATTAATCAATAACAGAGTACACACTGTAGCTGGAAATCAGCTCAGAGAAGTGTATTGCCAAAATCTTAAATTTTATGAAATCAATCATTCGATATTCTATACTTATAATAATTGTAGCTGTTTTAGTTTCTTGTTCAGACGATTCGGAGAGACCTGACCCAACGGCCGGACTTGTTAAAGTGGCTGAAGGTTATGCAGTGGGTGCCGGAGCAAATGTTCAGGTGTGGGCAAAAGAAGATTTGTTTACCGGTTACAATGAAGTATACATTGCTTTGTATGATTCAGTTGACGGTAGCCGTTTAAAGGAATCGCATATTCATCTTCATCCGGAAATGACAATGACCGGAGGAATGACTCACGCTTGTCCATGGGAAGATCCGGAGGAAGAGGCAATTGATGATCTTTTCCCCGCTGCTATAATTTTCAGTATGCCATCAGGCGACATGGGTTATTGGACGCTGGATATCCGTGTGCACAATCATCATAATGATAAAACGGGATCTGCATCATTGGATGTGATGGTATTAAATCCTTCATCACCCCGATTGAAAACATTTGTGACTGCGAACAACGATAAGTTTTATATGGCATATAATTTCAAAGATGAAATAAAAGTGGGAGTGAATCCGTTGGAAGTAATTGCTTTTCGTAAAGACGGTGCTTACTACGTACCCGCAGAAGACTTGTCAATTGTAATTACCCCTGAAATGCCTTCAATGGATCATGGGTCGCCTAATAATATAAATCCCGTTCATACGCGTGGAGGACACTATGATGGGAAAGTAAATTTTACCATGACCGGTTTATGGAGAATGAAACTTGAACTAATTCAAAATACAGAATCAATTCAGGAACTGAGTTTTGACATAACGCTTTAACAGACTTTACAGATTAGTTATAGCCGGTGTGCTTATGACAAAATTACTTTCTATACCCTTGCTGTTCATCACCCTAGCCTCATACTCACAGGTTGTGACAGATTCATTGTCCGAAGTTTTGCTTTCGGAAGTTGTAGTACAATCAACTCGGGCCGAAGAAGATACTTTGCATAACTTTTTCAGAGCAAACAAATCGGCTACGGTTGAAGATATTTTAAATCGTGTCCCTGGTGTTTACCTCATCAGACGGAGCGCCTATGGCCAGGAGCCAATGCTTCGGGGTATGAGCGGTGGTCAGATAAACATTACCATTGACGGTATGAAAATGTTTGGTGCCTGCACGGATAAGATGGATCCGGTTACTATATATATAGAGCCGCAAAATCTGAAGTCTATGGATGTCAGATTTGGTTCAAATGGTTCTGCCTTGGGTTCAACCGTAGGCGGCACACTGGATATGAAACTGGCTCAACCGACCATATCCACTAACCGGATTTTTGGAAAGACGGGGGTTGGTTATCAGACTGTGTCATCGGGTACTAGTTTGTATAGTGCGGTAAATTATGGCCAGGTAAAAAATGCTTACTATGGAAGCTTTACTTACCGAAAGGCAAATAACTACAAAGCAGGAAATGGTGAAGAGGTTCCTTATTCGCAATACGAAAAACTAAATGTTTCCGGTGGTGGAAAATGGACGGTAGGTAAGGATACCATTTTGGCCAGCATGTTGTGGGATAATGGCTGGAACATTGGATTCCCCGCTCTGCCTATGGATGTAGGAGTTGCCAAAGCCAGGATGTATGCAGTTAGTTTTCAACGATACCGCTGTCATCAGAACCTGGAAAGCTTTGTCGGGAAAGTATATTACAATAGCGTACAGCACACTATGGATGACAGTCAGCGGGAAGACATCGTAATGCACATGGATATGCCTGGAAAAAGCTCGACCTATGGAGCGTATGTAGAAGGGAAATTTCAGCAAGTAGGAAAGCATTCGGTGTCTTTCCGCTCTGATTTTTATTTCAATGGTGTAGTAGCTGAGATGATCATGTATCCGGATGATGGCCCGGCTATGTATATGCAAACCTGGCCTGCGTCTGACCGTGGTGTGTACGGAATTTATCTGCAGGATAATTTTAAAATGTCTGCCATCACACGACTTACCCTGAGTGCGCGCCTGGACTTAGCGCGAACATCTATCAAATCCGGCATAGGCAAAGATCAATTGGAAGTGTTTTATGACCTTCCGGTTGAAGCTATGTTTGATGCGGCTAAATCAGTAAATATAAACCTGCGTCAGATGGTGAGTGAAAAATGGATTGCTGATTTTCACGTTGGTTACGGTGACCGTTTTCCTACGTTAAGTGAGACATTCGGCTTCTATCTGTTCAACCGCTCTGATGGTTATGATTACATCGGGAATCCAACCCTCAAACTGGAAAAGAGCTGGTCTGCTGATGTGCAGCTGAATTATTATGCCGGAAGGCTCCAGGCAGGAATTTCAGGATTTTATCAATACATGCCGGATTATATCTTCGCCCAAACTGGTCCGAATTTATCAGCGATGACTCCGGGTGCAAATGGTGTTAAAGTATATCAGAATATTTCTTCAGCAGTTCTTTTTGGTGGCGAGCTGAGTGTTCTGGCAGGCCTGACAGAATCGTTCAAATTGATTAGCGTGACGAAGTATACACAGGGAAGTGATTTTGCCGGAACACCTTTACCCATGCTCTCACCATTAACCAACACAACAACGCTGCAATTCAACCGCGGCCAACTAACGGCACAAGTAGAAGAAGAAAGCGCATGGGCACAACACCGGATAAATGAATCTGTTGGAGAAGACTCAACACCAGGATATGCCATACTAAATATGCGGCTGGGATATGGTTTTCAAATGCGATCAACCCGTATGGTACTCAATACAGGTATTGAAAACATTTTTGATAAAGCTTATCATGGGCACCTCGATTGGGGGAATGTGATGAGGCCAGGCCGGAATTTTAACATCACTCTGGAAGTGGCTTTTAAATAGTTCCTGAAATGGGTGATAGTTGGTTGTTTAAGGTATTAAGGAATAACTAATTTTGTTACTTATGCAACCGCTGTCATCTGATCATGCTATGCTCGCAAATCTTCTGGATGAGGATGGTAATTCTTTTGAAGCATTCTATAAAACCTATTTCCCTGTTGTGGATAGCTACGTCCGAAAAAATAGGGGACAGGTTGAGGATGCGGAAGATGTTTTTCAGGAAACCACTCTGGTGCTGCTACACAATATACGAAGACCGGGATTTGTACTGACATCCTCGCTTAAAACCTATGTTTATGCGATCGCTAAAAATCTTTGGTTAAAGCGACTCAGAGATAACAAATTGATGCTGGGTGCCGAATTGCTGGACGGCCAACCTGCTTCAGATATAATTGAGATAGAGCGAGATTCCGGAATGTCAGATGAACAGAAAGTTCATGGCTGGCTGGAGCGCATCACGGAAAACTGTCAGCGTATTTTACGAGCTCTATTCTTTCATCAGGAGCCTATAGAAAATCTAATGGTGAAAATGGGCTGGAAAAATAAACACACAGCGGCCAATCAAAAGTATAAATGCCTGGAGCAGGTAAAGAAGAAAATGAAAGCTGACCATAACTTCGTGTCTTAGTGCCTTCGTGGCAAAATACCTTGGCGCCACGAAGGCACCAGGACACAAAGAGTCACAAAGTCAGATATCGCTGGGTGATAATATTACTTCACAGGTATTAACTATTGAAATTCTAAATCAATAGTTATGACAAAGAAAACAAAGATCATACTCTGTATAATTTCTATAGGCTTGTTGGCTACGTGTGCGTGTATCACTTTTTTGGATAGCCGACATGAAAGAATCTATAAACGTTTGGGGCATTAAAGAGTTTGAAGGTGATGGTGTAAGCTGTCCCATCACACCGACAAATTTGCCATTTCACAAGAAAGTGATGCTCTTCTTTTTTCGCTTTGGGGTTTGTCCGGCATGTGTAACAATGAGTTTGATCTATAACTTAGGGAAGCCGTTCAGGAAATGGATAGGAAGTAGAAAAGAGTAACGCTGAGGTTCTACCGCAGGATCGTGCTTGCTCCGGTATAGTATTTCAGATTCATGACATCAGAGCGCAATGGTTTTTTATTCCAGTGATGATGGATAGCCATGGCTGCACCCAATGCACTGGCTTGTGCCATAGAAGCCGCATATACTTCAATGGTTGGAAAGGATGACGCAAGCAGGTTCATAAAGATGGGATTCTTGCTGAAGCCTCCATCAACGAAGATGCGTTTCACCTGTGTGTTTTTCAAAACCAGTTTGGTTGAGGCTACCTGCAGTGTCACCAGACTTCGTATGAGTTGACTATATGCTTCTTCATAGGAAGAATAGATTGAAAGATCTTCCTGTTTAAGAAAGTCAACGCCGGTGGATTGTGCCAGCTCAGGGATAAATTCAATTGTTTGATAATGATCTTCACGAATGTGAAAATGTTCAGCCAATCTTTTTACCTGCTTTTCATGTTCGAAGCCGGCAAACAGACGTGAAGCTTTAACTTGATTTCCTTTGTACGATAAGTAGCAGAGGCAATCCTTTTCCAACTCTTCAACGGTTAGTGGATCATCTGTAAAGGGGTTCAGGCTGATGCACCATGTTCCGGTTGAAAGCAAAACAAATGGCTCCGGAAAACTGATCAGGTAGGGTATAAGCGCTGCCGAGCTGTCGTGTAAACCTGTTCCGGTTAAAACGTGTAGTCCATTTTTAGAGACCGGTACAACGGAATCAGACGGATGTATCGGAGCGAGTTTTTTAAGTACACCTTCTTCCTTAACCCAATCGTGGTAGGAGTTCAATGCAAAATTCCATAGGTTGGTATGACAACCAATGCTGGTGATATCAGAATAGAGTTGTTTATGAAACAGATACGCCGCATACTGCGGTAGATGCAGGCTTACTTTTATTTTTTCAAACAGCGCAGGCTTTGTGTACTTCAACCGATACAGCTGCATTCCTGAATTCAGATTCCCCAATACAGGTGACGCAGTGAACATGGAGAAGGTCATTTCTCCCCCGTAGTCAAAATAGAATTTCCTTTTCAGGTCTTCGGGAAAGGCCTTAAGGTAATTATATAAAGGAGTTACGGGCTTACCATTATTTCCCAGGTTCACAAAGCTTGCTCCATAGGACGAAAAGTTAACGGCTCTGACATCAAATCCATTATTCAGACTGATCTCATAAAAACAGTCTTCTATCCATTTTGTGAGTGCGTTAATATCCTCACACGCTTCCCCGTCTTCATCGATGGTTTCATTAAGCTTCACAGTTTTTTCCAAAACGATGTTATATGCCTCATCAAAAAGAAAAAGCTTCTTGTTTGTTTTTCCAATGTCGAATATGGCAATGACTGGAGTGGGCATGTGCTTTTTTTTTTAGTCCGGAAGTCCGGAAGTCGGGAAGACCGGAAGTTAGCGCCCTGGTCTTTCGGACTTCCGGTCTTCCCGACTTTCAGACTATAAACCCGTAGCTACCGTTTGAGTACCTCGTTCTTTAACAAGTTGCTCCCTTACTTTCAGATCGCGGAAAAGTCCAACTGGGTTTAAGGCTGCGCCTGCGCGAAGTCGTGCTTCTGCAACGAGAGGCCTTGCATCTGTGCGATAAGCAGCCTGGAGAACTTCCTGTGCTAGCGCTACATCATTTTTTTGTTGCGCATGTTCCAAGGCTTTCTGATCTACCAGCAACGCTTGCGCATAGGCCAATTGAATAGCTTCTACGGATTGAAGTAAATCTTCCAGCGGATCTTTTACATTGTGGGATGCATCGATCATCCAGCCCAGGTCGGATGCGTGGTTCATTTTTCGTGCGTCCATGCCCTCTACCAGTTCATGGAAGATGAGAAACAATTGGTAGGGGTTGATACTACCCACTGTAAGATCGTCATCACCATACTTGGAATCGTTGAAGTGGAAGCCTCCGAGTTTGCCCTCCATCAACAACAACGAAACAATCTGTTCGATGTTGGCATTGGGAAGATGATGACCCAAGTCAACCAGGGTGTAAGCTTTCGGTCCAAGTTTTGAAGCATATAATAAAGACTGACCCCAGTCACCTACCGTCATCGAATAAAAGTTTGGTTCGTAGGCTTTGTACTCTACAAACATTTTCCAGTTGTCAGGTAAGGCGGCGTATATCTTTTCAAGTCCATTCAAGGTATTCTCGAATGCCTTCCTGAAGTTTAATTGTCCAGGGAAACACGACCCATCTGAAAGCCAAACGGTAATGGATTCAGAACCTAATTCTTTTCCATAATGAATAACTTCCAGGTTGTGATCGATTGCCTGATCACGTACCGCTTTATCAACATGTTGTAAGGAACCGAACTTGTAACTATGGGATTGATTTTTCTGATCCTGGAACGTATTAGAGTTTACCGCGTCGAATTTGATCCCCAGTTGTGCTGCCAGTGCTTTTATGGATTTTGCATTCTTTGGTATGTCCCACGGAATATGAAGAGAGATAGCACCACTTGATTTGTTAAGTGCGTGAAGTAAACCGATGTCTTCTATTTTCTCTTCCAGGCTCCCAGGTTCCCCGGCTCCTGCAAATCTCCCGAAGCGTGTTCCTCCCGTACCCAATGCCCAGCTTGGAATGGCAACCTGAAAGTCAATCAGTTTGGTAATGATATCGTCATTTCCTTTGACCTCTGATTTTATAAAGTCGATCTTCCGTTTGTGATCGGCAGCGAGCTTGTGATTGTGTTCTTCTATTTGATATTTCTCCAGCTTCATAGCAGCATGTTTACGGTAAATAAAATACTTCTTTCAGGGACACACTCACCGGACTGTTATCCGGATTTGACTCCATGATGTCTTTCATGTAGGCCCACCATTTTTTCATTACAGGATGTTTGGGGAGTTCATCTAACGCTTCCGGTGAATTGATCTGCATTACACCAAAGAGGCTGAGTGTTTCTTCATCCAGGAAAATAGAATACTCTTTTATACCAGTTTCTTTTAGTAAGGAACTTAGCTCAGGCCAGAGCTCATCATGCCTGCGTTTGTATTCCTGAACCTGACCGGCATACAGCTTCATTTTGAAAGCGACACGTTTCATCATGGAATTTACGCAATCAACGGGTGAAAGCCATTCCAACACCACCGTCAACATTCAATGTGTTGCCGGTAGATTTATTTAATAATCCACCGACCAGGGCAAAGCATGCCATGGCGATGTCTTCCGGTAAAATGATTTCATTCAATAGCGTACGTTTTGCGTAGAACGCAGGAAGCTCTTCAACCTTGATGCCGTATGCTTTTGCTCTTCCTTCCGCCCAGCCGCTTGACCAAATTTTACTATCGGCAATGACTGCATCGGGATTGATGGAGTTGACCCTGATTTTATCCGCACCAAGTTCAGCCGCATTCAACCGGCTTAAGTGAAGTTGGGCAGCTTTAGCAGAACCATAGCCGGCATTGTTTGGTCCGGATACCAATGCATTCTTGCTGACAATATTTATAACATCACCACCCAAAGCCTGTTTGCGCATCACAGCAACAGCAGCTTGTGTAACGAGGAATTGACCTTTTACCAATACATCGTATAAAAGATCCCAGTCTTTTTCAGTGTGATCTTCCAGGGGTTTGGAAATTGAAAGTCCTGCGTTGTTTACAATGATATCAACCCCGCCAAAAGCCAGGGCTGCGATTTTCATAGACGCTTCAATCTGTGCTCCGTTGGTTACATCCGCTAGTGCAGAAGCATAGGAATCTTTACCAAATTGTTTTTTGAATTCTTCTTCAGCGCCGGTGAGTCTGCCCTGGTCATTATCGCTCAATACAACACAGGCGCCTTCTTCTGCAAATTTCTTTGCGATAGCTTTTCCTATTCCTCCTGCACTGCCGGTAATCAAAGCAACCTTTCCGGATAATGCCTTTGGCTTAGGCATGCGTTGAAGTTTTGCTTCTTCCAGCAACCAGTATTCAATATTGAATGCTTCCTGACGTGGAAGTGAAGTATACGATGAAATGGCTTCGGCGCCTCTCATTACATTGATGGCATTGATATAAAACTCGGCGGCAACGCGTGCCGTCTGTTTATCTTTAGCGAACGTGAACATACCTATGCCTGGATACAGAATGACAACCGGATTCGGGTCACGCATCGCGGGGCTGTTAGGATGTTTACATTTTTCGTAATACTCGCTGTACATCTTCCGGTATTTCTCAAAAGAAGGAGTCAGTTTCTCTTTGATCGCCTTAACCTCAGAAAGATTTTCATCCGGTTTTAATTCCAGCACAAGGGGACTGATCTTCGTTCTTAAAAAATGATCCGGACAACTTGTTCCCATCGGAGCCAGTACATCCAGGTCCTTTGAGTTTATGAATTCCAACACACGATCATCATCTGTAAAATGCCCAACCATGCGTGTATGACTTGAGCAGAAACCTCGCAGGATGGGTGCGAGTGAAGCAGCTTGTTCTGAACGTTTTTCTTTTCCCGGACTCGTCACTACATTTCCACCGAAGGTTGGTCTGCGTTTACCATAATTCTCAGACAGGTATTCAGCGCAACGTTCTACTACCTCGAGTGTGTTCATATAACTGTCGTAAGATGTATCACCCCACGTGAACAATCCGTGTGAACCGAGCATGATGCCGCGTATCCCAGGATTTTCGTCCAGGCATTGTTTTAGTTTTAATCCCAGATCAAAACCAGGACGTTGCCATTCAACCCAGCCTATAGTTCCATTGAAAAGTTCTTGTGTGATCTTCTTTCCATCCTTTGCTGCAGCGATCGCGATGGCTGCATCGGGATGCAAGTGGTCAATATGTTTGAATGGAAGAAATCCATGAAGCGGGGTATCGATAGAAGGTGCTTTTGATGCGAGATCATAAATGCAATGATTGAAAAGTTCAACCATCTCATCTTCGAACTCAACTCCGCGATACATATTTTTCAGGGCGCGCAGGCGATCTACATACAACGCTGCAAGTCCGCTTCGTTTCAAGGTGCCGATGTCGCCACCGGAACCTTTTACCCACATTACTTCGGTTTCTTTTCCGGTGAGTGGATCTTTTGCCAGGGCTTTACAGGACGTATTGCCGCCACCGTAATTGGTGAGGCGAAGATCTGCGCCCAATAAGTTAGAACGGTAAATAAGAAGTTCAACTTCGTCACCGGCCATTGCTGCTGCCTTTTTTTCATCCCACAGGTAGCTGACGTGTTTGAATTTGGTTTGTGTAATCGCTGCCATACATCTATAATCTTAAGTCCTTAAAAATTTATTCTTGTGGCAATGCATTTCCATACCCGACCAGTATAACGGAAGCGAGTATGGTTAGAATGCCAAGTGTAATCGTTATCAATGTTCTTCGGGAAACACCTTTCCATTCTTTTAGGAATATTCCCCACATATTCGAGATCAGAATGATAAATGCCATATGAAGTATCCACGAACTGGCACCATTACCCAGTTTGCTTTCACCCATACCGTAGAAAAAAAATTGCAGAAACCACGTTGTACCCGCAAGCGCTGCGAACGTATAGTTTGCCAGTAGTGGAGTTTGTTTGTTAGTGTAGTCACCGAACGTTTTGTTTCGTGCATTGAGGATCATACACCAGATGAAGTTTGTAGTAAGCCCACCCCAGAGTAAAACCACGTAGGTAACATTGTTCTGGAAGAGGGGATTGAAACCCAGTTGCACAGCTTCTTCGGCCATTGGCTTTCCGGCTTCAATGCCAAAGTTGAAACAGGAACTCAGTATGCCGGATATGGTAGCAACAAAAAGACCTTTTGAAAGATTGAATTCGGCAATGCTTTTTTTGCGTTGCTCTTCGGGAAGATCTTTCTCTTTCAGAATACCGGCACGACCGCAGATGGCAATTCCGACAAGGCAAACCAGTACACCCAGCAATACCATTTGTCCGCCTTCGCTGGCGAGCATTTGGGAGAAGGAAACTTTACCCGCTTTCGGAAAGTAGTTGTAATATATCGTAGGGATCAGGGCTCCGAATGCGGCGCAGTATCCAAGGATCACTGAGTTTCCAAGGGACATACCCAGGTACCGGACGCCTAGTCCGTAGGTCAGGCCACCAATTCCCCACAGCACACCCATCAGGTAGGTGATACCGATAATAGTACCGCTGGTGTTGCTGATAATCTCAGCAAATCCCGGTACGGTAAGCCAGGCAGCCAGTGGTGGAACAATAAGCCAGGAAAACAGACCGCCTATGATCCAGTAACTTTCCCAAGCCCAGTCTTTTACCTTTTTATAAGGAATGTAGAAACTCCCGGAGGCAAACCCGCCCAGGAAATGAAAGATGACTCCGAGAATAGCACCCATGAATAAAGATTAGTTCGATCGTTCTTTTTGAATAACAATTTTAGCCATCAACCCATGTTTACCTGTCATGTACTGTCATGGTTAAGATAAGTTTTTTAAAGGTGGGGAAAACACTTAATTAACTGGATGGTACAGGACAGATTTTGAGGGTTTGAAGGAATATTTTTATGCACTTTCAACAGGGGTAAATGCCGGTTCCGGGTTGATGAACGGTCACCTTTGAGAACTGCCCTGGGTCTTGGGTAGTAGGATTTTAATTGTTGACGATGAAACATATGTCGTATAGATTTTTATACATCTTCATAGGACTTTTCGCGCTCTCCTGTCAGCTGCAGACGTTTCAAAAACCCGAGTGGCCCGCTATCGCGCGCGAAACCAAACCCTGGTCGCGGTGGTGGTGGCATGGAAGTTCGGTCACCAGGGAAGGCATTACCGCAGAGATGGAGGCTTATAAAAAAGCAGGGCTTGGCGGGTTGGAGATCACACCCATTTATGGCGTGTATGGCGATGAAAAAAACTTCGTTGATTACCTGTCTCCGCAGTGGATGGAATTATTTCTTCACACTCTTCGCGAAGCGGAGCGGCTGGATATGGGTATTGATATGGCTACGGGAACAGGCTGGCCTTTCGGTGGACCATGGGTAGGTGATGCGGATGCCTGCAAAGCTATTGAATACAAAATTTATGAGCTGAAAGAAGGTGAGTCGATAATGGAAAAAATTGAGTTCATTCAGCAGCCTTTTCTTCGCGCCGTAGGAAACTTAATTTATGAAGTGAACGATAATGCCGTAACAGAAGACAGATTGGCACATGGTACTACGAAGGAGCCGAAGGCACGCGTTGATCCCAAACAGATCGATATCAAAAAACTGGCTCAGCCTATATCCGCCAATACGAATCTGCAGGAACTGGCTCTTGACCAGGTAAAGTTTGAAAAGCCTTTGGCACTCGTAGCATTACATGCCTATAGTGATGGAGGTGAGTCAGTCGAGCTGATGGATAAAGTAGCCGACGGAAAACTGAATTGGACTGCTCCCCAAGGAAACTGGAAAGTGTATGCAGTATTTGAAGGCTCACATGGCAAGATGGTAGAGCGTGCCGGCCCTGGAGGAGAAGGAAATGTTATCGATCACTTTTCAGCCGTAGCATTGAAGAATTACTTGTCCCGCTTTGACAGTGCTATGAATAAAGAAGATATCAAATCCCTTAGGGCATTTTTTAACGACTCGTATGAGGTAGACGATGCCCGCGGTGCTGCCGACTGGACGCCTGGTTTTTTTGAAACATTTAAGCAAAAGCAGGGCTATGACCTTCGCGATCACATACCAAACTGGCTCGGACAAGACAGTAATACTGAAATGAATGAAAGAATATTGTCGGATTACCGGGAAACTATATCTGAACTCGTGCTGAATAACTTCACGCTACCCTGGAAAGAATGGGCGCATGGTAAGCACGCCATCATCCGGAATCAGGCACACGGGGCACCTTCCAATATTCTTGATTTATATGCCGCAGTTGATATTCCGGAAATTGAAGGCACTGAACCCTTACGGATAAAAATGGCATCATCGGCTGGAAATGTTACCGGCAAGAAACTGGTATCATCCGAATCGGCAACCTGGCTCGATGAACATTTCGAATCCAACCTGGGTGATATTAAAGACGCTGTTGATTTGTTTTTTCTCAATGGTATCAATCATATTTTTTATCATGGTACATGTTACTCGCCCGTGGAAGAGCCCTGGCCTGGAAGATTGTTCTATGCAGCTGTTCATCTCAATCCACGCAATTCGCTTTGGAATGATTTCGATGCGCTTAATGCATATGTAACTCGATGCCAGTCCATGCTTCAGCAGTCCAGCGCAGATAACGATGTACTATTATACTTTCCTATCTACGACCGGTTTGCAGCTCATGGGCCAGAAATGATCGAACACTTCGATGGCGTGGGCAAACAATTTGAAAATACGGCATTTCGCAAAAGCGCGGAGGTGATGCTCGGCAGCGGTTATGCATTTGATTTTATTTCAGACAAACAAATCAGAAATACGTCATGGAAGGGTAACCGTCTCTGTACGGAGAGTAATCATAAATACAAAGTCGTCCTGATACCGCATTGCAGGTATATTCCCATCGAAACGCTTCAGCATATTTATACGCTGGCTGAGGAAGGCGCGACAGTTATTTTTTATGATGGACTACCCGAGTCATTTTCAGGGTATGGAAATAAAGAATCAACAAAGAAGTTCAACGATCTGATAGCCCAGCTTCCGTTATCAGGCGAAAAGAAAATTGGAAAAGGAATTGTACTGGCAGGAATTGATCTGGATGCCGTACTGGCAAAAGCCGGACTAGAACGCGAAACGCTGGTGGATGCCGGGCTGCGGTACATTCGAAAAATTACACCGGAGGAACAAATACAATATTTTATTTCTAATTCTACTGACAGCTACTATGAAGGCTGGGTGTCTCTTACCCAAGATGCAACGGATGTGGTTCTGCTTGATCCGATGAGTGCTGAAATAGGAAAAGCTAAAGTGAAAAACAGTGCAGGTAAGTCGGAAGTGTATGTTCAACTTCAACCCAGACAAAGTATATTTTTGAATCTCTATGATGGCCACGTTGCTGCCGGGGATTTTAACTACTTCGAAACGACTAAGGATTCAATACTCTTTAAGGGTCCGTGGGCTGTGTCATTTATACAGGGTGGGCCAGCAATTCCTAAACCGGTAACGATCGATTCATTGACAACCTGGACAAATTTCAGTGGTAAAGGGTACGATGTATTTTCCGGCACAGCTACCTATACCTATGAATTTGATACTCCATCTTCAATAACAACATCGGGATCATCAACATGGTTGCTGGATCTCGGCAAAGTTCATGAGAGTGCTGAAGTGATACTGAATGGAAAGTCGCTTGGTAAGTTTATCGGTCCGGTGTATCAGGTTCAAATTGACCAATCATTTATTCAGGATCATAACACCTTGCAGGTAAGGGTATCCAATCTCATGGCTAACCGCATCATCGATCTGGATAAACGAAATGTTTTCTGGAAGAAATTCTATAACGTAAACTTTCCGGCACGGAAAGCCGAGAACCGAGTGAATGGATTGTTCACTGCTTCGCACTGGTCTCCCAGGCCATCAGGATTGCTCGGACCCGTTCGCTTAAAAATATTAGTGGCTAAACACATTGAATGAAACGGCATAGTACAGGACAGTGCTAATGGATACTGACCTAAATTTGTATAGGTTACTAATATGTTTGGTTGCAGTGTTGTTATACTGCTCCCTTTTAGGAAGGGTTAATTTGTAAGAAGGTCGTCTGTGCAGGCGACCTTTCTTTTTATAAGCAACGGTGCGCAATCGTTCTGCGGAGAGCGAAGGCTTATTAAAGCCGATCTAGCTTAAGAAGATTTTTCGTGAAAGAAAGATGAGGACAGCCTCGCAGAGTAAACAGAAACTATCTAATAACCTGGCATTTGGTAAATCATAAGGGTCAACTTTTTAAGTTGACCCTTTGATTTTTATTAAACGTTCCAGGTTAGTATCCCGCGTTCTGATAAGCTGCTTTTGCTGCGGCATCCAGCAGAATACCTTTCTCATCCGTTAAAAGATTCAGGTATGCGGCTGGCCAGGGACGGAATGTGTGGTGCGGTTTGTATTGCCCTTTACCTTTGCCGTTTCCATCTTGTCCGTTTCCATTGGCTGTGTTAGCTGCAACAGGCCACAGACCGGTTTTATCGGAAGCCATTTGGTTGAGATTAGAAACCCGGTCGAAAAGAATCCCGGCGTTATGAAGATCTTCCCATGCAATTCCTTCAGACAAAAACTCCCGGGCCTTTTCATTATATATAAAATGAATGAACATACTCTCCTTGGATGTTGCTGTGGAAATGTATTTCTCCGCATTCGCCTCCGAAGTACCCGGTGTAAAGTGATTCTCTGTTACTGTAATAGCCGAATATCCATCGGAAGCTACAGCGTAGGGTGGAATTCTTTCGGGTGCAGTTAGTGTGCTGGCTTGAGGTTCCCACTCCGTTACCGTTGGCCGGGTTTCACCAGGCTTGTATGATGCACGCTTACGCAGCACATTGATGTCGGTAACCGCTGATGCATAATCACCTTTGCGGCCATAGGCTTCAGCACGGATAAGGTAGGTTTCTGCCAGTCGCATAAGAATAGCATCCCGTGTTCCGGCCTCGCTGTCATAGTTCGCTTCATCACTACTACCACCACGCATCGGATCGACCCATTTACGGGAAGATAAGTAGGGTGCTGTGCGGCCAGCGGCAAGTCCCATATTTGATCCATCATAGAAGAGCCGATAGTAATACCTTCCGGTTTTTGCGGATTGTACCCAGCGTACCATAAACTGGTAAGGCTGACCTAACACGGTAGCGGAATCAAGCGCTTCTTCTTTCTGGTTTTCAATGTAAATAAGTGCGCGCTTATTGATCTTTACGCGCCTTTCCCAGTCATCGGGAGCAGGCGTAGTGAGGTCCAGCCCTACAATAGGTTCGCCAGCAGGTTTGTTTGTATTCCACCATGTACCGCTGGCAGTTGTCCAGCGGAATGAATTGGATGTAGATGCCGGCATATTACCGATGTATTCGGTTATGAAAGTCTTATAGTAACGGGAGTCATTTACTTTATCCCTGAAGTTGTCATAGGCCCAGTCCGTTGGTTTGTAACTTCCAAATGGCCGGCCATAGGCCATTACACGGGTTACCCCGGTGAGATCAGTGTAGTTACCGGTATGATAATTCACTGAACGATTACCAAAGCGGCCGTTGAGTGTTGTGTTGACTTCAAACTGTGCGGCCCAAAGAATTTCAGAATGGGGATTGGTTTGCGAACGCGGATCAAACAGGGTCCAGTAGTCTGGTGCAAGTGCTCCAGCGGCATTGATAACATCTGTCGCAATACTTATGCACGAATCCAGGTCAGTAGAAACGTTGCCTTTGTAAAGCATTGCCAGGTGTTGTTCAGTGTGATTTTGAAAACCAGCGGCTTGTGCACGATGCAAGTATAACTTGGCAAGGAAATGTCCGGCTGCCAGTTTGGTTGCACGTCCCCGTTCAGTTTGTGACACGGGCAGGAGCTGGTAAGCTTCATGCAGATCACCGATCAGTTGATCATAGATCTCTTCGAGTGATGCTTTTGGATAGTAATAAACGCCAGGATCCTGACGGTTGGGAGTAAGTAATAAGGGAACACCACCCAGCTGATTGGAGATCAGATAATAGGCCCAGGCACGCATGAATAGAATTTCTCCCCTGCGCGTATTGGCCAGAGTTTGATCTGTAGCAAATTTTCCGGGCTTGATGGTTTCCAATATATCCAGTGCGATATTACAGTTGTTGATGGCAGGGTACGCTCCCAATGCCGCGTAATCATCATTGTTTTTTGCACCCAGCAGGTTATTGATGTTACCGGCTATCGTACTGACATCCGTTCCGTATCCGCTACTGCTGTACCGCGCCATTTCAATATTAGATGTCATATACGCATCGGTCTCCGGTTCGATAAGACGGGTACCGTATGCATCCCATTCATGTTTCGAACGTGAGAATACATAGATGCCAGAAATTAAACTTTCCAGTCCGGCATCGGTATTATAGTATTCCTGTGTGAAACGCGTTACTGCTTTTTCGTCGAGAAAATCCTTGCATGAACTTAGCACGGTAAGGATTAAAAGTATGATCGTTATTTTTTTCATGTCTTAAATTTTGTAGCGTTAGAAACCTGCCCGTAAACCAAATACCCAACTCTGACTTAACACCGTATTTGTATTCATACCACCCAGCGGAGATGCCGTGATCGTGTTTGCTTGTGATTGCACATCCCAGTTGGTATTGTCATCCGGATTTAGTCCCAGCTTGACAACATCTCCGCCATACAGAAAGAACGGATTCAACACCTGCGCATTAACCTGAAGATTTTTCAGGAAGATCTTGCCGAGAAATTCGGAAGGAACCGTGTAGGAAAGGGATATATTTCTCACGATAGCAAAAGACCCATTGTTGTACTGCATAGCAGCGCTAACGTTGCTTATCGCGGTTGACGCATTCGGCATCGGCCAGCGTCCATCCTGATTGGTGAATGACCAGACATCATTCTCTACTCTGCCATTCGGGTTGATACCACCATAGGAGTTAGGATAGCCGCCAAAGTAGGTTTGACCAACACGGGTATAAATGAATGAACTTAGTTCCCAGTTTTTGTAACGGAAGGTATTCGTAATCCCGCCCGTCCATTTTGGACGATTTGTTCCGCGCACTACATAATCATCGCCGGTGATCCGGTAATCTCTGGCATCTTTTACACCGTCACCGTCACTGTCAACGGTGATCTGATCAACCACTCTAACTGTTCCCGGGTAGTAGTTAAATCCATTCGCTCTGAACTTGGTCATCTCTTCGATATCTTCAGCTGAATTGGTCCAGATACCATCGTGATCAAGTTGATAGTAGACTTGGGTAGGTTCTCCAATAAATAGTGCGGAAGGAATGATATCCTGTTTGCCGTTCATGAGTTCCACAATTTCTTCGCGGTTTGAACTCCAGTTTACGTCAATAGACCAGCTGAAATCAGAACGTTGAACAGCAACACCGGAAAGGGTAATTTCAATGCCTTTGTTTTGAATCTCTCCGATATTCTCCCATTTTTCTACGTACCCCGTAACGCCGGGTAGTATCCGCGGAAAAAGTAGGCCCGTTGTATTTGCTTTGTATAATTCAATGGAGCCTGATACTCGACCTTTGAGTGCAGCGAAATCGACACCTAAATTCCATTGCGCAGTTCGCTCCCAACTAAGGTCAGGGTTTGGTGCCAGCTGCGGCAAATATCCCGCGGCTGCAGTGGATCCATATGCATACATATTACGGGACAACGGACCGGAGGAAGTATAAGGCCGCAGGGATGAATTACCAACCTCTCCATAGCCTAACCGTGGTTTGAATTCATCGAGCCATCCGATGCCACTCATGAAATTTTCTTCGTGCATTTTCCAAGCCAATGCAAAGGAAGAAAAGAAATCCCATTTGTTACCCGGTGCCAGAACGGAGGCTCCGTCATAGCGGCCGGATGCTGTAAGAAGGTATTTGTCTTTGAATGCATAGTTGACTCTGGCCATAAATGACATCAGGGTGTTGTCGCTGTATTCGGAGCCGTATGTGTTTGCTCTTCCTAAGGTGTTCGCTCCCAGATCGTACCAATAGGCCAGTTCATTGACGTTGTTTAATGACCCGGCATTCACACTTTCCATTCTGAATTTTTGTGCCGATTGAAGCAACGTAAAGCCCACAGCATGATCGGTGGCAAACGTCTTATCAAAATAAAGCAGGTTCTCAGCTACCCACGAAAAAGTCTCTTCGTCATTGTAGCTGGAGGTATTCGGACGCCCGCCAAGATGTGACGTAGCTTTGGGGCCTGTCCATGCGCCCCTTCTGAAATCGCGGTATTGCGCGCCGAAGTTAAGCCTGTATTTTAACCAGGGAGTAAACTTGATCTCCGCGAACATATTACCCAATAATGAAGTCGATCGTCTTTCATTAACGGACTGGTCAATATCAATAAGCGGGTTCCATAAATTAATATTTAACTGTGGTGAACGCACATCATTACCGTTGTCATCGGTAGGCGATAAAAAAGGAAACTGACTCATGGCTCGCGAGTATAAATCCTTTGCACCTGTGTTCAGGGTGTTGGGTGCATGAATCCCGAAATTCTGAACAGAGAAGGCTGTGTTAAGCGATGTTCCCATCGTAAACCATTTAGTGGGAGTGATCTCACCACTTAACAGCGCATTAAAGCGTTCAAAGTCCTGATCCTTTTGTACGCCCACTTGATTGAGATACCCTAACGAAAGATAAACTTTGGAGTGCTCACTACCCGAAGAGAGAGATAGCTGATGATTTTGTGTTACACCCTGGCGAACTGCATCCTTCTCCCAATTATAATTTTTTACGTTGTCAGAATTATAAATAGGCACTTCATCAGGCCAGCCCATATCTTTTTCAGCCTGGGTTGTTGGCCGCATTGCTACAATGCCGGCACCGAAATCTTCCCACTGATATCCTGCCATCAGAGCATCAACGGCACGTGGATCGGAATTCAATCCCGGGATCTTTGTTTTATCCAATACCGGATCCGGATACCAGATGTCGGCTGCCTGATCGAGGTTCGTGTTGGTTGTAGGTTGATAAAGACGTCCATTCATTAATGAAAGTCTCCAGCGGTCGAAGTACTCACCTCCATCCATCCAATTGGTAAGGTTCTTATACGAATCAAGTGAAACCGTTACGTTGTAGTTGATGGAAATTTTTCCCTGAGATCCTTTTTTTGTGGTGATCAGGATAACTCCGTTTGCACCGCGCGATCCATAAATTGCCGTGGCCGAAGCATCTTTTAATATTTCAACCGAGGCAATGTCATTGGGATTGATATCGTTCAACGAAGCCGGGGAGGTAAGTGAGTTAGGCGCCGTTATTAAAGGTATACCATCGACAACGTACAATGGACCCGTTGGGCCATTGATGGAATGATTACCCCGGATCGTTATGGTTGGCAATTCACCCGGCCGCATGTTTGAAGAAACATTCACACCGGCTGCCTGGCCTTGAAGCGCCTGCAGTACATTGGGAACGGGACGCTCTTCAATAGTTTTAGACGATACACGGGAAAGTGCTCCGGTGATGTCACTTTTCTTTACGGTTCCATAACCTACAACAACCACTTCCGCGAGTGAGGTGATATCAACTTCTAACGTGATGTCGATAGCGGATTGTGATCCCACCAGGCGTTCCGTAGTAGCATAGCCTATGGCACTGAAGATCAATATCGCTTCATCGGATGGAACATCAATGGAGTAATTGCCATCCGCATCCGTAACAGTACCGGTTGTACTTCCTTTCACCAGGATGTTGACACCGGGAAATCCTTGTTGATCATCACTGGAAATTACCCGGCCTGTAATCGTCCGGGCTTGCATAATGTGCTCAAGCCCGGATACCCGGTAGGGTTGTGTTAGCAGGATTATTCCCGTCAGTAAGCAAGGGAGTAATCGGGATAGTTTAGTTAGAGTTCTTCGCATAATAATTATGGGGTTAATGTGTTTCTCACTATATGCGCAATCGATTGCGCATATATTAAAATTACCCTCACCTCTAACTCAAACTGTCCTGTGGTATCCCGTTTGCGAATTCGATAACATGCTATACCGTGCGAATAAAAAAGAATCACCTCATGCGAATAAAAAAAACGTTACCGAAACTGAATTTTATTTTTCAGCAGGTAACGAATCATGCAGGGTAAAAGAGATAAGAAGAATATCCTTTTAATGCGAAGACATTTGGTACACCTTATGGAGCTAATTTATACACCTCACTTCCTGCTAACAGAAAACAACCTAATCCATAGTCTTCAAAATTGGGTACGGAAGTATGCGTTACAGGTTGACCATCCTTTGGTTCTTTGCCTGTTCCCTGAACATATCCCAGGAAACCATTCGGATGCACCGCATCTTTCAGCATCGCATTCCAGGCTTTCGTAATAACGGGCGTGTATTTTTTTGCATCGAGATATCCATTATTGATTCCCCACGTGATACCATAGACAAACAAGGACGTACCGGTGGTTTCTTTTCCTCCGTAATTTTTGGGGTCATGAAGACTGGCATTCCAGAAACCATCTTTGCGTTGTATGGGTACTAACGCCGCAGCCATGGTTTTGAAATCATCTTCATATTGCTTCCGGTGCGGAGCATCTTTGGGAATGATCTCCAGCACACGAACAAGCGCTGCGAATACCCATCCATTTCCCCGTGACCAGTAACAATCTTCACCGTTGGGTTCTTTGTATGGAGGATCAAAATCTTTATCACGCCACCACAGGTTGTCCTTCGGATTGAATAGACCATTGTCGCCATGGGAGTTGCGGGTGTACATATACATTTCATGCATGCGCTCCCCGTAGGCAGGCTCTTTGTAGATAACGCCCAGTTTTGCAAATACGGGCATGGCCATCTGGATAGCATCAACCCAATTCCAGTCGTCAATCTTGTCTGTCTTCATCATGCTGTCTATGCTGGCCTTTATCTTTTCTATTTTGAAAGGTTGCGGATCCATCAGGTACAGATCAATGTAGGTTTGTCCTGCACACTGATTATCAGCATTGCGGGTGTAAGTTTCTCCATCGCGTAAATTCCATTGATGAAAGTCAGCCCAGCGTACCGCATAATCGAGGTATGCCGGCTTTGCATCTATTTTATACAAGCCCATCAACCCTTCGTAGTAAACACCCCGTGTCCAGATGTTGCTGGCGCGTGATCTTTCATGTACAATTCGCTTACCCACGTCCGGCCATAACGCCATAAAATATTGGTTGGTCAGTCGCATCGCTTCGAGTGTCTTTTCACGAGCAGGTAATTTTTTCTGAGCATCGGTGGAAGAGATGCTTATGATCAGGAAGGCTAATAAAATATAAGGTACTGTCTTCATGCGGTGTTATAAATAATGACATCAAATTACAGGTTGATGGGTTTGAAACCTTCACGCAGTATCCTGTACACTGAATATATTTTTTTAATATCCTGGTGTATGATCAGCGTTCAAACTGAAATTTCAATATTCCCATTGCAATATCAGGTACTCAGCAAGCGAGTATTATGTCTTTAGTTGAATGAGTTTGGAAATAACTACCGCTCGTGTTCAACTACCTTCATGTAGTATCCTGTATGGACCACTATTTGTGTTTTATTTCTATTACGAATTGCTGACTTTTATTGCTCAACCTGTCCAAACGAATTCCGCTATGGGTCACCGCAGCCTGTTTTATGCTCTTATATATATAGCGTTCATCCTGAACGCATGTGCTGATCGGCAAAGTCAGCATTCACCCATTGACCGGTTTGCGCTGGTAACGCGGCATAATGTTGTACTTCAGCACCCCGATACCATGGGATCATTGTCGGTAGGTAATGGCGAGTTTGCTTTCACGGTAGATGTAACGGGTTTGCAAACCTATTATACAGAATATGAAAATGGTATTCCATTAGGAACTCAAACTCAATGGGGCTGGCATAGTATTCCGCAAAAAGAAAAGTATACACTGAATGATGTTGCTAAACTGTATCAGTCATGCGACAGTACCGAAGCACCCTATGCCGTCCAGTATGCAGAGGGAAGAGCAGGTGATGCCACAAAAGCACTTCGTGGAAATCCTCATCGTCTGCACATGGGTTTGATTGGGTTAATATTATTAAAAGAAAATGGAGAAGAAGTAAGGCTGGATCAGCTAACGGGCATTCACCAGGAACTTGATCTCTGGACCGGCAAGATTGAAAGCACATATCAGGTTGAAGGTATTCCTGTTCGGGTGATCCTTTACGGTCATCAGCAAAACGATGGCATCGCGGTGCGCATCGAATCTCCACTTATCAGCAAACAGAAATTAAAAATCAAATTCAGTTTTCCATACGGCAAAGATTGTCACGTGTGCCCGGGTTACGATTGGGAAAATAGAGACAAGCATAAATCGGAGCTGATCGAAAATCAGAATGATCGTGGCTTGTTGAAACACACGTTGGATAGCACACACTATTTTCTGCACACACATTGGAGCAAAGGTGAATTGGATAAAGGAGACGCGAAGCATACCTATATACTCACACCTTCAAAGACTGATGACAGTTTTGAATTCACCGCTACTTTTACACGCGATGCTGTGGATGACAAATCAGATTTTCCATCTACCCGGCAGAATAGCATCACACACTGGAAAAAATTCTGGACGACTGGTGGCGCAGTAGACTTTTCTGAATGCACCGATCCGCGCGCCAATGAACTGGAAAGACGCGTGATACTTTCGCAATACCTTACTAAAATTCAATGCGCTGGATCAATACCTCCGCAGGAAACCGGATTAACCATGAACAGTTGGTTCGGAAAGTTCCACCTTGAAATGCACTGGTGGCATGCAACACACTTCAGTTTGTGGGGACGTGATTCGCTGCTGGAAAAAAGCATGGGATGGTATCAAACCGTTTTACCAAAAGCAAAAGCTACAGCGGCATGGCAGGGTTATAAGGGCACGCGTTGGCAAAAGATGACTGATCCTTATGGTGATGAAAGCCCTTCTGGTGTCGGTGCATTTATCATCTGGCAGCAACCTCATCCGATTTATCTCGCCGAACTTCTTTACCGAAACGATCCATCTCCTGAGACACTGGCGAAGTATAAGGATATTGTTTTCAACACAGCAGACTTTATGGCGTCCTTTGTAAAGCTACGTGATGGCAAGTATCACCTCTGCCATCCATTGATCCCGGCACAGGAAATTTTCAAAGCCGTAGAAACAGATGATCCCGCTTACGAAGTTCAGTATTGGTATTATGGATTAATAACTGCTCAGGAATGGCGCAAGCGCCTGGGAATGGAAGAGGATAAAAACTGGAAAACGATTATCACTAACCTGGCGCCTCTTCCCATTCGTGACGATCTCTATTTGCCCAATGCCACCACACCGGAAGCGTATACCGATGATCAATACAGACGTGATCATCCAGCGGTAGTTGGAGCATACGGTATTCTTCCGCTGAATGATCGTATAGACACCGCGATCATGAGCAACACGTTCGATAACATCATGAACCGCTGGGAATGGGAAACTACCTGGGGTTGGGATTATCCTTTGCTTGCTATGACAGCTGCCCGGTTAAACAAACCTGATCAAGCGATCAATGCATTATTAATGGACGTTCAAAAAAATACCTACCTCGTGAACGGTCACAACTACCAGGACCAACGCCTGAGATTGTATCTGCCTGGCAATGGCGGAATGCTTGCAGCTATAGCAATGATGGCTGGTGGATGGGACGGAAGTGATGACAATGCTCCTGGTTTTCCAAAAGATGGCAAGTGGAATGTGAAGTGGGAAGGGCTTAAGAAAATGCCTTGACCTCCCCAACCTTCCGAAATATACAATCATGTCAATTAAAGTTCTTTTCCCCTGCCCAAGGGGAAACGTCCAGCTATGCGTAGACAAGGGGGATGAGATGATTAAACCGAATTCCTGTTAATAAACCGGAACACATTCTTCACCATCTCCTTCTTCTTCTTCAAAATCATGTACGCCGCTGTCTCTCCCATTACCTGAAAATCGGTGGAGATCACGGTAATACCCAAAAGATCTTTGAGTGGTGTATCGTTGTAAGAGATAATGCCAATGTCTTTTCCTAAAACAAATCCTTTATCGCGTGTCTGTTTTACCAGATTAACCAGATCACTCTCTTCAATGATGATGTAGGCATCGTTTGTGCGCAACTCCATATCCGGATAGATCTCATCGAGGATTTCGAAATCAAATTTCAGATCGGTACAGAATTTCTGAAAGCCGTTTAAGATCTCAATCGGAAATGGATAAACCGTTTTGCGTGGATAGACCAGGATAAGTTTCTCATAACGTTTCAGTATCGTCTGGCCTTCGCTTAACGCGTCATAGATATCCATCTTGAAATCCTGGAATACGGATGCTACATCTCTTTTCAATTCAGGGATATAGTTGTCAAGGATCAATAGCTTGTCTTCCGGGATTTTCCGTAATAGCTGAATCACGTCGCTATTCATACTTTGATGAACCTGTTGCTCATCCTTAAAATGAGGCATCACTACGTAATGATCATAACGTCCAATACTTTCCTGGAGCGTGTTCAGAAATATCTTTGGATCACAGTGATAGATATTCAGATCCACCTGTGCATTTTGCCCCAGGCTATTTACAAAGGAGTTGTAGATCTGAAGCTTATAAGAGCTTAACTTATTCAGCAGAAACAGCACATTGAGTTTAGAAGGAAGCAGCGTTCGTGCCACGTAATAACCTTTCCCTTTTGCTGAAACGATGATCTGTTTCTCCTTTAGAAAATTGTAGGCTTTCTCTACGGTATCGCGGGAGAGGTAATATTCTTCGCTTATCTCATTGATCGAAGGTACGCGCTGTCCCACGCAAAGCACACCTTGTTCGATGTCTTCGATGATTGAATTTACGATCTGTCTGTATTTCGGAATCCGTGATTCGCTGTCGACCCGGATTTCAATAAGGTAATCTGTCTCCTTCATACCGCTCATTTTGTGCAATCAACCATTACTGTAATTCTGATTCAACCCCACGTTGCCATACCCCAGAGTACAGGACAGTTGCCTAACCAAAGATAAATATTTTTATATATTGAGCAATCGATTGCATTTGCTTATTCTGATGAATAGTAGTACGGCTATGACACGAAGGTTTTTCCTGCAAACTGTTTCTACGGCGCCCGTTTTATGCCTGGCCCGGAACAGTAGTGCCTTCTCACAGCAATCTGTAGCCGACTTCGCAAAGAAGCTGGAACCTGTCGGCCGCAACCTGGAATGGGAAAACGGCTATGTGTGGTGCAATAGCCCCATTGATGGGCCGGATGGTAAAGTGCATGTGTTCTATTCGCGCTGGACAGCCGACCGCAAAATGGGAGGATGGTTAAACGGTTGTGAGATTGCTCATGCGGTTGCTAAGTCACCGGAAGAATCTTTTGAATATGTTGAAACGGTCCTTGCGCCACGTGGTGGAAATTTTTGGGACGGCACTACGTGTCATAATCCGCACATTCAAAAAGTAGATGATGTCTATTGCCTGTTTTATATGGGCAACTCCAATGGCAAAACGAACACCAAACGAATCGGTCTTGCTACAGCAACCTCATTGAATGGTCCGTGGAAGAGACCGGACGAGCCGCTGCTTCAACCCGGTGAAACGGATGCGTGGGATGATCATTGTACCACCAACCCGGCATTTGTAAAAAATGCTGATGGAACATATTGGCTCTACTATAAGTCGTGGAACACGCAGGAGTATGAAAATGCTACGGGGCCGATCCGAGGCAACCGAAAATATGGGGTCGCCACATCCGTTAAGCTTGAAGGACCTTATGTAAAATCGAAAAACAATCCCATCCTCGATTTTTCGAACAGAGGAAAAAATGAGCAACTCGAAGATGCCTTTGTGTGGCGGGAAGATGGTAAATTTAAAATGCTGGCTCGCGACATGGGATTTTATAATCACGAAGCCGGACTTTACCTCGAATCAAACGATGGCCTGAAATGGTCTGAACCCCGTATCGCATATTATGATTTAAAGACCTATGTGCAGGAACCGACACCACCGGCACACCTCAAACGATATGGAAGATTTGAACGCCCGCAATTATTAATACGCAACGGAAAACCCGCCTACATGTTTACCGCGGCGCAAGGTGGAAAGTACGGAACATCATCAGCATTTATTTTTAAAATCAACCCATAACCGATCATGAAAAAAGAGAATGTAACCCGGAGAGATTTTATGGCAGCATCTGGCGCAATAGCCGGAGCTCTGCTCGTAAATCCTTTTGGCGCAGTAACATCAAAGGCCTGGACTGTCGCGGATAAAAAAAGAGTAGCAGTTGTAGGGACCGGAAGTCGCGCGCACGGCATGTGGATGAAAGATGTGATTGAAGCGTATCCGGATAAAGTAGAGTTCGTAAGTATGTGCGATGTAAACCCTGGACGTCTGGAATATTTCAAGAAGTCACTCGGACTTAATTGTCCGGTATTCACAGACTTCGAAAAGATGATGAAGGAAATAAAGCCTGATACACTCATCGTAACCACCGTTGACGCTACACACCATGAATTCATCATCCGGGGAATGGAACTGGGTGCAAACATCATCACCGAAAAGCCGATGACCACCGATGAACAAAAGTGCCAGGCCATTCTTGATGCTGAAAAACGTACTGGAAAAAAAGTCACGGTGACCTTTAATTATCGCTACTCGCCACACCGCGCGAAAATGTATGAGCTGTTGCGCGAAGGAGCCATTGGAGAACTCACGTCTGTGGATTTTCACTGGTACCTCGATACCAGTCACGGAGCTGATTATTTCAGAAGATGGCACAGGCTGAGAGAAAAAGGAGGTACACTCTGGGTGCATAAAGCAACGCACCATTTTGATTTGCTGAACTGGTGGATTGAATCTGATCCGGCTGAAGTATTTGCTACGGGTACACTGGATTTTTATGGAAAGAACAATGCATTCCGAAGTACGAATTGTCGTCCTTGCCCACATAAAGGAGATTGCAAATTTTACTTTGACATCACGAAGAATCAGGATTACATGAACCTGTATGTGAATAATGAGAAACACGATGGCTATCTCCGTGATGGCTGCGTATGGAAAGAGGATATTAATATTTACGATAAAATGGCTGCTACCATCAAGTATCAGAACGGTGTGCAGGTGAGCTATTCGCTGACTACATACTCGCCGTATGAAGGATACCGAATTGCATTCAACGGAACAAAAGGAAAAATGGACGTATGGATTGAAGAGAGTAATCCCATCGAAAAGAAAGAATACGATGAGATCGTGCTCACGCGCAACTTCGGCACACGTGAATTTATACGTGTTCCACATACGAAAAGTGGCCACGGAGGCGGTGACAAATTATTGAAGGATAAGATCTTTGGTGGTGTTACAGCGGATCCATTGAACCAGGCTGCCAGCGTTCGCGATGGCGCACTTTCAATCCTGGTGGGTATTGCTGCGCGTAAGAGCTGTGAAACAGGACAGCCCATAAAAATCGCTGACCTTACGAGCATCAAGCCCGGAGCAAAACGGCAGTTTGTTACGGGTTAAAAAATCCTTAAACAACTTCTGGCCCTTCGTCGTGAGAAACTCGCTCATACGGGCGTTGCTATGCCTTGTGCGGCTGCAACACCCGATATGACCGAACTTTTGCTATAGAAACAAACCAAACTTCTTCTGAATTTTGTTTACTTGTAACCCACAGGTAAACTCATGGAGCAGATAATCAATACACTTTCTCAGCCCTGGCCCTGGTACATCGCCGGACCTTTGATTGGACTTACAGTCCCGCTATTGCTGATTTTAGGAAATAAGGCTTTTGGAATTTCCTCCTCCTTGCGCCATATATGCGCAGCTTGCATCCCGGCTAACATCGGCTTCCTTCAATACGACTGGAAAAAGGAATCGTGGAATCTGTTCTTCGTATGCGGGGTCGTAGGCGGTGGTATCATGGCAGCCACCCTACTGGCGTCACCAGATCCAATTTCAATAAATGAAAATCTCCGTCAGGAACTTCAGCACTATGGTATTTCAACGGTTAATGCCCTTGAACCGGAGGAGCTGTTTAATTTTTCAAATCTCTTTACGCTCAAGGGATTTATCGTGATGATCGGTGGTGGTTTTTTGGTAGGATTTGGAACGCGGTATGCGGGCGGCTGTACCTCCGGTCACTCGATCACGGGTATTTCAAATCTGCAGGTTCCTTCTATCATTGCTACTATCTGCTTTATGATCGGCGGAATTATAATGGCGAATTTTATCCTTCCTTTTATTCTAACCCTGTAATCATGGAAGCCAGAAAAGAAAAAGTAAAGACGAATCCTGATTTTGAAGTCCGCTCATTGGATTCCAATACTGAAAGCAACGAACGTTCTCCATGGACAAGCAATATCAAGTTTCTGGTGGCAGGTATACTGTTTGGAATACTATTGGTGAAGGCAGAGGTGGTATCCTGGTACCGTATTCAGGAGATGTTCCGTTTTCAGTCTTTTCACATGTATGGTGTGATTGGTTCTGCAGTAGCAATCGGTATGATCTCTATTTTTGTAATCAAAAGATTTAACATCAAGACCATTCACGGTGATGTCATCGTGCTGCCACAAAAACCATTTCACAAAGGCAATGTGTTTGGTGGATTGCTTTTTGGGTTTGGTTGGGCTATGACGGGCGCTTGCCCCGGGCCATTATTCGCATTGATCGGAGCAGGCTTCTACGTCGTTGCTGTGGTATTACTGAGCGCTATTGTCGGCACGTTTGTGTACGGCTTACTTCGCGATCGGCTTCCGCATTAAGTCTGACTGAAATCACAGAGAATACACAGAAGGGCATTCTTCTATGTATTCTCTGTGCAAAATATTATTTCACTTAGACGTTTCTCTTCAATTGAGGCGCTTCTGCCTGATGATAGATCAACGGAATATATTCGACGGCCACATCACTTTTATCCAAACCAAAAGCTTTTTCATCACTTTGTCCTAATTGCTTCAGTAAGAAATAAGCATTCAATAACAATCCATCACGCAACGTGAATTCATTTTCTACAGAAAGGAATTTCTCGATCACCACAAATTTGAAATCGGGTTCCGGATTATACTTTGTTGAGCCATCCGGGCGGATATGAAGATTCAGTTCCTTGTTAGCTACCAATTCCTTTACAATGTGCTTAAAGAATAACTCTGATCGGGGTTGAACTCTGAAACCAGCATTGATTGTCACTTTGATCACCTTATCATCGATCAATTCGGAAACTTCATATTCCAATGTATACGGCTCATCCGTACGGTGAATGTGGAGGAACCAATATACGTCCGCACGTTTGGGTTTCTTGGAGAAAATGGATTTGATGATCTTTTCTTCAACCTGTTCACGGTGATTTGCTTTTGTTAAGTAAATGAGATGTGTTGCAAATTTTGGAACGTTGTCATCCTGGCTGAGTTCCTGGATCAGCGATGTGTATTTTCCGAGTTCGACAAACTTCACGAGCCGGTTATTGATCTTCCGGGCATAGTACCAGGTATACATTACCATAAAGATGAATAGCTCAAAGAACAAAAACATCCACCGCTCTTTTATCTTGGCTACGTTAGTTATGAAGAATGAAAATTCGATTGTACCAAAAACCAGGAGGAATAGTATCACCAGCACCACGTTCCATTTTTTTCGGTACAACATGAAGTAGGTGAGCAGGATGGTAGTCATGAGCATGGCTACGGTAATGGAGAATCCATAAGCGGCTTCCATGTGCGTTGAGTTTTTGAAGTAAACGATCATCAATACACAACCAATCCATAAAATGGTATTCACACTGGGAATATAGATCTGGCCTTTCAGGTCCGTTGGTTGACGCACCGTTACGCGAGGCCAGAAATTCAGGCTCATAGCCTCACTAATCAACGTATAGGATCCGCTGATCAATGCCTGTGACGCGATAATGGTTGCCGCTGTAGCAATGATAATTCCGGACATTAGAAACCACTCGGGCATCATTTCAAAGAACGGGTTTCGTCCATGCAATAAGGAATCACCCTGATGCATCAGCCATGCACCCTGACCCATGTAATTTATCATGAGGCATATTTTTACAAAAGCCCATGTAATGCGAATGTTCTTCCGGCCGCAGTGACCAAGGTCTGAATATAATGCCTCAGCGCCGGTGGTTGCCAGGAACACCGCACCAAGCAACCAGAAGCCGTGTGGATATTTGACCAGCAGATCATAGGCATAAACCGGATTCATGGCTTTTAGTATTTCAGGATAGTGTGAAATCTGGCTTGCACCTACAACGAATAGCATGCTGAACCATACCACCATGATCGGCCCGAAGGATGATCCAATCTTCTGTGTTCCAAAACGCTGAAAGAAAAAGAGAAGAGAAAGTATTACGATCACAATCGGTACAGTTGGAATATCGGGAATGATCATCTCCAGACCTTCCACCGCAGAAGCAACTGAAATCGGAGGTGTTATAATTCCATCGGCCAGCAACGTTGTTGCTCCTAGTATGGTTGGGATGACAAGTCCCTTTCCATATCTTCTTACTAATGCATAAAGTGAGAACACGCCACCTTCTCCCTGGTTATCAGCCATGAGGGTAATGAGAATGTATTTTACGGTAGTCTGGAGAACCAGGGTCCAAAAGATGCACGATATGCCACCCAATACCAGGGCTTCGTCAATAGTTCGTTCGCCAATAATAGCTTTCAAAACATACAACGGACTTGTTCCTATATCACCGTAGATAATACCAAGTGCCACCAGCAAAGAGGCAATAGTGATCCTGTTCGAATGATTATCCGATTTCATTTTCATTTAAGATTTGATGTAAAATTATTTTCTGGTGAACCGGTAGCCCACACCGGATTCAGTTTGGATGTGTACGGGACGGTTTGGGTCTGTTTCAATTTTCTTTCTGAGCTGGGCAATAAACACACGCAGGTATTGGGATTCATTCCGGTAGGATGGTCCCCATACCTGGTTAAGCAGGTATTGATGCGTCAATACTTTTCCTTCGTTCTTTGCTAACAGGGCAAGGAGCGAATATTCGGTTGCGGTGAGTTTTAAGGGTGAATCGTTTTTCTTCACTGTCCGGGATGCAAAATCAATGACGAGATCACCCAGTTCCACTACGGCATTATTTTCATCGCCATTGTTTTTTCGCAAGGCAGAACGTATTCGCGCCAGTAATTCTCCGGTGCGAAATGGTTTTATGAGATAGTCATTCGCACCATTGTCGAGCGCCTTTACGATATCACCTTCATCGGTTTGTACCGACAAGATGATAATTGGATTGGTATACCATTCTCGCAGGTGCCGCAAAACCTCGTGACCATTTTCATCGGGTAACCCCAAATCCAGTAGTATCAGATCCGGAGGGTGGCTGGCTACGGCGATAAGTCCTTCTTTGGCCGTAGATGCTTCAAGCACGCGGTATTCATTGGACTGCAGCGTAATGGCAAGCAGCTTCCTGATCTGGGCCTCATCATCAATAACCAGTATGGATGCGTTACTCATTTTTTAATCCCGTTATGTAGGATGTTTCGGTTGGAATCTCAATCGTGAATTTGGCACCACACACCGGAAGGTTCTCCAGACGGATACTACCGTTGTGGGCTTCAATAAAACCTCTTGCAATGGAAAGTCCGAGACCCGTTCCTCCGGTTTTTGTTCCTTGTAGCCGGTAAAACTTGTCGAATACTTTTTTTATTTCATTTTCCGGAAAACCAGGTCCGTTGTCTCCGATAGTCAGCACAAATTTTTCTTCATGGCACTCGGCAACAATAGTTATCGTTGAATCTTCAGGTGTATGTATGGCAGCATTGCTGATCAGGTTGTACAGCACTTGTTCCATCAGTCCGAAATCGAGCTTGAACAAAGGGAACCTTTCGGGAATGAAAACAGCTACGTGATATTTTAACAATGCTGGTTCCAGCCGCTGAAGGGTTTTATAGACGAGTTCATTAATGTCGCACCAGTCTTTCTTTACGCTGAAGTGTCCGGATTCAAGGCGTGACATGTTCAACAGATTCTCAACTTGCTGATTTAGCCTCAACGAGGCGGTGGATATTTCTTCCAGTAATTCAGCTTTGTCTTCGCTGCTCAGCCGATCACTACCGGTCTGCAAGTTATCAGCTGCGCCAATGATGGTAGTGATGGGTGTGCGCAGTTCGTGTGAAAGTGAATTGAACAGTGTGTTATAGAATTTAACCGCGTTGGCCTTTTCTTCTTTTGCCCGGATCTCCTTTTGCATCTGGCGGATTTTATAGGTAAGAACAGCATTGACCGATGCAACGATAAAATACGTGAGCAGGAGAAGACGGTCTTCGGTAGCATGTACAATGAACGTGAAGCGTGGTGGAATAAAAAGTATATCCCAAAGTAACGCGCTGAGAAATGAGGCAATAAGCACTGGAAAGATATCCAGAAACATGGCCAGTACCGATACCGTCACCAGAAGCATGAAGGCAACTACACGATACCCCATGAATCCCTGTAAACCCAGTCCGATAGTGGCTACGGCACATACGGTCAGAATACTGATCAGGTATTGATTTTTTTTGGATGGCCTATGAAGTAGGTAATTTTTCATGACTTCTTCTGCATGACAAGGCAAAAGTAGCGGCTGAAATATAAATAGCGTATTAAAGAACCAGGATTCGGTATAAGGATTTTATAAAGATTCGGTTTGGGGAAGGTCAGTGTCTCACCGGAATATGCAGAAGTCACGGAGAATACACGAAAAGGGTTTCTCTTATTCTGCGCACGAATGCATTCAGGGCGTCTTCTTGTTGTCTACAGGTTGCCGTCCAGGGATCGACCGGCTAAACCACCGGATCAGATTTTGAGCTATACGAAATCCAATAAAAGCGCAGATACCGAAAAGTGAAAAGAGTAAGAAGAAGCCCCAGATATTTAAAATGGTAAGTTCGATGGATGCAAGGTTTTGAATCATGAAACGAACGTTCATCAAATATCGAAAAAAAGATTTAGGTAGTCTACCATAGTTTGATTTTTTATATCAACGGCAAACATCTTTCTTACTGTTCGATCAGTTCTTTCAGTCTTTCCAATGACACAGGCTTCACCGCATAGGCTTTTACTTCGTCGAATGTTTTGGCCTGATCCATGTCACGGGGATGCTCCGAAGAACTGACAATGATAATCGAGATGGACTTGGTTAATTCAGCTTTAAATTCCCGGAAGGTTGTCAGAAAATCCCAACCATTTACAACTGGCATATAGATATCCAGAAAGATAACGTCCGGTAGAAGATTGGAATCTCCTTTGCGCTCTTTGATATATTCAAGGGCACTACGGCCGCTGTTAAAAATCGTAATGATGTCGGCAAGTTCACCCAACTCAGCAAGACGCTTAAGCATAAAGGACGACATCGGGTCGTCGTCGATGATCAATATGTTTGGAACTTTCTTGCCCATGACAATACTTAACGGATTTTAAGGTCTGAGTGTATGCCTGCAAAGGTATGTTAAATACCAATGAAAAAGGCCATCTGGACAGCCGGAAGGCTTCCTCACACGGTGCAATTCCGCACATAATCTTACATGCATGTAATCCTGGGCCTCTTTTCAGTCTGAGAAGCGTGAACTAATAGGTTACCCGCACCACAACTACGGCGTGTGGAATAAGCGTTAAACATTCTTTTACACCCGCGTCAATGTTGGTAATTTACTACTGATTAACACACTCGCTTATGCCATCTCAAATTGTGAGTAAGATACTGGACCGTATCGGTCACCCCGAACTGGTAGACGTGCTAAGTAAACTTCCCGGCACAGAACTCAACTCGGTGTTACTGGAAGTTTTCGCACGACAGACCGAATCCCTTACATCGCCACAGTTGCTGAACCTGTATCAAAAGAACCGCTTTGTAAAACCCGCTGACCTGCCGGTGCTTGACCTCAAACGTTGGGAGCTGGATGTGCTTGAACTTTTTCAGCGTCATGCTTTTCAGGCTCTGGAACTTTCGCCTGTGGCTGCACTGGGTTCATGTTCGGTCGTGGCCCTGGCTGACCAGAAGAAAGTGCTTTCTTCATTACGGGGAACGGAAGTGTTGGCTGACGCCACGAATTCCCTGGCGCTGCATATCAGTGATCTCAAAAAGCGAAAAGTGTGGCTTCCTAAATCCATGCATGATAAACTCCGGTTTGGTGTCATCCAGCGTCATGTGCGTGCGCAACAAATTGAGGGCAAGGGTTTCACTCCTCATTTTAAGATCGGATGTTTGGTAACATCCGGAACCGACTGCGGTAGTTATGGTTTTGAAAAAGAAGCCTTACTCGAGCACATTACAGTTATGAAGACGCTCTACAAAGAATATCACAAAGTTGATGAACTCAGTTTTAAGTTTCTTTGCCGTGAAGGGTATGATAACGCACCTGAACTCGCACGCCAGGTAAAGCGTCATATCCTGGAGCAACATCCTGAACTTGAAATTGAAATTGTGGATCAGCCGGAAAAGGAAATCAGATATTATAAGGGAATTCAATACAAGGTTATAATTCGCATAAAAGGCAAAACCTTCGAGATTGGTGATGGTGGATTTGTGGATTGGACTCAACAGCTGTTACAAAATCGCAAGGAGAGAATGTTGTCAACCGGATTTGGTTTTGAATTCATGTACCGAATCGTTAACGGTCAGGTGTGACGGATAACCTGATGTTTTTTTTTAACTTGCTTTACCATCAGCGAATAGTATGGCAAAGACTCCAGGAGGTTGGCATTCGGTTAATTATTCACTTAAGGTAGCGGGTGAAGTTGGCGTAAATAAGTTTGTTCAATCCATTCGGTCAAAAAATACCTGCAAAGTCTGTGCGTATGGTATGGGTGGGCAACGAGGCGGCATGGTGAATGAATTTGATGAAGGCCTGGAGATATGTAAAAAAAGTATTCAGGCACAACTCACCGACATACAGGAAGGCATTTCGCGAACATTCTTCACAACCCATTCACTTGATCAGCTGAAAAAAAAGTCTCCACGCGAACTGGAACGTATCGGCAGATTGAACGACCCATTATATAAAGAGAAGGGAGGAACGCATTACCGGGTAATCACCTGGGATGATGCGTTGGACCGAATCATAAAAGCCTTCCGAGAAACACAGGCAGAACGTTCGTTTTTTTACGCTTCAGGAAGATCATCCAATGAAGCTGCATTCATACTTCACTTGTTTGCCAGGTTATATGGCACGAACAATGTCAACAACTGTTCTTATTACTGTCACCAGGCATCCGGTGTTGGTATAGGCGGAATGCTGGGTTCAGGAACAGCAACGATTCAACTGGAAGATCTGAAATCATGTGATATGATCTTTGTGATCGGTGCCAATCCGTCCTCCAATCACCCGCGGTTCCTTACCGAACTTATGCATTGTCGTAAACGGGGTGGCAAGGTGGTGGTGATCAATCCATCCAGAGAGCTCGGACTTGTGCGATTCTCAATTCCCAGCAGCATAAGTTCAATGCTAAACGGAGGATCTGACCTTGCCTCTGCTTATCTCCAGCCGCATATCGGTGGTGACATTGCCTTGCTTAAAGGCATCGCGAAGATTGTTTTGGAAATAAGAGCCGAAGACACGGAGTTCCTCCAAAAACATACGAACGGATTTGAAGACTTCAGAAAAGATATTAATGCTACTTCGTGGAGTGACATTGAACTGAGCTCGGGCGTTACGCGTGGGGAAATTGAGGAGATAGCACACTGGTATTGCCGGGCAAAGAATGTGGTGTTCACGTGGGCCATGGGCATCACACACCATACGCACGGCGTAGAGAACGTGGAAAGTATTGTTAACCTCGCCTTGCTCCGCGGTATGGTAGGGAAACCACATGCCGGACTTCTTCCGCTTCGTGGACACAGTAATGTTCAGGGAATTGGTTCGATGGGTGTTTCTCCCCAGTTGAAGCAAAATGTATTTGATGCCATTCAAAACCACCTGGGTGTTTCATTACCTCAGTCGCCAGGATGGGACACCATGTCGTGCATACGTGCGGCTTCAGAAGGTAAAGTAGATGTTGCTTTTATACTGGGCGGGAACTTATATGCTTCAAATCCGGATCAGCATTATGCGGAGCAGGCGTTGGATAAGATCCCGTTGAAAATATTTCTGAACACAACGTTAAATCAGGGACACCTTTTCGGATGCAGCGATGAAGTAATTGTTCTTCCCGTTGCGGCCCGTGATGAAGAGAAGCAAACCACTACGCAGGAGTCGATGTTCAATTTTGTAAGGCTCAGCGATGGCGGTATTGTACGATTAAATAATGTGCGATCCGAAGTAGACGTGATTACCGATATCGCGATTGGTGTTTTGGAAGAGAAACAAATTGCTTTTACGAATTTCAAAAATCATCAGCACATACGTGATGCTATTGCAGAGACCATTCCCGGTTTTGAGAAACTGAAAACCATTGATCATACAAAAGAAGAATTTCAGATCGCAGGTCGCACGTTTCATGATGCGTCATTCAATACGCCGGATACGAAAGCCTTGTTTAAAGTAGTCACCATTCCGTCTTTTACGAGTCCAGGCGTCCGTTCTTTCCGTCTGATGTCCGTACGCAGCGAAGGCCAGTTCAATTCCATTGTTTACGATGAAGAAGATATCTGGCGTGGCCAGCAGGAACGGTGGGTAGTATTGATGAATCCGGAGGATATTAAAGAGTCGGGGCTGGTGGAAAATGATAAAGTCACCCTCAAAAGTGAGACGGGTATAATGAGGGATGTGAAAGTACGCGCCTTTGATATAAAGAAAGGAAATGTGTTGGGATACTATCCGGAAACCAATGTGTTGATATCAACCGTTACGGATAAGAGAAGTCTCACCCCTTCCTTTAAAAACACCCCAATCACTATAGAGGCTGAATCCCGGAGGTAACCAGTATTTCGGCGACGCCTTTCACCACCTAAAAAAGGCCTTTAAATCTCCCTCTTTCGCTATATCAGCATTTGACGTTTCTAATGGGAATTGATGTACGGTTCGCGCAAATTCATGGCAATTTTCTTGGCGAGACAAAAGCGTCTTCGGAACTTCACCAGGATTAAAGCCCAAAACTATGATGATGGTTGCAGAAAAACTTGGTTATGCCGAATTGGTTCAGCACGTATATAATTCCTTCAATTTACGTAATGCCGAGGCCGCGCTGGAGGTTATTCATCCGGATGCTGAATGGGCAAATGCCATGGAAGGTGGATTGCTGACAGGCCATGAAGAAATCAATGCATACTGGCATCGCCAGTGGAGCTATATTGACTGGCATGTAAAATTTGGTGATCTAACCGTAGAAGATTCCGGAAATGTAGTAGTCAATACCAACCAGATCATTCGCGATCTATCCGGAAATATTGTTTCTATCCGTGATGTTCAGCACGTCTTCCGTATTGAGGATGGTCTTATCACTGAAATGCGGATACGGTAATCAGCGTACGTCATTTATTTTCTTAAACGCAAAGCCCGGGGCTATTCGGGAGAGCAACCGGAGTATCCATACTTTCCCAACATGTATTTCGGCTTTGCCTTTTTTGATACCGGCCAGCATCCCGGTTACGGCCTCTTCAGGTGAAATGGCAATGCGGGGTACTTCACCTTTATGCCACGGTGTGTTTACTACCGGCATCATTACTTCAATGACCTTCACGGGAACAGCCTTGAGTTGAAAGCGCAGCACTTGAGTGAATGCGTGCAGGCCTGATTTCGTGGCATTGTAAAAAGGGTAGACTGCGCGAGGTGCATAGACTAGTCCGGTGGTAATGTTGATCACAGTGCCTTTGTTTCTTTCCAGCAACGGAAGAAATAATTTACATAGCATTATGGGCGCCACCAGGTTTGTTTGAATTTCAAGCTGTGCTTTTTCGATTGCCGATTCATCTGTTCTGAAATCTGTTTTATGAACCAGTGCTGCATTGTTGATCAATACATTGCATTCCGGATGTTGTTCGGTTATCCATGTGAAAAGCTTTATACATTCTGTGGTCCGCGACAGGTCACTTTGGAAAGTATGAAGTGCAGGAAGCAGCTGTTTCGCTTCTTCAAGCTTTTCGTGAGAGCGTCCGCAAATTAGTATTTTGTTCCCCTGACTTAACAGTACTTTGGCGAGTTGAAAACCTATTCCCGAACTCCCCCCGGTAATAAGTATAGTGCTGTGATGAAATTCCATCGTGTTGTTTTTTAGGAACAAACCTATCACGATGAGAAAATGCTGTCATTAACCTATGTTAATGAGCCCTATTTTTTTTCGGATCCGGCTCAGGGCAACCGGGGTTATTCCAAGGTAAGAGGAGACCATGATCTGTGTGAGTCGTGCTTCGAGTGCGGGATACTCCTCCCTAAAGATGTTGTATCGTATTTCGGCTTCGTAGAGCAGGAATTCCCGTTCGCGTTTTTCTTTTTTGATAAACCCCTTTTCCAGGATGGATATCAGTATATCCTTCCAGCACGGATTTCCCGAGAGCAGCAGTTTCCAGGCGTCATAGTCGATTACGAAAATTTCGGCATCCTCCAGGGCTTCGATGGAAAAGTAAGAAGGAGTTTGCTGAACCATCGCACTGTAAGAACTGATGAAGGTGTGCTCCGGAAAAAATCCTTTGGTGAACTCATTTCCGGATGAATCCAGGTAAAAATAACGGAACAACCCGGAATGGACGAACGCAAATTTTCGGGGTACTTGTCCGGCAGCAATGAACTTTTCACCCTTCCTCAGAATCTGGCAGGTAGATGCTGCTTCCAGTTTTTTGGCTTCCTCCGGGGGAAGTGGTGTTAGTTGGTTCAGTATACTAATAAAAACCGGAATCGTGGTTTTGGAGGCGTTTTGGGTATCGTCTGATAAAATGGTGGTCATTTTTTTGTGATTTATTTTTCAAATTCCCAGAACGTACTGACATAGGGCTGTCACTTGAGCATGGTTACTTCGGGTCATCAAATAAACAACAAAGGTATGACACAAATTGAAGCATTCACCCAAGAACTTGAAAGAGAAGCCATTACAACCCGTAAAATGTTATCCATTGTGCCAACGGAAAAACTTGATTGGCAGCCGCACCCAAAAAGCATGTCATTAAGAAGGCTTGCAACACATGTTGCTGAGCTCCCTACCTGGATAGGCATGACACTCACTACGGATGAGTTGGATTTTGAAAGCAATCCCTACAAGGCCGAAGAAATAAACAGTCGCGAAGACCTGCTGGCTTATTTTGAAAAGAGTCTGGAAGATGGCCGGAATCATATTGCCAAAGGCAAGGAAGATCAACTTGAAAAGCCCTGGACTTTACGCAGTGGCAAAACCATCTACAGTACAGAACCCAAGCGTGATGTACTCCGTATGTCACTCAGTCAGATTATTCACCACCGTGCACAATTAGGTGTTTACCTGCGGTTGCTGAATGTTCCAATCCCGGGAAGTTATGGTCCGAGTGCTGATGAGAGTTTTTAATTTTTATTCATCAGACTCATAAACGGTTGTTGCGCCTGTAAGCGCAGCAACTTAAATCAATAGGCAAAAAGAAGGCCATGGCTCGGCGAGCTATGGCCTTCTTTTTTTTACTGCCTTAGCGTGTGATTGCAATTTTGATAGGAGTGATATTTTACCTCCGCACGCAACCGTACTAAATTAATAGAACGAATTGCGTACCTACTTAAGTCAACAACTCTACCACCGTCAAACGGTTGCCATACAAATCAAGGCAGTGAAAAAACTTACTGGTCTCGGATGACACTAACGTCCCCACCAACGTAACGCCGTTCTGTTGAATATGCTGAAAAAGTATTTCAATCTTTTGCGTGTAGATAACCAACGTAGGCTGCCCGGCAGTTTGTTTGCCGACTGCAGCTTCCTGTTCAGGCCCTTCTGCTTTCAGAAACCATACGCCAATATCATCATCCTGTGAAAAGGCAATGTGCAGAAACCGTTGGCCGGTGGGCGACATTGAATCAAAGATTTTTGTGCAGGCGAAATTCTGTTGATAGAATGCAAAGGCTTTGTCATAGTCGTGTACTAAAATGACGATGCGCCCCAGACTTGTTTTGACATTCATAAAGTTTTAGTTGTAGTGGCCAAAAGGAACGTATTGATAATCTTTCGGTATAACGAGATGCATCATATAAAAGAGTATAACGCCAGTTATGACTATACCTATACCCATAATAATCCAGCTTTGATTGACAGCCGTTTTTTCACCAACAAATCGTTTCATTTTGGAATGATGTGCACATCCAACATGCGTAAAGAATGCCAGAATAGCCAGGCCATAATGAAAGATGAAATAGAACTTCAACGGATTATTATTGAGCGGAGAAGCTCCGTAATACAAGTTGGTGCCCAGGTGAAATATATAGCGTCCGAGTAATACAACACTGGTATGAGAGACTAGAAAATAAACAAAGAACAACCCCGACCAAAGCTGAAGCTTGTCAAAGATGGAGGGTGTATGATTCCATTTTTTTCGAGCCAATGAAATTCCAGATGACACCTGTATAACGACAGCAAGCAGGAGAAAGGGTTCAATGAATGGATTTCTATAAAATTTGCGGATAGATTCCATAAACATAATATGAGCATCCGCTCCATTAACAATCATCAGGTGATTTACAATATGCAGACCAATGAAAAGACCCAGCAGGATTCCGGAGATGTAATGGATCTTTTTTGTCATGGGCTGATGGTTATCGGCGTTCCAAGGGGAACGTGCTGGTACAGTTCATCAACTTCATCATTAGTCAGCGCGATACATCCCGCGGTCCAGTTCATGAAGCGATGAAATTTACCGATAAAGCCCAGACCATCCCGGATACCATGGATCTTTATTTCTCCCCCGGGAGAAACTCCGTTTTGTTTAGCTTCCTTTTTGTCTGATTCATTAGGATAAGAGATTCCCAGATTTTTATGATATCCGCTGTTTGGATTTTTGTCGTTAATGATGTACGTGCCTTCTGGTGTTCGCTTGTCGCCTTCGTATTCTTTGTCACCCTTAGAATTCTTGCCAATGGAGATGCTGTATGTTTTTAACAACTGGTCTCCGGAGCACACCTCCATACGTTTATCACTTTTGAATACCATGATCCTATCGATGACCGCATCGGCAGCGATTTTTTTCTCTGGTAAGAAGTAATAAAACTGGACGGCAATCAGCAGCCCGATCACAAGTATCCATTTTTTCATGAATGCAATACAATACTTAACGTCGTGAATATCGACACCTTTTTGGTTTTCGGCAACGATAATCTTCCTACTGAGCAGAAGGTTGTTTTTGATTGCGCATCAGGTAAAGTTTTCCGCCCAGCCAGGTAAGCGGAACTCCGGTTGCAATGCCCAGAATGTTATACCAGGGTTTTGCAAATTCCCACATGGCCATAGCGCCTGCAAACCATAGAAGAGAGCCGATCACTCCCAGGATGATCACTGCTTTCATAGCCTGCTCCCGGGCAATAACTGCGGTGAGGTATGCGCCGGCTACACAAAGTATAGCGCGATAAAAAAATGCGATGGCGAGCAAACCAGAATCCAGCATAGGTTCGCCATACGGAGGATATACGCCGGTAACGTGAAAAACGTGGTCAACAGCAACGGATAGTATGGCAGTCGCAAGAAATCCGGCGAGAATGGAAAGAATTAATCGTACCATGATTAGTTTGTTTTAGATAGTGAATTATTCCGTTGGCTAAACAAATCTACCAGGTCTGATGAATTTCTATATGGTGTAAAGGCGACAAATTAGTTGGCCGGTTCCGACAGGTGATGGCTGCAAAGAGTGCAACCCTTCACTGTTGTGAAGTAAGCAAGTCAATCTTATGTTATAAGTATTGTTTTGTCCGTGCATTAATCCACCATCATCAGGTTGCAATCATAACTGCTGCCGTTCCATTTGCAGGTTTCACCGTCGGCATTGGCTGCTTCACTTTGATCGATCAGATCCGTGGTAATAATCTGAAGGTCGTGCAGGCCGTTCGTAACAGATCCGAGAACGGTATAGCTTTGTGTAGTATTGGTTTCACCGGTAGGTTCCGTTCCTTCAGCATAGTAATCACGGATGAGTTTGTCGACCAATTGAATGGAGATGATCTCATTGAAGCCTTGTTTGTCAACGGAATAAAAAGTAACGGTCTCTGATTCGTGCAGGTCAATATCGCCGCCAGACTCACTTTCCGTTACGATCACCACAGAGCAATTTTCCGATAGTTCTGAATCTAATGACAGACTCACACTGTGCTCGGATTGCCGCTCGGTGATGTCAACAGAAAGCGGAACTAATGAGGTGGTTTCATCCGGCATTACGGTGTACCAATCCAGGTAAGTTCCAGCACCATCTACGCGTGTGAGTTGAAGTATTTTGAATGTCTCACATTTTCCGGAAGACGAGAAGAACTCGCCTTCTTCAATATATTCCCAGGCGGTGATCCTGACATCCGCATCTGTTATGTCTTCCGTCAATTGAACTACGGAGTCTTCGAAGAAGATGCTTCTGAATATCGTGATAGCAGACGGATTATCTGTAAGGTCGACAGCAATGTTGAGCGCCTGATGTGGTGGAGGTGTCTGACTCACGGGAACTGATTGAACAACTGCCGTTGTATCGGTCAGCGTTGAATCACCCGTAGTAACGGATTGATCCGTATTCGTTTTACAATTGTACAGGCCGAAACCGGCAATAAGAATGGAAAAAAGGAGGTAGGGTCTTTTTATCATAAACGGTTAGTTCAGAGGGTAATTAAATATAAATGTTTGGATACAAATGGCAATATGGCCGGCATTCGTATCTGGACGGAAAGTGTTCAAATATGACCAGAACGGATCACGTAAACCCGCGTTAATTACCTGAAATCACAATTTTTGATTCGGGTATCGTTCTTGTCATAGTCATCGGGTATTTTTTTTAAATCTATACCTATGTTTCTTACGCACCTCAAATTCTTTGTCCGTGTTTTCCTCCGGGACAAATTCTTTTCCGTATTAAATATTCTCGGACTTGCGCTGGGTATTGGTGTAAGTATCATTTTGATGCTTATTCTTCAACACGATCTGACATTTGATAAGCACTATGCGAACCATGAGCGCATTTATCGTCTCGGTGGACATTTGCAGGCAACGGGTATCGATATTCGTGTAGCACGGTCTGCCCGCGAATTGGGCGGCATACTAAAGGATGAGTTTCCTGAGATAGAGGCTGTAACCCGTGCAAACAACTGGGATCATACATTAATCAGGTATGAAGACAAAGGGAAAGAGGTAGCATTCTACGAAGAAGATGTTGTGCGAACAGACTCTACGTATTTTCAAGTGTTCTCGCACGAATTTGTTGCAGGAGACAGGAATACCTGTTTGAATCAACTCAACAGTATTGTTATAACCGAATCCACCGCTGCCCGATATTTTGGTAATGCCGATCCATTAGATAAAACGCTGATGGTTGATGACCAGGCGTGGAAAGTTACGGCGGTGATCAAAGACTTGCCGGAAAATACGCACCTCAAGTTTGATTTTCTGTTATCCGGATTGAGTAAGTCACGTGAATGGACTCAGGATGCGGGCCAGATCAAATCGGAAGCCTTCTGGAATCCAGATGTATATCTGTATATGCTAATGACTGAAAACTATAACCCGCAACGGTTCTATGAAAAATTCCCTGGCGTTTATAACAAGTACTATAAATCATTTGGTGATCAGGTAGGAGGCAAGTACGGTGCCATTATGCAACCCCTGGCTGACATTCACTTTCATTCTGACCTGAGTGCAGATGAAGCCACCGGAAACATTAACTACCTCTACGCCTTTACCGGGATCGGTATCTTTATCATTTTGTTGGCGTGCATCAACTACATGAATTTGTCCACGGCTAAGTCGGTGAAGCGAGCCACGGAAATTGCTATGAAGAAAACCCTGGGCTCAGGAAGAAGAGCGCTCATCCTTACGTTTTTAGGTGAATCCGTTTTCCTTTCTTTCATTTCCCTGATCATAGCCATTGCCATTGTAGTTGTGGTGCTCGATGCAACTCCCTTTAATGATCTCATCGATAAAAACCTCAGGCTTAATATTTTTGGAAGTCCCGTTATACTCTTCGGTTCATTCGGGATCGCCCTGGGTATTGGAATTCTCTCCGGTCTGTATCCGGCATTTTATCTTCCTGGTGTGCCTACCCTGGCTGCTTTAAAAGGTTCTTTTAAGAACAGAAAATCCAGTCATGCCTTGCGAAAGATTTTGATCACCACGCAATTTGCGATCTCTATTTTTGTGGTGGTGTGTACGTTGTTCATGCAGGATCAGATCGATTTTATGCGCGACACAGATATGGGCTTCAACAAGGAAAACATATTGATACTGCCCATCCAGGACACACTGGTGCAGCATCAGATCAATGCCATAAAAAGTGAGTTTCTTCAAAATCCAAAAATACTGGATGCCACTACATCGTATCAGGTATTGGGTATGGGCACCGGTGGTCCCGTGATGTGGGCTGAAGGCGAAGAAGGCATGAAGCAACAGGCGTTCTCCATGATCACTGTAGGTAAGGATTATTTCAAGACCATGGGTATTGAGATTTTGAAAGGCCGTGATTTTCAACCCGCACCCGATGCAGATGTAGATAATATATTTATGTGTAATGAAGCGGCTGCTAAACTCATGGGCTGGGGAGACAATCCAGTCGGAAAGAAGGTCAGGTGGTTCCATGGTGAAAAAGATGGACAGGTGATCGCCCTGATCAAGGATTTTAATTTTGAGTCGTTACACAACCCGGTAGATCCATTATTGATCATCAAGTCAAGGGAAGAAGGCGGATTTCTTCACCTGAAAGTATCCGGTGACGGATTGCCGCAGACCATGGATTACATTCGCGAGAAGTGGGCAGGCTATGATCCCAACCATCCGTTTGAATATTTTTTTTTGGATGAACGTTTCAATGAACAATATAAAGCGGATGAGACACAGCATAAACTGGTTTCCGGATTGTCCTACATCTGTATTTTTATTTCTCTTCTTGGATTGCTGGGCTTGTCAGCGTTCACCGCAGCGCAACGCACAAAAGAGATAGGTATCCGTAAAGTACATGGGGCTAGTGTGCCGGGTATCATTTATCTCTTGTATCAGGATGTGATGTACCTGGTGATCATCGCGGCCGTGTTGGTAGTCCCTGCTGCATACTACATCATGGATATGTGGATGGGTAATTTTGCCTATCGCATGGAACTAAGTTACCTGACATTTGGTGTAGTCACCATGCTGGCGTTATTGTTTGCTTTTTTAACAGTGGCATTTCACTCCCTGAGAACAGCAACCACAAATCCGATCGATTCGCTTAAGTATGAATAGGTACGCCGCAGAGATTAAATTCATTTCACAAAGAACATAAAGGAGACACGACGTCATACAAGTATTTTCTCTGTGTATCTCTGTGTTTCCTTTGTGCAACTCTGTGATATGGATTTCCAGCTAATTATTAAAAACGATGTACGCATTTAACGAGGTAGCGATCAGCAGCCAGATAACATAGGGTGCGATCCAAAGCGATTTTAATTTCAGTGCAGGCAGATAAACCAATAGCCAGTACGTCAGCAACAGGGTGAGCACGGAAATGATTATCAACGCGGGCTGTGGGTCATAAAACTTAAAGAATATCGGATTCCACGAAACATTTAGTATCCATTGTAGGCTGTACAGGATGGTCAGGTGAAGTTGGTTTTTTACGGCATTCCAGGCGTACATCATATAAATGGCAAAACAGATCATGATGGTAGTCCATGCAGCACCAAATACCCAGCCCGGGGGAGTCCAGGGAGCTATGTTCAGACTTTGATACCAAGCGGAAGAAACGCCTTCTTCCGTAAAGATTGATCCAATACCCAAGGCAGCAAAGTTTAGTACCAAAAAAATCAGAAGCAGGTAGTACCATTTCATAGTTTGAATAGTTGGTTAGACAGGAAATCTGAAAATCTTGTGCCGGAGCCGTTAGCTAGTGTCTCGTTTCGTAGCGGGCATATGATTTGAATAGCGATAGATTCCGTATCTTAACTGTGTGTTTCTTTCATAAAGATGCAGGTCAGAAATGAAAACCAGGGCTGTAGAAATTGATCTTTCTCACAAAGAGTTCCTTACCCTCAATAAGGACTATGAACAGGCTGCGGCCGTTGTCGACCTGGTTTATGTAAAAGATGATGTGGCAGGCATCTCACGCAAAGCTTCGGGTAAATCATTCACCTATTGGCATGGGAACAAACGCGTAACGGATAGCGCCACGCTGGAGCGGATACGCAAATTGGCTATTCCTCCTGCCTGGACCAACGTGTGGATATGCATGAAAGCATCCGGTCACATCCAGGCAACGGGCACCGATGTGCGTGGAAGAAAACAATACCGGTATCATGCGCGCTGGAATAAGGTGCGGAGTGAAACCAAATTCCATCGCCTGTATGCATTTGGACAAGCATTGCCATCGTTACGCAAGCAGCTTAACAAAGATATTTCCATTTCAGAGTTGTGCGAACGTAAGGTATTGGCAGCTGTCATTCTGTTGATGGAGCGTACTTATATACGGATCGGTAATTCGGGTTACGAGAAAATGAATGGCTCGTACGGCCTTACTACGTTCAAGGATAAGCACGTGGAAATTAAAAGTGATGCCATGAATTTTTCGTTCAAGGGAAAAAAAGGCATTTATCACGACATTACATTAAAAAATAAACGACTCGCCAAAGTAGTTAAGGAGTGTCGCGATATTCCGGGAAAGGAATTGTTTCAATATTATGATACGGATGGCATACGGAAGAGCATCGACTCTGGAAGTGTAAACGAATATATACGGCAAGCATCCGGTATTGACATCAGTGCAAAAGACTTCCGGTGCTGGGCCGGATCATTGAATATTTTGCGGGCATTTAAATCCATGGACGAAGCGCTCACACAAACGGATCGCAAACAAAATATTTTACGAGCCCTGGACGAAGTAAGCTCGAAGCTGGGTAACACGCGCACCGTCTGTAAAAGTTACTATGTACATCCAGGGCTCATCCAGTTGTATGAAGAAAATAACCTCAACAAGTATTTAAAAGACCTGGATGCTGTTGAAAAGGAAAGCACAACGTCTTCACTCACCACTGACGAAAAAGTGCTGATGAAGATTCTTAAGGAGCTTCAGTAGAACATCAATGACAACAGCGGGCCATCAATTATAAAAATCCGTCCACTTATTTCAATCTGATATTGGCGAGAATATTCCAGCCATCGATTCGTACCAGTACGATAGCGAGTAATGTTATTTGCGGATCACCTTGAAGAAAGCGTGGACGGCCGCAGGGGTTTCAACGACATGTTCATTTTTTAATTCCACGAGATTACCGTGCTGCTCAAACAGGCGGGTTCCATTACCGAGAAGAATCGGAGCGATATGGATCCGGATATAATCCACTACCCCCGCAGCCAAAAACTGTTGAATGATACTGGCGCCTCCCATGACCCATATATGTTTGTCACCCGCTGCCTTTCTTGCCTGTGATAGCGCTTCCAGAATTCCGCCGGTTACATACGTAAATCCATTGACCAAATTTGAGGGTGCATGATGACAGACCACAAAAGCCGGAACAACGAAAGGCGACTTCCCTCCCCAGGGCAGGTCAATGGCTATTTTGTAAGTGTGATTTCCTGTAATGACAGCTCCGGTAATGCTGACAATTTCATTCAACAGCCTGGTGTCTGTTTCTGTTTTATTCGTAAACATCCAGTCGTGTAGTCTTTCTCCGTTTTTACCCATGGGTTGCTGAACGGAGATTGCCGGACCAGCAACAAAACCATCCAGCGACATGGTGATCTCTGCTATTACCTTTTGTACCATGATAAATTAATTTATAACAAACATACATTGCTGTATGGATCTAAGCCGGTGTGAGGAACGTCATATTACAGGTGTAATTGCGACACGCTGATTTGCTTTCACGACTTAAACATCGGCAGTGGATTTAGCGGATGCCTGAAGAAATTTTTTATCGTTGCTTTGATGAGAAACCAATGGAAGCCATGGTTCGGAAATTCGATTTTGTTTTCCTGTATGTGTTTTTTGTCCGCATTAAAGGTTACGAATCCAAGGGAGACATCAATCCAGTCTGCTTTTCTGAAATTCTCTACCAGACTTTCATGCGTTCCCTTATATGCATTTTTTTTATGGTGCCAGTAGATCATCAACGATATTACTTCGATCCAATCCGGTCTGCCTATTTCGGATAGGTAACTTTTCATTTGATTGATAGAAGGTTCAAGGTAATCAAAGGTGTGATTGGTCCAGATGCCGATATCGTGATAAACTGAGGCTATCGCATACTTTTCGCGGTTGGTTTCTTCTGAATCCAGCAACAGGCAATTTAAAAAAACACGGTACACGTGATTTCTGTATCGCTCATAATCATCATTGATGACCGGTTTAAATTCCAGTAGCAAAATTTCAATGATCTGATATGTCATTAAGGGTAGCTATTTACAGTATGGTTTGATGAATCTGTAAATAGCGAATAAGCTTTTCGCTAAACGAACTTATCAATTTATACTCCAGCACGTCAGGTGGAACACTTACCAGGTAATTCAGAAAGCGCTTAGTCCGCTCGCGGTCCCTGATTTCATCGGAAACTTTTCCGAGGTATGTGCGAATGGTAAAGAGGATGCAGTTGGATTGCGGCAACCTGGATAATGTTTGATATTCTATCCGGATGAATAATTTCTCACCAATCGTTTTTTCATCCCAGTCTTCACTCTGTGATAATAGTTGGCGGTAGCGTTGTGCGTGTTTGGGAGACAGATCAAGCTCATCACATACGCGTATTCCCCAGTTGCTTCGCTGTACAGGATGGCCGTTGGGTATTCGTTCCATGAGTTTGCTGGCAGCCTGGATCATCGGGTTGAGTCGTCCGGGTAACGGTGCGTGAATGGCCATCATATTTTTACCAAACTTTTCATCCAGGCTCCATCCGGCAGGGAAGCACAGTTGACCGCTGATCAGCTCACCCCGCTCATTGAGAATGATCAGGTCTTCCTGAACCTGGCGGCCAACCCAATCGAGTGGCTCAATTGGTAAACTCCTTGCGTCGCCGAACGTGAATTCATGTGATTCATTCAGTTGTTTGTTAATCCATATTCCGGCGGATCCACTTCGGTGCAATCTGAACTTATGGGGTGCGTGTATTGACATGCTGGTGAGCACTTTTTCAAGTGTTTCCCATTGTGCCTCCCCATCATCGTCTGAAGATTTGTAGTAATATGAATGGTCGTGGTCAAGCAGGCTTCGTTTGAGTTTTATTTCTTCAATATATTTTTCGTCACTGTCTATTAACAGGTCATTTTCGGTGAGTGGGGTAGTGCCCATACGCAGATCAAACGTTTTCGAAAATGGAAAATGCTTCAGCATCAAACAAAGTATTGAATTGTACCGAAATCGCCTAATCCGGCATATTGGCCGTTTTTGAAATGTCGATAAAAAACACCCTGTTGCAGGATAAAGATGGCGGCATATCTAAAAGGGGTATCTCTCATTAAACTTTGGTCCTTTTCTTGACTCTAAGAGGTATAAATGAAAATGATTATGAGAAAGAATTTCTTGCTGGTAATTGCGATGATGATGAGTACAATCATTTTTGCACAACATCATAAAGGAGATGGTAAACGCCATGATCCAAGTGAAACGATGAAAACGGTGTTGTCTCTGAACGACAATCAGTATGCAACGATCAAAGGAATAAACAAAAAGTATGCGGAGAAGCAAACGTCTCTCCGACAGGATACATTACAGAGCCGTGATGCAAAACACGATGCTGTAAAGTCCCTGAACCAGGAACGCAAACAGGAGATACAGGCTGTGCTTACCGCTGAGCAAAATGCAAAGTGGAAGGCGTATAAAACGGAGCAAAAGACAAAGCGAAAGGAGGAGCATCAGAAGGCTGTTGAAAAGCATCAGGCAGAAATGAAGGCTGCGCTTTCGCTTTCAGATGAGCAAACGGAAAAAATGAAGCTAGCCGGCAACGATTTCAAGGAAAAGCTTCACGCTGCCCGAAAAGATAATAAAGGTGACAAAGCTGAACTCAAGAAATTGAAAACAGAGTACGAGACCGTTGTGAAAGGCATACTCACTGAAGAGCAGTATCAAAAGTGGACTTCGCTAAAAGCTGAGAAACGGAATCATCACAAAGGAAAACATAAACATAAGTAAGGTTTGAGGGTTAGGTGGTTAGAGCTTCTCCGAAAGGGGGAGCTCTTTTTTATTGTCCAGGGCTACAATCAGCCACAGCGTTATCAGGCATTAGATTTTTCTCTTCTCCGGCATGCTAAAGGATAGAGGTACCATATTCGATAAGGAACCTGAAACACCTGCTCAGGAGGAGATAGATGAAACAGGGGAATTCTCCACGGCTGAAGGATTAGACGCCAGTGCGGGCAATCTGTGGATGTTTATCAAATCGGGTCAGGAAATCCACAATAAGCAGCCCGGTAGAGTTGTTGAGCTGGAAGATCAGGCAGTGGTTCCGCCTGCAAGACCTTCAGGAAAAGTATTGCCGTTACAACGGTCGGTAACGTGGTGGTCAGAACTAAAACAGCGTATTCGGTCTGTTTTTGTTAAGCCAAAGCGTGATGCCTTTATAGCCAGCTTTTTTAACGATGATGACTATGATCAATCGCACTATGCTTAAAATAGAAAAGATCACACCCCATCTCTGGTTTGACAGTCAGGCCGAAGATGCCGCAAAATTTTACACGGCTGTGTTCATGGATTCAGGGATTGACAAGGTAACGCGCTATACGAAAGCGGGCTACGACATACATAAACGCGAAGCGGGTTCAGTCATGACAGTTGAGTTTCACCTGGAAGGACAACACTTTATAGCGCTTAATGGCGGACCGCTCTTCAATTTTAACGAGGCGGTATCCTTTATGGTAAACTGCGAAACACAGGATGAAATTGATTACTACTGGAATAAACTCTCTGAAGGCGGAGATCCACAGGCTCAGCAATGTGGCTGGCTGAAAGATAAATTTGGTTTGTCTTGGCAGATCACACCGGTGGAATTAGCGGAGTTGATGGAAGACTCAGATCATGAAAGAGCTGAACGTGTGATGGAGGTTATGCTGCGCATGAAGAAACTTGATATCGCTGAGATCCGAAAGGCAGCAAATTCAACTGAAGAAGAAGTAGCAGTAGTTTGATAATGCACACAATTTTTAAGATATAAATATATAAACACATGAAAAAGTTGATCAACACACTGGCCATAGTTGCATTATTATTCATTATGGCACCATTACAAGCCGATGCCAGAACGAAATCGGTTTTACGTACCCGTCCTGTTACTGAATCTTCCGCTTCAGAGGCAGAAAGAGCACGGGTACTTACTACCAGGCTGGAGGAAATCAAGGCCATGGACAAGTCATCGTTAAGCCGAGCTGAAAAACGCCAATTGCGCCACGAGGTACGCTCAATTGAAAAGGAAATGAAGACTATGAGCAGTGGGGTTTATATTTCGATCGGTGCGTTGTTGATTATCATTATCATAATTCTTTTGGTTTAATTGACGGGTGATAACGCGGTGGTCAGTCACTAACCACTTTGTCACACAGAATTTTGGCCCAGGGAAAATTTGGAGAAATAAATCCCTGGCGCCAATTCAACCTGGTTATTTTCTCGTTAAGAGAATCTATTTTAAAATAATTTCGCCACGTTTCTGAGTTGCGGAGCCATACGATTTCTTAAGTAAAGTCAATCGCTTTACTTATTTTAGTTTGTCTTTTAAAATTCAGAACCGATGCATACCAGGAGCCGCACCCGCGCATGGCGAAGTTTGATCTTTGTTCCACTGATTCTTCCTTTTTTAGCGGACGCGCAGCACGTAAATAGTGACCGTGAATCGCGAGTTGATCGTGTTACGATTTCTTCACAGGTGCTACAGGAGAAAAGGACAATTTATATTCATTATCCTCAAACCGCTACAAATGATCCCGTATCGGGTTATCCGGTTCTGTACGTGTTGGATGCTGATACGCATTTTAGCCTCATCTCCGAATATTGTGATTACCTGAGCCGCTGGGATGTAAATGTTATGCCCGAAATGATCGTAGTAGGAATAACCAATACTGACAGAGCACGAGACCTTACACCAACACACACTACGCTGGATTATTTTGGAAAGGAAGATAAGAGTCCGGATTCCTGGTTGCGTAGCAGCGGGGGTAACGAAAAATTCTTTCAGTTTATTCAAGGTGAAGTGATGCCCTATGTGAAGTCACATTACCAGACACAACCCTTTACCATATTTGCCGGTCACTCTTTTGGTGGAATTACTACGGTCAATTGTTTGCTTACACATCCGGATATGTTCAATGCATACATTGCGGCAAGCCCGTCTTTCTGGTGGGATCGCGGATATCTGCTGAAGCTGGCGGATAAAACATTGTTATCTGGCTCGTCATTAAACAAAATACTTTTCTGTAGTGATGGTAATGAAGGGATCTCTGACGGTTCAGCATTTCATACATACCTGGTAAAATTTGATTCCCTGTTAAAAGCAAGGGCAGTGAAAGGACTGGAGTATACCTATTCATACTATCCGGAAGAAAGCCACATGACTGTGCCGGTGAAATCGTATCAGGATGGGTTGCGATTTATATTTAAAGATTGGGCACTTCCCCCGAGGCCAGACGATCAGGTTAACGCAACATGGATTGCTGATCACTACCGTAAATTATCACAGCGATATGGGTATACCATTTTGCCCAATAAAAAGAATATTCGCGACTGGTCAACATACCTGATGAAGAACACGGAAACATTGGACAACGCCATTAGCTTACTGGAAATGCTAGCCGGCATGTATCCCGCTTCCCCAGGTGTGTTTGAAAGTTTGGGGGATGCATATGTAAAGAAGAACGAAAAGGAAAAAGCGATAATGAGTTATGAAAAAGTGCTTTCTCTTGATGCGAAGGCGACGGGTGTAAAAGAGAAGTTAAAATCGATGAGGTAGCATGTAGATGTATCATAAATGCATGTTTGACCAATATCTTTTTACCGCATCAGACGCTAATCATTATAGTGGAAAAGGTTATATTTAATATAGTTGGCTGAACAGACATGATCTGTTTTGAACGAGGTTACTACAGCTTAATTCTATATTTATGCGATCTATAACCTTTTCGTTTCGCAACGGGAATCTTCCGGGAAGACTCATGGTGTTGCTGCTATTGTTAAACCCTTTTTTCGCCCGCGCACAAGACTCCCTTGCTGTTAAGACGGACGATTTGTTTGATCTATCGCTGGAAGAACTGCTGAATATTCAGATCACAGAACTCGACCGCAAGCTTAACATCTACGGTTACATTAATACCAATGCGGAGAAGCAATTTAATTTTCCATCTGTTGCTGATGATGGAACAACGGTCAAAGAGGATGATCCCTTTACGTGGGTTCCGGTAAAAGCATTTCACCTCTATGGTTCTGCATACCTTTCTGAAAAGATTGATATCCTCTTTAACATCGCCTATGCAAATGACGTATTAGAGATACGCAACGCCTGGGGAAATTTCAAGGTAAAGAATGTATTTCAGCTTCGGGTAGGAAAAATGTATCGCAGGTTCGGGCTCTACAATGAGCGGCTGGATCAGATCCCAACCTTTACGGGTATTGAACCACCGGAGATCTTTGATACCGATCATCTTTTTGTTACGCGCACTACAAACTTCATGATACATGGTAACTGGAATGTTCGTCATGTCAATTTTCAATATTCACTCAGCACGGAAAATGGTGAAGGCGGTGAAGCCAAAGGTGTAGTCCCTATGGGATGGGATTTTCGAATCAAATCGGATAAACAATCGCTGGTGTTGGGGACCTCCGGATTCATGAGCAGTATCAACAGCAACAACACAACCTCTACCGTTGAATTTGGAGAGGGGCCGCCTAATGGTGGCGTACTGCCGTGGATGGACGGCGATAATTTTATTCTTACCGGACTCTTTCTTGAAAAACAATTGGGAAAGCTGAATATTCAGGCGGAGTACTGGATGGCCAAGCACGATGCGCTCCGGAATCCGGAGAATGTGCTTGTTATGGTTAATGATGCCGGTATCAATGAACAACAACGCGAAAATTTCCTGGGCGACAATGCTTCCAAAGCCAATGCAGATCTGACTACCGACGACGTAGTAGTAGGCGTGAAATATGATGTGCAGACCTACTACATACGGTTAGCTTATAATATTGATTCTAAGATCGGCCAGTTTGTTCCCTATGTATTCCTCGACTGGATGTCGCACCCCGAAGTGATCAACAACAAAGACTATGGTGGCGACAAAGAATCAGGTCTTGCTGATAAAGGAGTCTTCTATAAAACGTCAGCCGGCGTGGTGTACCGACCCATTCCTGTGGTTGCCATCAAACTCGATGGCAGTATTCACACACAGCAGTTCAATGGCAAGAGTGAGAACTATCCGGAGATCAGGTTGGATTTTTCGTGGGCATTTCGGAATTAACACCTTCCTTACATTCATTGAATTGCCAGCGACACATGCTTCATGAACCGGATGTTCAAGGGATATTTATAGCGTTGATTGCTCGCCACCTTCATGGTGTTCACGATAAAGATAACCTGACTGAATACGATCAGTACAATCAATATGGGATAGATGGAAAGAATAAAACAAAAGATAATATAGAGTGACATGCTTAGCTGGAAGTTTATAATGTCAATAGCATGTTCGCGCATATTCTTGATTTTATCCCGCTTCCATATCCAGATTATTATGGGAGGAACGATGAAAAGAAACAGGCCACTTAAATGAAGAAGGGGCAGCCAGGTGCGACTTTCTTTTTCGTCCGTTTCATTCAATTCAGTTTCACTATTTGCCAGAACTTCAAAGTCTACCTCCAATGCAGCTGCGATAGATTGAAGTGTATAAGCACGGGGATCGACCTCTCCGTTTTCGATGCGCTGAATCGTGCGCACACTGATGTCTGTTTTAGCAGCAAGATCTTCCTGGGTGATGCCCTTTTTTAATCTTAGCTCTTTGATTAATTGCCCTGTTTTCATGCGATTTATTTTTATCAAATAAACGAAAGGGAATGAGGTCAGTTCAACTACACTTACCCGACATTGACACGACAATGTCCGCAAGATAGGCTGTTTTCAGCGTTACTAGTTATCGCTACCTACCCCTACCTATCTTGTAGGGAAGTTTCAAGAGTTTGTTGTGGAAGAGAAATGCCTTACTTTGAAATAAGGTTTCGTTATCGAGTCTAAATCGAAGGGAGAAATCTGGTTCAGTAGTAAGTCTTGTGTTAACTATGCTGCCCCGTAATATAGGATTCGAGGTGCTCGATGATCGATTTCTGTTCTTCAATGATATACCGCACAACATCACTGATGGAAATGATACCGATGAGGACTTCGTTGTCGACTACAGGTAAGTGGCGAATGCGTTTATTGCTCATCATCTTCATGCAATCTTCAATGCTGGAGTCGCGGCTAACGGTGAAGGGAGCTTTCGTCATCAGTTCACCAATGAGTGTGTCCTTGGATGACTTGCCTTTGAGGATCAGTTTACGCGCATAGTCGCGTTCGGTGAAGATACCTACCAGCTTTCCGTTTTCAGTGATCATTAAACCGCCAATGTTTTTGTCGGCCATGATTTCGATGGCATGATAAACAGAGATGGTGGGCTCTACCGCGTAGATGGTGTTGATGGCTTTATCGTCCAGGATGTTACGTACTTTGCTCATGGTTTAAGGAATTTGCAATCGATTGAAGGTACGGGTTTCAGTAAAAAAAATCAAGACCGGTTTTATCGGGATGGCGTTTTTGGGGCAGAATAGAGCCTCATTCCATCAATTTTTTTATTTCTTAACGTGCGCAGTGCCCTCTCCGAAGGAGAGGAGGAGAATAAATTGAGCGCAAAAACCGCAACGCACCCTCTCCTTCGGAAAGGGAAGCATCATTTTTTCAACAGCAGTTCAGCGGAGGGGTGAGACTACAACAGTGAAATAAGCTTGTCCGGAAACAGGGCCAATCCAAAGCTGATCACGATCAACAGAATGAGCAGCCCGCGTTGCGCAGGTGTAATTGTAATTTCGATGGAATCGCCTTCATGAAGATACATAGCGATGATCACTTTGAAGTAGTAGTACACGCCGATCAGTGAAGTAAGTACAGCAACTACAACCAGTTCGATATATCCGTGACTGATCGCTTGCGAAAACGCAAGGTACTTTCCAAAGAACCCGGCCAGTGGCGGTATACCAGCGAGAGACAGTAAGGCAACGGTCATGGTCACAGCCATTACGGGATTGCGTTTGAAGAGCCCGTTGAAATTCTGAACAGAAACTTCTTCAGCATCTTTCTCCAGCATGATCAACACACAGAATGCAGCAATAGACGCAGCAGCATAGGCAGTGAGGTAGAAGAATATAGTTCCGGTTGCGTGTGCCGGATCAGCAATGAAAGCCAGCAGGATATATCCTACATGTCCCACGCTCGAGTAGGCGAGAAGTCGTTTTACATTGGTTTGATAGACGGCCGTTACGTTAGGTATGATCAACGTCAGTACAGTGATGATCTGTAACACTGTCATCCAGGTTCCTGAAACAGCGATGAAGCAGGTGGAGAAGATGCGAATGAACGCTGCGATCTTTCCAGCACAGTGGGATCCGAAGCTTGGAATTCACGTGACTTGAAGTCGCGGC